>OJBU01000293.1_pt1 | contig 9954 bp, 10 predicted proteins | sample 1591241 | NCBI WGS metagenome assembly OJBU01 (sample SAMN05416770, study PRJEB24817) | seawater metagenome | isolation source: Sea water | place: Canada:Atlantic | collected 2013-07 | reverse complement strand
TACGAGATCTAGTACGGTCTCGTGGGCTCGGAGATGTGTATAAGAGACAGCCTGGCGAACCCCTGGGCACACGCACTGAAACCAAAAACCTCAATTCTTTCCGCTTCATGGAAAAGGCCATCGCCCTTGAAGTGGAACGGCAAATTGACGTTTTGGAAGACGGCGGAGAAATCGTTCAAGAAACCCGCCTATACAACGGCGACACGCATACCGCTCGCTCCATGCGCAGCAAGGAAGACGCCAATGACTATCGCTACTTCCCCTGCCCAGATCTGTTGCCAGTGGCCATTACCGATGCCGACATCGAAGAATTGAAAGCGGCCATGCCAGAGCTGCCTGATTCACGCAAAGCCCGTTTCACCAACGATTATCAGCTTTCTGAATACGATGCAGACCTGCTATCCGGCTCCATCGCTACTGCCGCTTTCTTTGAAGCGGCCGCAAAATCCGGCGGCGACGCCAAGCTGGCGGCAAACTGGGTGATGGGTGAGCTGGCCGCCAAGCTGAACGCCGAAGAAAAAAGCATTACCGACAGCCCAGTCAGTGCCGAGCAGCTTGGCCAGCTGATAGCACGCCTGAAAGACGGCACCATCAGTTCGAAAATTGCCAAGCAGGTATTTGAGGCCTGCTGGGCCGGTGAAGGTAATCCGGACGAGATTATCGAAGCCAAAGGCCTGAAACAGATGAGCGACACCGGCGAGCTGGAAAAAATTGTCGATGACATCATCGCCAACAATGCCGCTCAGGCAGACGACTACCGCAACTCTGATGATGCCAAGAAAAAGAAAAAAATCGGTTTCTTTGTGGGCCAGGCCATGAAAGCCACCCAAGGCAAAGCGAACCCGCAGCAATTGAACAAACTGTTGCAGGAGAAACTGCAATGAGCCTGATCCGCGACCGGGTAAAACTGGAAAAGAAAGACGGCATTGCCTACGTCACCCTGAGCCGAGCCGACAAGTATAACGGCTTGGATTTTCCGATGATGGAAGGGCTGGTAGAAACCGCTCGACTGATTCGTAAAGATCGTCAATTGCGCGCCGTTATTCTTCAGGGCGAAGGCAAAGCGTTCTGTGCGGGGCTGGATTTCGGCACCGTCATGAAACAACCGGTCAAGCTACTTCGCAGCTTTACCAAATACGGCATCAAAAAAACCAATCTGTTTCAGGACGTCTGCTGGTGCTGGCGCGAACTGCCAATTCCGGTGATTGCGGTACTCCACGGCTACTGCTACGGCGGTGGCATGCAGATCGCACTGGCTGCAGATTTCCGTATCACTACGGCGGATTGTGAAATGTCCATCATGGAAATCAAATGGGGCATGATCCCCGACATGACAGGTACGGTAACCCTTCGCGAGTTGGTCCCCATGGATGTGGCCAAAGAACTGACCATGACCGGGCGGCTGTTTAGTGGCGACGAAGCCAAAACCATGAACCTAGTCACCCGCGTGGCGGCGGATCCACTAGAAGAGGCCGAGAAGCTGGCTCAAGCCATCATAGGGCGCTCCCCAGATGCCATCAGTGCCAGCAAGGCCCTGTTTCAACAAAGTTGGAATGTACCGGAGGCCCAGGCGTTCGACGTGGAAAGCAAACTGCAGTTCAAACTGCTGCGTAGCAAAAACCAGCGCCGCGCTATGCAAGCTAACATGAAAAAAGAAACGCCCCAATTCGGCCCCCGCGAACGCGATTACTGAGCGAATTTGCTCGCATCAAAACGCCTTACCCGCGTGCCTGTTTTAGACTGATATTGTGCGGCAGACTCAATAGAAAAACCGAGCATTGTTGGTTGAGGCAACACATGTTTTGTGTAGCCGCTTTTGCGCTCAGCCCCGCCGGCATAAGCACCCCATCAACACACTGATGGGGCTGCGGCTGTTACAGCCGAGAAATCTGCCTCTAGGCCCGCACAGACGACGCCTTAAAGTACGACGTGTGCCGCCCACACCACACTATCGATATAGAAACCAAGGGAGCATGGCCCACCCTGACGCGCAAACGCGCCCTTGTTGCCGACGAACAGATCGCTCGGCTCTGAGCACACATCACCACCAACCAGCAGAGCATGCTGACATGACTCTTGCCCCCTATATTTCTGACAAGCATCACACCACATTGAGCATCGCCTATTTTGAGTTCGGCGATGCTATTATTTGAAAAAGAAAACCCGCCAATTATGTATTCAGCCTATTCGAGGCTAATGTAGAGGCTCTGGTGGATAACCCGGCGGTTGGTCATGCCGGCGAAGGGAGAGGTTACTGGCGCTATTGGCCCCGCGCAGTGCGGCAGCCCGCTGCTCGATAGTCAACAAGCCCAAGCGCGTGTCCATTAATCTGATTCGAACCAGCCCAAGCATGATCCATCAATCAGCTTGGTAGCGGCATAGCCTGGCAGGGAACATCATGGTGTAGTCAGGTAACGAATATCTGTCGGCCTGATTCGATAGCGCCGACGCCTAGGCAACAAAGCACAACGTAAACAACCACCCAAGGAGGGGCGCTCACAATGAAACATCTCATCGGATGGGCTTTTTTGATTGTTGTCATCATTCTGGTTCTGATTGGCTTAATGGCGGAAGAACCGCCGATCATGGCCGAAGGCATGGAAGATATACCCACGGCCACGGACAATCAGCCCGACAACTAATTCATCGCGCAAACCGGGCATTGGGGGTCACGGGGAATCGCCACTTGGCGCCAACTCAATGTCCGACCGTCAAACAAATGCAGAACCGATGCCACCGAGGTACCGGTGAGGGTTCGTATGGCCGCCAATGCCTGCAAGGTGCCCACCATACCCACTACAGGCCCGAGAATCCCCGCCTCGCTACAGGCCAGATCCCCCTCTGAACCCTCGCCGTACACGCAGGCATAACAGGGGCTGTCTTCCGTGCGTAAATCGAACACCGCCAACTGACCATCCATGCGAATAGCGGCGCCACTGACCAGCGGTGTACGGTGCGCCACACAGGCACGATTGATGGCCTGGCGAGTGGAAAAATTGTCAGTGCAGTCCAGTACTAGGGTGGCGTCAGCAACAGCCTCATTCAGCCACGCATCATCCACCCGCACCACAGCGGAACGAATATCCACATCCGCATTCAACAGTTGCAACTGATCGCGCAAGGCTTCCGCCTTGGCCTGATTCAGCTGGTCACCCCGAAACGCCACCTGTCGATGCAGGTTGCTCAACTCCACCCGGTCGTCATCCGCTAGCACCAGCTGCCCCACCCCAGCACCCGCCAAATACAGCGCAGCAGGATTGGCTAGGCCACCACAACCCACCACCAATATCCGCGCCTTGCTCAAAGCTTCTTGCCCAGGCAAATCGAATTCTTCCACCATCAACTGGCGACTGTAGCGAAGCAGCTGGTCATCGTTGAGCATAATCGTCTCCCTGGCACTCAAAGGCGTGGGATTCTATGGTACAGCTTGCTGCACTTCGTGCACCCAACAGATCCGTTCCTGGCTTTGCTGTGCAAATGTTCAACTCTTGGATCCAGCAGCACATTGCTTGCCTAAGGTTACCCGATCATTTCCGCCCAGATCCTGCTCTGTACGCACGTCTTCAAAGCCAATGTCGGCCAACAACGCCCGTACCGCGTCACCCTGCTCAAAGCCATGCTCCAGCAACAACCAACCGCCAGCAACCAGCTTACCTGCTGCTTGCTGCGCAATGGTGATCAGATCCGCCAACCCCTGATCGCCGGCCACTAGGGCCGAGCGAGGCTCGAAACGCACATCGCCTTGTGCCAAATGGACGTCGCCATCTTCAATGTAAGGAGGGTTGCTAACGACAAGGTCAAAAAAACCATCACAGGGGGTCAGCCAGCTGCCTTGCAGGCAACGCACTGTAGCCCCCAACTGGCGGGCATTTGCCGCTGCCACTTGCAGCGCCGCCGCGCTATTGTCCACCAGCGTCACCTGCCAAGCCGGCTGCTCCAAAGCGAGGGTAATACCGATAGCACCGGTACCGGTTCCCAAGTCCACGACCCGTGCGTTAGCAGGCAATGCCAGCGCAAGCACCTGTTCCACCAAGGTTTCAGTATCGGGGCGTGGAATCAGAGTATCGGCGGTTACACTAAACCGGCGGCCAAAAAACTCCCGCTCTCCAATCAGGTGGGCCACGGGCTCACCCTGCTCACGGCGAGCCAGCAGGGCTTCAAACTCCGCCTGCTGAGCCCTGGTCAGTTCCCGCTCCGGCCAAGTAAACAGCCATGTACGAGATTGCTCCAGCACATGGCAAAGCAACACTTGGGCATCCAGCGCTGCGCAAGGGGATGACGCCAACCGATGGCGAGCCTGGCGCAGGGCGTCATCAATGCGCACGGTTAATGCTCGCCTAAGGCCGCTAGCTGATCCGCCTGATACTCTGCCAGCAACGCACCCAAAATCTCATCCAAATCTCCTTCAACGATTTCATTTAACCGGTAAAGGGTAAGATTAATACGATGATCAGTGACTCGTCCCTGAGGATAGTTATAGGTACGGATACGCTCTGAACGATCGCCGGACCCGACGAGGGATTTACGCTCCGCAGCCTGCTCGGCATGGGCCGCATTCTGCTGCGCGTCATACAGCTTAGCGCTCAGTAGGCTCATAGCCCGAGCCTTGTTCTTGTGCTGGCTACGCTCATCCTGGCACTCCACCACCACCCCGGTGGGTAAGTGAGTAATGCGCACAGCCGAATCCGTGGTGTTAACGTGCTGACCGCCAGCACCGGAGGAACGATAGGTATCAATACGCAGGTCTTCAGTGCGAATCTTGATATCCCCCAGGTCTTCCGCTTCAGCCATAATCGCCACTGTGCAGGCAGAGGTATGAATACGCCCCTGGGATTCTGTGGCCGGCACCCGTTGCACCCGGTGGGCTCCGGATTCAAATTTCATCCGCGAATAGACGCCATCGCCAATCACCCGTGCAATCACTTCCTTATAGCCGCCATGCTCGCCCTCACTGGCGCTCACCATCTCCACTTTCCAACCCCGTTGATCCGCATACTTGGAATACATGCGGAATAGGTCTCCGGCAAAAATGGCCGCTTCGTCCCCCCCCGTGCCGGCGCGAACTTCAAGAAACACATTGGCTCCATCGCGGGGATCCTTCGGTAGCATCAGCTTTTGCAGCTCTGCCGCTAACGCCTCCATGCGCTCCTGAGCATCACGGGCTTCTTCCGCGCCCATCTCACGCATATCCGCGTCGCTGTCGTCCTGCATCGCTTTAGCCGCACCATGATCCTCCACGGCCTGCTGGTATTGGCGATAACACTTCACCACTGGATCAATTTCAGCGTATTCCCGGGACAGGTCACGGAATTGGTTCTGGTTGCTAATCACATCCGGATCGGACAATAGCCCCGCCAACTCTTCAAACCGGTCTGCAAGCTTATCGAGCTTGCCTTGCAATGACGCTTTCATAAATTCGCTTCCACGCTTCACGCAAATACGCCGCCCGGCGGGCGCACGCAAAAATTCGATACATCGAGAGAGTTCTTTGCGCTACGACTGGTCGTCGTCGAGCAGCAACTCACGAGCCAGCAACAGGGCTTCGGCGCGGCCATCCGCGGCCATTTTGCGCAAGGTCACGCTGGGGGAATGCAGCCACTTGTTCACCAGCGAATGCTGAAACCTGCGCAGCACCTGCTCCGCATCGCCACCATTGCGCAACTGCTGCAACGCTTTTTCCAGTTCGCTTTCCGCCATAGCCTTGCGCTGCTCACGATAATCACGCAGCACCTTAACGGCATCCTGTTCACGGCGCTGACGACGGTGGCGCACAATGGCATCTCGAATCAGCTCTGAGGCCTCCTGGGCCGCCTGCTGACGAGAACGGACATTTTCCTGAATCGCTTCTTGCAGATGGTCCACCGTATACAGGTAGACATCACCCAGTTCGCCCACTTCCGGTTCGATATCCCGTGGCACGGCAATATCCACCATAAACATGGGTCGGTGACGGCGTTTTTTCAGCGCCCGCTCCACCATACCCTTGCCCATAATCGGCAACGGCGCAGCGGTGCATGAGATCAGGATATCCGCACGCTCCAGCGCCACCGGCAATTCTTCTAGGCTGATACCACGCCCCCCCACGGCGGCGGCCAACTCCGAGGCTCGCTCCTGAGTGCGATTGGCAATGGTAATTTCCTGCACCTGCTGCTCACTCAAATGTCGCGCCACCAGCTCAATCATTTCACCGGCACCAATCAGCAGCGCCCGGCTTTTTTTCAGGTCAGCAAAAATGTGACGCGCAAACGAAACTGCCGCATAGGCCACAGACACCGGGTTAGCACCGATACCGGTTTCCGTACGGATCCGCTTGGCTACCGAAAAGACTTCCTGAAACAAACGCGACAACTCGCCGTTGAGCAAGCCAGCCTCATGGGCTCGAGCATAGGCTTCACGCATCTGACCAAGAATTTGTGGCTCGCCCAGTACCAGCGAATCCAGACCGCCAGCTACCCGCATCATATGCTCCAGCGCCTGCTCACCGGTATGCTGATACAGCACCGTGGAGAGTCGTTCGACGGACAGATTGCGGCTAGAGGCCAGCCATTGAGCAAAATTTGGAGTGACGTCGTCAGTGAGGCAATACAGTTCGGTGCGGTTACAGGTAGACAGCAATGCAGCTTCCCGCACCCCGGGCATCTCACGCAAGCTGGCCAACGCCACCTCCGCCTGCTGCGTTGAAAACGCCAGACGTTCGCGTAGTTCCACATCCGCGGTGGTGTGATTTACGCCGACAGCGACTAGATTCATAGTTTCCTGTGCCCGACAATGACAGCGGGCGATCGTACCCGGCCAGCCCGGAGCCCCGGAAAGCCGGGGCGCAAGGGTGTGGCATTTTGCGCGAAAGCGCCCTTCAAAACAATGTCAGGGCCGATAGCGAAGGCGCATCGCTCAAACCAACAACGTGGAGGTTTGGGCAATAGCCAATCGCTGTGCCATGATAGCCGAAACAGAAAATAGGCATACCGACCTTAATGACCCGCTTCTCAATTCTGCCTCTGTGCTGCGCCCTTCTGATCCATGGCTGCGCTAGCCAGACCACCACCCCGGCCACCGAAACGGGGCCTTCCACGTCGATGGCCAGCGCCCCCACTTACGACAGCGAAACGCTGTCTGACCTGCTAGTGGCAGAAGTCGCCGCCCAACGTCAATCGCTGGGCGTCACCCTGGGCTATTACAGTCGAGCCGCCCAGAGTACACGTGATCCGAACGTAATAAGTCAGGCAGCCCAGCTGGCCCATTACCTGGAAGACCCGCTACAGGCACTAGCCATGAGCGAACTCTGGCTGGAAACGTCGCCACACAACGAAGACGCCCTGCAAGTGGCCATCCTGTCCGAAATTCGGCTTGGCAATACCGCAACGACCACCCGTTATCTGGATCAGCTACTCAGCGCCCACGGCGAAGACGCCCTGGGCCGATTGGTCAACCAAGCCCGCGGGCTGGGTGCGCAAGGAAACTTACAGCTAGTGGAAGCGCTGGCCCAGCTAACCCATCGCTACCCGGATCAGGCCCCACTGTGGTATGCCCGGGCTCTGTGGCTGGAACACGAAGAGCAACCTCAACCCGCCCTGGAGGCCACCGAGCGTACTCTCAAGCTGATGCCGCGCCATGAAGATGCCTTGTTGCTCAAGGCTCAGCTCCTTTACGAAACAGGAGACCAGAAAAAAGCCCTGCGCCACCTAAAAAAACTGGTGCGCAAGTACCCTCAGGCACAACGCCCGCGCATCGCTTATGTGCGTATGCTACTAACATCCGGCGAGCTGGAAGACGCAGAAAAGCAGCTGGCGATTATGGCTGAGCAAAACCCTCAAGACTTGGATCTGCGATTTTCTCTGGCCCTATTGGCGCTGGAAGCAGGCGCCAGCAACGCAGCCCAGACCCACCTCAAGGCTCTGCTCACCTACAACTACCGGCCCGACGATATCCAATTGTACCTGGCCCAAGCCGCCGAGCAGGAAATGGACCTAGATAACGCCGTCGAGCATTACCTGAAAGTGGGCGGCCCCCAAGCTATCCGCGCTCGGGTGCAGGCAGCCCAACTTCTCTACCAGCAAGGCAATACCAGCCAAGGCCATGCCCTAATGCATAACCTGGCTCAACAACAGCCAAAATTACAAGACAGCTTGACCATTACCGAAGCGGAAATGCGCAGCAATAACGGCGACCCATTAGGCGCCATCTCCCTGATCAATGATGCCTTGCGCGACCAGCCCGACAATACCGAGCTACTATACAGCCGCGCCATGGCCGCCGAAAAAATAGGTGACATTGCCCAGCTGGAAAAGGACCTGAAGCGTATTATCATTCTGAATCCGGAGGATGCCAGCGCCCTCAATGCTCTGGGTTATACCCTGGGCAACCGCACTGACCGGCTAGACGAAGCGTATCAGTACGTGTCCAAGGCACTAGAGCTGCGCCCGGAAGATCCAGCCATTCTCGACTCTATGGGCTGGGTGCTTTACAAACGCGGCGAACCGGATGCCGCCCGGAACTACCTGCGCCAGGCCTACGAAAAATTCCCCGACCCAGAAGTGGCCGCCCACTACGGGGAAGTCCTATGGATATTGGGTGAGCAAAATCAGGCCCGCCAGGTTTGGCGCGACGCCTTGGAACACACCCCTGACGCCCCTCATATCCGTGAAGTCATGGAAAAACTCGGAGCCCGCCTGTGACCCTGAGCCTTGCCCGCATTATTGGCCTTACGCTGACCACCCTGGTCCTAGGCGCCTGCCAATTACGCCCGACCACCACAACCCAGTTCGAGCACCCCAGCCAGATCCAACAGTGGCAGATGAATGGCAAGCTGGGTTACCGCACCGTCAACGATGGTGGCAGTGCCACCTTTGACTGGCGCCAGCAACCACAACGGGGCAACATCCACTTCTCCGGCCCGCTGGGCTTTGGTAGCGCCGATTTACATTGGGACAGCGGCCGCGCGGAACTAATCACCGCCAAGGAAACCTACCAAGCCCGCAGCCCCGGCGAGTTGGCCTGGCATCTCACCGGCTTCTGGCTGCCCGTATCCGCACTGCAGTACTGGGCTCGCGGCCTGCCTTGGCCCGGCGCACCCTCTGAAGCCGGGTACGACGATCAGCAACGCCTGATCACCCTTGAACAGCTGGGCTGGTCGCTTACCTTCGACCGTTACGAACCCACCGCCGGCATCACCCTTCCCTACAGAATCAAAGCCCAGCAGAATAGCAATCGCTTTACTTTGCTGATTAAAGACTGGCAGCCAGGCGGCGGCGCACAGTGACACTAACGTTACCCGCTCCCGCCAAGCTCAATCTGTTCCTGCACATCACCGGTCGCCGTGACGACGGCTATCACCAGCTGCAAACCGTGTTCGCCCTGCTCGACCATGGCGATACCTTGCGTTTCTCCCCGGCAGACACCCTGTCACTACAATGTCATCAGGAAGGTGGCGCCAGCGACCTGCCCACGGACGACAGCAACCTGATTTTACAGGCTGCCCGGGCGCTGCAAGCCCACACCGGCAGCTCAAAAGGTGCCGCCATCACCCTGACCAAGCGCCTGCCCATGGGCGGCGGCGTGGGCGGCGGCTCCTCCGACGCGGCTACCGCCTTGCTGGGCCTGAATGCATTTTGGGCCCTGGGCCTCACTCTGCAGGAGCTGGCTCACATCGGCTTGACCTTAGGGGCTGACGTGCCCGTTTTTGTGTTTGGCAAAAGCGCCTGGGCTGAAGGGGTCGGCGAGAAAATAAACCCCATTATTTTGCCAAATGATGCTTTTTTGGTCGTTCATCCCGGAATTCATGTGTCAACTGCTCGAATTTTCGGCGACCAGCAATTGACAAGGGATACACCCATCAGTAAATTACCGGCCTCGCTTGAGACGGTGCTAACCCGCGAATTTCACAACGACTGTGAAGCGGTAGCAACCCTGTCTCTTATACACATCTCCGAGCCCACGAGACCGTACTAGATCTCG
>OJBU01000284.1_pt1 | contig 10097 bp, 8 predicted proteins | sample 1591241 | NCBI WGS metagenome assembly OJBU01 (sample SAMN05416770, study PRJEB24817) | seawater metagenome | isolation source: Sea water | place: Canada:Atlantic | collected 2013-07 | reverse complement strand
TCTACACACTGCATATCGTCGGCAGCGTCAGATGTGTATAAGAGACAGGTTGCGGCCGAACACTTCGATGGAACCTTCGCGGGGTATCTGCAGTCCGATGATGGAGCGCATCAGCACGCTCTTGCCAGTGCCCGACCCACCGACGACGCCAAGTATCTCCCCGCGCTTGACGTCGAGATCCAGGTCTTCGTGGACCGCGAAATCGCCAAAGGCGTTGGTGAGCCCCCTGATCCGGATCGGGTATTCTCCGTCGAATTGTTCAGGCGCGTCGCCGTAGGCTGCATCTTCCACGTCGCTGCGATTGTCGTGTTCGCTCATGCCCAGCCCACCTCGGTGAAGAACACGGCGAAGAATGCGTCGAGCACGATCACCATGAAGATCGCCTGCACGACGGCAGCGGTGGTGCGCAAGCCAACCTCTTCCGCATTACCCTTCACCTGCATGCCCTGGTAACACCCGGCCATGGCGATGATCAGGCCGAACATCGGCGCCTTCACCATGCCGACCCAGAAATCGTAGATCGGCACCACTTCCTGCACGCGGGCAAGGAAGGTCAGAAACGGAATGCCCAGCATCACCTCGCCGATCACCGCGCCGCCGATGATGGCGACAACCGAGGCGTAAAAACCCAACAACGGCATCATCAGCACGGCGGCAAGAATGCGCGGAATGATAAGCGCCTCCATCGGGGAAACCCCGATTGTGCGCATCGCGTCGATTTCTTCCGTAAGCTTCATTGTGCCGATCTGCGCGGCAAAGGCAGAGCCACTGCGGCCTGCGACCATGATCGCCGTCATCAACACGCCCAGTTCGCGCAGGGTGATCCGTCCAACCAGGTTCACCGTCAGCGTTTCCGCGCCGAATTGCTGTAACTGCACTGCGCCCTGTTGCGCGATCACGATGCCGATCAGGAAACTCATCAGGCCGATGATGGGCAGTGAAGTAACACCCACCAGCTCCATCTGCCGCACCAGTGCCTTCATCCGGAACCGGCGCGGGTGGAGGATCAGACCGCCAACCCCCGCCAGTATCGCGCCGAGGAATCCGATGGCGGATTTTACACCGCCAAAAAAGTCCATCACCTTGATGCCGATGTGTTCGGATATGTCGCCAATCGAATGTGGGCGCGGCGGCGCGATCTCGGCATCGCTGGAGGCGCTCTCCACCGCCTCGATCAGCACTTCTGCCTGTTCGCTGGCGCCGACGATATCGGCCCCGGTGCGTTCTGCAAAGCGGTAGATGATCCAGGCACCGACCGTATCGATGGGATGCGCATCGGTAATATCGATGGCCTGTACCGATTCGCTGTAATCGCGCAGTTCCCGGTCAAGCTTGCCGATGCTGGACACCAGCAAGGGCCCGGTGACGATCACGGTCGCCCGGCCCCCTGCCTCTTCGACACTGTATTGAGCCCATTCGCGCATTGCGGGCTGCTATGCGTCGAAAAGCGCTGCGCAGCAAGGTTTTCGCGTGTTGCCCTTGTCTTAAAGCGGTGGCAGTGGCCTCAACCATGACCAGTGACCTCAGCAAGACCTTCGATCCCGCCGCCATAGAAGCGAAGTGGTACGCCCATTGGGAAGAGAGCGGCGCGTTCCGCCCGGATCGTCCGGATGCGGAACCTTTTACCATCGTCAACCCGCCGCCCAACGTGACCGGCAGCCTGCATATCGGCCACGCGCTGGACAACACGCTGCAGGATATCGTGATTCGCTACGAACGGCTGCGCGGCAAGGATGCGCTGTGGGTTGTCGGCACGGATCACGCTGGCATCGCCACGCAGATGCTGGTGGAGCGCAAGCTGGAAGCCGAGCAGGACAAGCGCACCAATTATTCGCGCGAGGAATTCGTGCAAAAGGTGTGGGACTGGAAAGAGGAAAGCGGCGGCACGATTACGCGCCAGCTGCGCCGCCTGGGCTGCTCGATGGACTGGTCCAGAGAGCAGTTCACCATGGACGAGCATTTCACAAAGGCCGTGCTGAAGGTCTTCGTGGACCTTTACAACGATGGCCTGATCTACCGCGACAAGCGGTTGGTGAACTGGGACCCGAAGCTGCGCACTGCGATCTCGGACCTCGAAGTGGAAACGTGCGATATTAAGGGCCATTTCTGGACCTTCATTTATCCGCTGGCCGATGGCTCTGGCGATGTGCGCGTATCCACCACGCGTCCTGAAACCATGTTGGCCGACATGGCCGTGGCCGTTCACCCTGACGATGATCGCTACAAGGAACTGGTAGCGCGCGGGGCCAAGGTGAAGCTGCCGATCACGGGCCGCGAAATTCCCGTGGTGGCAGACGAGCATGCCGACCCCGAACTGGGTTCCGGCGCGGTGAAAATCACGCCGGCGCACGATTTTAACGATTTCGAAGTGGGCAAGCGCGCCGGGATCGCTCCTGCCGATATGCTCAACATGCTGGATGCCGATGCCGCCGTTTGCCAGACTGCTGACGGCCTGATTCCGGAGGAACTGGTGGGTCTCGACCGCTTTGAAGCGCGCGAGCGTGTGGTGGCGATGCTGAAGGATAGCGGCCACCTCGTCACCCACACCACCAAGACCAAGAAGGGTGAGGAACAGGAACTCGACGCCGAACCACGCACCATTGCCACGCCTTTCGGCGATCGCGGCGGCGTGGTGATCGAGCCGTGGCTGACCGATCAGTGGTACGTCGATGCGGAGAAACTGGCGAAGCGACCGATCGAGGCGGTGAAATCGGGCGAGGTCGAGATCGTGCCTGCGACGTGGGAGAAGACATTCTTCAACTGGATGGAGAACATCCAGCCGTGGTGTGTTTCTCGCCAATTGTGGTGGGGGCACCGCATTCCGGCCTGGTATGACGGCGATGGCAACGTTTTTGTCGCGGAAACCGAGGAAGAAGCTCGGGCGAAGGCTGGCGCGGATGCCATCCTCACCCGCGACGAGGACGTGCTCGACACCTGGTTCTCCTCCGCCCTGTGGCCCTTCGCCACGCTGGGCTGGCCCGAAGACACCCCCACCCCCGACCCCTCCCGCAAGCGGGAGGGGAGCGAGACTTGCCAAGCCGAAGGCGAGGCTAGTCGCAGCGGGGTGGGCCACTCGCTCCTCGAAAAACATTATCCCAACAGCCTGCTCATCAGCGGCTTCGACATCCTCTTCTTCTGGGATGCCCGCATGATGATGATGGGCTACTACAAGATGGACCAGCGTCCGTGGGAGAAGTTGTACCTGCACGGGCTGGTGCGCGCGGCGGACGGCTCCAAGATGAGCAAGTCCAAGGGCAACGTCGTCGATCCGTTGGGCCTGATCGACCAGTACGGCGCCGACGCGCTGCGCTTCTTCATGGCGGCGATGGAAAGCCAGGGCCGCGACATCAAGATGGATGAAAAGCGGGTGGAGGGGTATCGCAACTTCGCCACGAAGCTGTGGAATGCGACGCGGTTCTGCCAGTCCTACGGCATTGGCGCGTCGGACACCATCGCCGCGCCTGCCGCTCGCCTTGCCGCCAACCAGTGGATCATCGGCGAAGTGCAGCAGACGGTGGAGGCGCTCGACAAGGCGATGGCCGAACTGCGTTTCGATGCCGCTGCCAACCTTGTCTACCACTTTACGTGGGACAGGTTTTGCGACTGGTATCTGGAACTGATAAAGCCCGTTCTACAATCCGACGAAGATGGACCGATCCAAGCCGAGACAAAGGCCGTTGCCGGCTGGGCGCTGGATCAGATCATGGTGATGCTGCACCCCTTCATGCCCTTCGTGACAGAGGAATTGTGGCATGCCCAGGGGGACCGCGCCTATGATCTCATCCACGCCAAATGGCCGAACCCGCGTGCCGAGGTGAGCAAGGACGCGACCGACGCCATCGACTGGGTGATCGCGCTTACCACCGCCACGCGCGGCGCGCGTAACGAACTGGGGATTTCTCCCGGCGAGAAACTGCCCGCCTTCATCGCGCAGCCTTCCACGCTGGCACAAAGCGTGATCGATCGCAGCAGCGCTGCCATCGAACGGCTTGCGCGCCTTTCTCCCATCACCGTGGGCGAAGCGCCCGGTGGCGCGGCCATGCAAGTGGGGACCGGCAGCGACGTATTCATCGTGCCGCTGGAAGGCGTGATCGATATCGCGGCCGAGCGCACCCGACTGCAAAAGGCGCTGGCGGCGTCGCAAAAAGAGGCAAAGTCGCTCGAAGGTCGGCTGGGCAATGCCAACTTCGTCGAGCGCGCCAAGCCCGAGGCGGTGGAGAAGGCCAAGGCCGACCTTACCTTCCACCAAGCAGAGGCCGCCCGTCTGGAATCGGCGCTGGAACGGCTGGGATAATTGGCGCTCGTCCTCGCCACGCAAGATCCCGGCGAACCGGAGATCTTCGCCAGCGTGCAGGGTGAAGGACCGTCTGCCGGAATGCCCGTCGCCTTCCTGCGCCTGTCACGTTGCAACCTTGCCTGCCTGTGGTGCGATACGGCCTACACCTGGCATTTCGAAGGCGACAATCGCCCGCATCGTGACGATACGACATACGAACGCAGGCCCAACCAGATCGAGCTGGACGAAGCCGACGTTGCTGCGCTGGTTGCTGCGACAGGTCAGAACCGCCTTGTCATCACGGGCGGTGAGCCGCTGATGCAGGGCGGCAAGCTGGCCGAAATGCTGGAATACCTGCCCGATATGCAGGTCGAGATCGAAACCAACGGCACGGTCGAGCCTCCTGCACGGCTGGATGTGCGGGTTGATCAGTACAACGTCAGCCCCAAGCTGGCACATAGCGGCAATCCGGCGGAACTGGCGCTGAAGCCCGAGATGCTGGACCGCTGGGCGACCGATGAGCGTGCCTTCTTCAAATTCGTGCTGGCCCAGCCGTCAGATATAGAGGAAGTGCTTGGCTTGGCCAAGACTCACCTGATCCCCGCCAGCCGCATCTTCCTGATGCCCGAGGGGACCGATAGCGAGACCCTGCGCAGCCGCATGGAATGGCTGGTACCGCTTTGTCTGAAACACGGATTGCGCCTTTCGGACCGCCTGCACATCCATCTGTTCGGTGACACACGGGGGACGTGATCTGTTTGGCCCTCAAGCGCCGGGCGCAGCGCGTTCGCGCTGCTTGGCTCACCTCGCAAAAGCTCGGGCACGCATTCGCGCTTGCGGTCGCTGGCGCGACCAAACAAATGCCAGCTCCGCAAAAAACACGGGAAACGGTCCGCGCTCAGCGGACCGCAAGGCCGAATGGCCGCCCGCAGCGGGCGCAGCTTGCTGCGCGACTAGCGAGGACGAAGCCGCGGAGGCGGCTTCGAAAAGCAAATCAAGTCCCCTGCGCGCGCCAGCGTTGCACGGTGCGATAAACGGCGTCTTCCTCGCCGCCGCCTTCGTTCCATAGCTCGACGAAACTCGGGTCTTCGGACGCAGGCCGTTTCGCTTCTTCCAGGTTATCGAAGGAGACACGGATCGGAATCGACACACCCTCGCCGCAGATAATGCATTCGCGATTGCGCAATGCCGGGATGGAATCGAGGAAGCCGCGCGCGCCTTCGGGCATGGCGGCCTTCACGAAAGCCTGATCCCGGTCGTTGTTGAGGCGCATCGAGATGATCGTGCCGCATTGCGACAGCACGCCTTCTGCAAGATCGGACGGGCGCTGCGTGATCAGGCCAAGCGAGATGCCGTACTTACGACCTTCCTTGGCGATACGCGACAGTACCCTGCCCACCGAATTGCCATCGGCGTTCTTCTCGCTGGGCACATAGCGGTGCGCTTCTTCGCAGACGAGGAGGATCGGATGGGTCTTCTCGTTGCGGCCCCAGATGGCAAAGTCGAACACCAGGCGGCTAAGCACGGCTACCACTGTGCTGGTGATATCGGATGGCACGCCCGATACGTCGACAATGGAAATCGGCTTTCCGCCGCCCGGCATGCGGAAGATCTTGGACAGAAAATCGCCCATCGTATCGCCCACCAGCATGCCGGAAAACATGAACTGGTAGCGCGGATCGGCCTTCAGTTCCTCGATCTTGGTCTTGATCCGCATGTAGGGCGCGGTGTTGGTCGCCTTGTCCAGCTTGCCCATCTCGTCCTGCACGAAATTGGTGAGGTCGGAGAGCAGGTAGGGAATGGGCGAATCGACGGTGATCTTGCCCATGCTCTGTGCCAGTCGGTTCTTGCTGCGCGCAGCCAGCAGGCACTTGGCGAGGATATCCTTGTCGTTCTGCAGATCGTTGCCGCTGCTCTTCAGCAGTACTTCGCAATGCTCCTCGAAGTTCATCAGCCAGTAGGGCATTTGCAGGTTCGATACGTCGAAGATCATCCCGTAGTTCTTGAACGCGGCGGAATATTCGCCGTGCGGATCGATCATCAAGACGTGGCCCTGCGGCGCAGCCTCGCAAATGCGGTGCAAAATCAGCGCGGCGCTGGTGGATTTACCCGTGCCGGTGGAGCCGAGCAGGGCGAAATGCTTGCCCAGCATGGCATCGATATACATGCCTGCCCGAATGTCGCTGGTGGGATAGACGGTGCCGATCTGGATGGCGCTGCGACCGTCGCTGGAATAGATCTGGCGCAAATCCTCTGTCGTTGCAGGATAGACCAGCGCGCCGGGAATTGGATAGCGGGTTACACCGCGGCGGAAGCTGTGGATCTTGCCGGTAAGCCTCTCTTCCATGCCCTCGCCCATGAAATCGATATTGGCGACCACAGAATTGCCTGCCCCGCGGCGATCCTGCTTCTGGTTGCGTACCGAGGCCAGCAGCCAGCCGTCGCGGGTGCGGATCTTGATCTGGCTGCCCACCTGGCCTGCCAGCGCGATCGAAGGATCATCGTGATCCATGCATTCGTTCAAGCGTTCGAGATCCAGCGCGACTTGGGAGCCAGAACCTGCGACATCCAGCACCACGCCGATGGGCTGGCGGGCAAGGTCCGCCGCTTCGTCATCGGCATGGTCGGCTTCGGGCTGCGGCGCAGGCGCTGGTTGTGATGCCGGTTGGGTTTGCTGCGGCTCTCGCTGCATGCCCGCACCCGCGGCGGGAACGGAGTTGAAGCTCGACAGTCGTCCGGGCATTTCGTTCATGATAAGGGTTTCTCGCAGCCAGGTTGATACTGGCCTGCGATAGCCAGACGAGGTTAAAATCGCATAAATTGCGCGCAGGGCAACCTCATCAAGTCCATCAGACCATGGCGAACAGCCTGCCTGCGGCCCAGCCCATGAATACCGAGAGGCCAACCGCGAACAAGCCGTAGAAAAAGGAATAGTCGTTCGCCGCTTCCTCCACACCCAGTTCGAACCCTTCCTTGAAAACCTGCACTTCCGAAGTGGCGGAGGAAATTACGCGGCCATCGGTGATGGCGAAGGTTTCAGCCACGTAGCGCCCGGAAATCACATTGGATGGGATGGGAATATCCGCGCGGTACAGGACGCCTTCGGAAATATGCACGCCCTCGTCATACTGTGCGTAAAGCCCCTGGCGCTGCCGCAGGTCGACCAGGCCTTCCGAAAAACGCCGCTGTTCGACAGGATTGATCGAGCCCGACGGAGATAGCTGCAGATAACTCAGGCCCAGTTCGTAAATGGCTGCGGTCCGCTCATCCACGATATCGAGCACCGGGCGCGAACTGGCCATGGCGTAGAAAGAAGGGACGGAGCGATAGGAGGTCGTTTCGGAATTGATCCAGATTCCGAAGACCCGTTCCTTCTCTCGCACCTGGATGGGCTGCGTCGGGCCTTTCAGCACAACCACGATATCATACTCGATATCACGATCGTCGGGATTGAGGACCGCACCGTAAAGCAGCAGGGTCGCGCCGGTGAAGCCCTGGCGGAGGACGATATCGTGCTGCGAGATTTCGGGCACCAGTATCGGATCGCGATCCTGCGCCATCGCAACCGAGGAAAGCGCAGCCGGGGCGATAGCGAGAGCCAGCAGGAGGGTGACAAGCCACCTCATAGCGGCACCACCGTATAGACCTCGTCAGGCCGCACGCCAAGGTTGAACGCCATGCGCATGGCAATGGCCAGCACAACCATGGCCAGCACCAGCCGCAGATGCTCGGGCTTGGCAAAGCTGGCGATCTTGGTGCCCAGTTGCGCACCGGTTACGGAGCCGACCAGGAGCAGGCCCGCCAGCACGATATCGACCGCGCGGGTGGTGAAGGCATGCACCATCGTCACCAACATGGTGATGAAAAGGACGTTGAACAGGCTGGTGCCAACAACGACCTTGGCGCTCATGCCGAGGATATAGAGCATGGCAGGTACCATGAAAAACCCGCCGCCAACGCCCATCAACATGGTCAGGATGCCAACCACCAAGCCCAGTATCAGCGGCCCCAGCGGCGATATATACAAGCCGGAGCGGTAGAAGCGCCAGCGATAGGGCAAGCTGGCGATCATCGGGTGGTGGCGCCGTTTCGCCGGATGCTGGCCGGACTTGGTAGCTCTGTTACGTAGCGAATCAATACTTTCGCGCGCCATCAAACCACCTATCGCGCCCAGCATCACCACATACAGCACGTTGATCACCACATCGATCTGGCCCGCCGAACGCAGCAGGTTGAATATCACCGCCCCCAGCAACGCGCCCATCATGCCGCCCGCCACGGTGACGGCGCCCATCTGGTAATCCACGCCCTGCTTGCGACTGTGGGCGAACACACCCGATACGCTGGCGCCCGTCACCTGCGTTGCAGCTGATGCGGCGGCAACCGTGGGCGGTATGCCGTAGAAGATCAGCAGCGGCGTAGTGAGAAAGCCGCCACCGACTCCGAAAACGCCGGAGAGAATGCCCGTCGCCACTCCCAGCGCGACAATCACGAGACCGTCGACAGCAAGATTGGCAATGGGGAGATAGACATCCATGACTTGCGCCTAGTGCAAAGGCGCGGTCGATTGAAGTTGAATGCGTGCTTTGCCTAAAATCCTGCCGTGAGTGTGAGCGCAGGGCCACTAGATGGCTCTGCATCGCCGGCGATACGAATGCGATAGTCTGCCGCTACCCTTCCGCGTGCACGACCGATGCGAAAGCCGATTCCCACGCTGGGTCCGATATCCAGCCGCTGCGCATCGTCCTGCGCCCCGCCCCAGGCGGCGGCGCCTGCCATGAGCCGCAAATCCTGCGTTCCAGCCAGTTCGCGCGTCACCCGCGCCTGTCCGTCAACAAAAGGCGTCGCAAACTCACCCGTCACGTAGCCACCCTGCACATAGGCCTCCGCCGTCAGTCCTGCGGGAAGCGCAACCGGAGGCAGTTCGGTAACCGCATACACGGCGCCGCGCATTTCAGTGCCCCTGTCGGTTTCGCTTACCCGCGCTTCTGCTGCAAGGCGCACGGGGACGGCAGGTATCGGGCGCGCCGATGCGCCCATCGCCAGGTCGGTTTCGCGTTCGCCCTCCAGTGCGCGGGTCGCGCGAAGGTACAATCGCGGCGCGTGGTCGCTTGGAGGATCGAGGTGGTAGCGCAGGATCGCGCCTGCCTGGCTGCGCCCATAGCTGGGCCGGCCTGACGTCAGGGCAGTGGTCGTATCCTCTCGCCAGAGCGCCCAGAAATCGGCCGACCATCGTCTGGTGCCGGGGCCTTGCGCCAATTCGCTCGTCGCCTCGGGTGCATTCGTTACGCCCGGCGCGATCGGTGTGACACCGGGGCGTAGCGCCGTCTGCCGCTCACGCTGTTTATCGCCGCCCGATGCACCGATCAACTGCGCCGCAGGGGTGGCGATTCGCTCCGTACCGCCGGAGCCAGCAGGACCGTCGGCAGAACCACCCCGCGCCGACAGACTATCGAAGCCCGGACGCGCCAGCGGATCATGGTCATGCGGCATCAGTTGCAACGCCGACGAAGCATCGCTCACCAATGCCGGACCGGGCTGCCCGTTTACGGCTGTCTCGCCAGTGGACGAAGGCGAACCCTGCACTTCTTCCGCGATGGCCGCGATCACCGGCGGGAACGGCGCCTCCCACAGTGCCGCGCGCAGCAGAACCCAGCCGCCGAGCACGAGGCCCAAAGACACGAGCGGCCAACCGCGACTGCCGGACTTGCCAGCCTTCATTGCGCCGGTTCAACCACAACTGCGCGCGCGGGATGGATATCATGTGCAGTCTCTGTCTCTTATACACATCTCCGAGCCCACGAGACCGTACTAGATCTCG
>OJBU01000283.1_pt1 | contig 10101 bp, 14 predicted proteins | sample 1591241 | NCBI WGS metagenome assembly OJBU01 (sample SAMN05416770, study PRJEB24817) | seawater metagenome | isolation source: Sea water | place: Canada:Atlantic | collected 2013-07 | reverse complement strand
AGATCTAGTACGGTCTCGTGGGCTCGGAGATGTGTATAAGAGACAGGTGCTGGACTGGGTGGCTGACAATGCTCACTTCGAACAGGTCGATGTGTTCCAGCACGCGCCCGCCTCCTGCATCGGGTGGTATATGGAGAAAGCCGCGCGCCCGGTAACCGAAGCTCAGGCCGTTCACAGTCTTGGCAAGCAGGGCTGTCACCGCGCGGCTTTGCGGATTGTCTATCCGGGCAATGACCCTGAGGCCGCGTGCATCCTCATGGGCGAGTTCAACCGTGCCGATGCGTTGTTCAGCCCGGTGTTGCCAGTATAGTGGAATCGGATCGCGCCGCTCTGCCAGTGTGCGGGCAAATGCGCCGGGCAGGATGGTATCGCGAGCACCATCGGCAATGTCGAACAGGGCGGCATAACCCGCAATGCGCAACGCTGCTGGCCGAGGTGCGGCCAATTGCGCAACATTCATCGCAGGACGTCCGCAACACCCAGTCGAACGGCTATTCCGATTAGCAACAAGGCTCCTATGACGCGAACAAACCAATCGATCGCGGCCTTCCACGCGCTGGCCTTGGCGGTGCGCCATGCGGCCAGCAGATCGCGCAATTCATCGAGATCGTCATGGGCATTCTCGTCAGCGAGACCAAGCCTGTTGAGCACGCGGCGTGCGCCCACCTCGCTCGATTCCTCGACGATGGCGCGCAGCGTCACGAGATCGGCACCGCCTTCTTTGGCCTGCGCCATCAGCGCGGCAAGCATATCCTCGCGTGTCATTGCATGCCTCCTTCGCGAATGCCGAGCATGGCGCGCTTTTCGTGGGTTTCGAGGAAATCGGCCTCGCTAACCTGCTTCCAGAGTTTCTCGCGGTCTTCCGAAAGCGCCGGAACCTTGTCGAGGTCTACGGCCAGAGCGAGGCCGGGGAACCATGGCTCCAGACCCTCGGCGAGGCCGGACAGGATTTTGCCCGCCAATGGCAGCAGGGTAAGCCGCCACAAGGCGCGATTTGCCTCGCGATAATTGGCGTAAGTGTTATTTCCTGACAGCCCGAGCAGCATCGGCGGTACACCAAAGGCCAGCGCAATATCGCGGGCCGCAGCTGCTTTCAGTTCGGCAAAATCCATGTCGGCTGGCGACAATGACAAGCTCTGCCACTTCAGACCGCCTTCGAGCAGCATGGGGCGACCGGCATTCCCGCCGCCCTGATAGGCCTGTGCGAGTTCGGCCGTCAGGCGATGGTCGCTCGTAAGGCCGGCAGCATCAGCGCCGCCATCATAAACCAGTGCGCCTGATGGACGCGCCGCATTTTCAAGCAGCGCACGGTTCCATGCAGAGGCCGCATTATGGATTGCCACCGCTTGTTCAGCAGCAGAAAGGCAGCCTGCGCCATAATGGTCGTCCGCCGGATGATACGCCTTGAGGTGAATGAGGCTTGGCCAGCCATCCTCGTCTTCCACCGGCAATTCCAGCGTGCGCTCGCCCAGTTTGTAACGATAGCTCTGCGGCCAGCCATCGGGGCTGGGCACAACGCTGACACGTTCCGGACGCAGCGCGAACAGTTCGATCGGCTTTCCCGAAGCATCGCGGGCAATCTGGACAAAGCCATTTCCATGCAGCAGCAAATGCGCAGCAAGCGTCTCCAGCAGAGATTGGCCTGCACTCGTCGCCCGCACCAGCGCCAGCGCATCTTGCGCAGCAGAATCCACGGGCGCATTGCCCACGCCTTCCGCCACGATCCGCACCGCGCGCTGCGCCACCGGATTGTCGAGAAAGGCGTGGTTGACGGCCTTGCGATAATCGAACGCAGGGCGCGCGCCGCCGGGTTCGTAAGTCCACCCCCAGGGCGACTGGAAGCTGCGTGCCAGGGGCACACGGGCAGCGCCACCGCCCTTGAAGGCAGTGCGCAGCGTGTCGATGAAAGACATCGGCTTTCCTTTATGTATGGTGTTTCAAATCCGGCGAACGGCCGGCTTGCCCCTTTGGGAGAGCATCAATTCGGTCATGGCCCAGACCATCGCGTCGGCCCGGTCAGGGCTATTGCCCGGCCCTTCGTAAGAGCCGCCTGTCATTATTCCGCACAGCTGGTCTTCCAGACTGGCGAACTGGCCGACATGGCGGATGCGGCCCGTTTCGTAGAGCGCGGCAACCGGCTCTGCGCGGGCTGATTTGCCGCGACTGGCATGGACCAGCCTGATAGGCATCTGGCAGTCGGCGGCGCGCAGCACGCTCGCCACCATGTCGCCGCCCTGATTGGCCTCCGCAATCACGCGGTCCGCCTTCCATTCCGCACATATGGCGGCGACCTTGCTTGCCCAGCGTTCCGGACTGGCCCCGCCGATGGAAGCATCGGCCAGGACATGGCCGTTACCATCGGCGCAGATGCCGGCCACCACGATACCGCAGTCATCGCCGCGCGCCGAAGCTGGGGGATCGACCCCCACCACGATGCGCACCATGTCTTCGAGGCAGGCGGGCAAGCGGCATCGTTCAAGCAATGACCGGGTCCACAAAGCACCCTCGATATCGGTCAGCAATTCGCCATCGAGTTCCTGCCGCCCCAGCGCGCTGGAGCCATATTGCGCATGCATCGAGCGCACAAAGCGTGACGGAAGATTGTGCGCATTGTCCATCGTGCGCCCGCGTGTCAGCACTGCATCGCCCTTGTCGGCTTCTGCGAACAGGCGCTGCACCAGCGGCACGGCGCGCGGCGTCGTGGTGGCAAGAGCCTGCGGCAGTTCGCCGAGGCGCAGGCCCATTTGCAAATTGTCCCATGCCTGTGCCGCCCGGTTCGAAGAATTATCCCATTTGCCGATTTCATCGCACCAGGCATGCGAATGTTGCGGACCGCGCAAGCTTTCCGGTTCACCTGCCGAATATAGCGTTGCCTGCGCGCCATTGGGCCAGACCAGCCTTCGGCGCGAAGCTTCGAACAGCGGCCGCGCGCCGCGGCCATGCACCGCCATGATGCCGCTTTCGCCATCGACCATCACGGCGCGCGCTTCGGTCAGCGAACTGGCGACAAGCGCGATACGTGAACGCGGATTGCTATATGCAATATTGCGCACCCATTCAGCGCCCGTGCGGGTCTTGCCGAAGCCGCGTCCGGCGCAGACCATCCAGTTACACCATTCACCCCGCGGGGGCATTTGTTCGGGCCGGGCCCAGAAGGGCCAGTGTGCCTCCAGCTTACGGCGTTCGTCTTCGGATAGTTGGGCGAGAAGGGCGTAGCAATCGGGGGGTTCCAGGCCGACAATAAATTGACGGTGATCGCTCGTCGTCATTGCGGACTGGCGACCTTGTCCTGCTCCTCCGCCTGCATCTGCTTCATGGCAGCATCGCGCTGGCGCATGAGGTCGATTTTCGCATTGAGTGATTCCAGCACGCTTTCCTCGTCCACTTCATCCTGCAAGGCCCGCTCGCGCGCCACCGTGTCCCGATGAAGGGTGAGCAGGCGCAGCGCGTTGGCAATGTCGAACTTGTTGTCATCCTTGCCCGTGCCTGCCCGCAGGCGGTGCAGCGTTTCCATTTCCAGATGCTCGTATCCTTCGAGCAGTGCCGCATTCCAGGCGGCGCGGAATTCGGGGTCGAGACGCCTTGTCTTATAGGCCCGGCTGGTAGACGCGCCTGACATGCGTGCGGCTTCTGAAACATTGGACGTTTCAGCCAACGTATCGAGAAACAGACCGCGCCAGCGACGATCGATATCGGGTCTCTCGCCAATTCTCTGCGTTGCTCGTAGTTTTATCTGGGTGCCCATCCTGTGAAAATCCCCGTTTTCGGTGGTGCGAGTTGCAACGAAAAAAGGGCGGACCCTTCAAGAAAGGGCCGCCTTGGCGACTCGGTTTTTTGCGATGTTCCGTTTCTCTAACCAAACAGCGTCACAATGTCAATATAAAAGTGCCAAATAGGTCATATTGTAGGACTTGCGCCGTGTTGCGCGCTAGCCTAGTGGCGCATTTCTTCTGCCGAGACGGGAATGTGCGTATGATGGGCTTGCTGCGCGGGCTTTACGATTGGACAATGGCCAAGGCATCGCATCCCAAGGCGGAGTGGTGGCTGGCGCTTTTCGCTTTTGTCGAATCGAGCTTTTTCCCGATCCCCCCGCATCCGCTCCTTGGCCTGATGTGTCTGGCAGAGCCGACCAAGGCGATCCGCTTTGCGCTGATCTGCACCGTTGCATCGGTGGTGGGCGGGTTGTTTGGCTACCTCATCGGATATTTTCTCTATGAGGCAGTCGGCGTCTGGCTGATCGGCGCGCTGGGCCTGACAGAGAGCTTTCCCGTTGCCGCCTGCTACATCCGCGAGCAGGGCGCTGCTGCGGTGTTCCTCGCCGCTGGAACGCCAATTCCGTTCAAGCTGATGACGATAACCGCGGGCTTCATCGAGATGAACCTCGTCACTTTCACCATTGCTGCAATTGCGGGAAGGGCGCTCATTTTCATGGTGGTGGGCGTATTGTTCCGCGTGTTCGGTGCGCCGATCAAGCGGATTATCGACGAATATCTCGGCACGGTCACAACGATTTTCGTCGTGCTGGTGGTGGCAGGCTTTGTAGCGATTACGCAATTGCGCGGGGACGGCGATGGGGCAGCGGACCCCACTGATCCCTGCGCCAGTATGACTTCACTCGAGCAGCTTTAGCGCAGGCTTTCCCGCCGCAGCGCAGGCCGGCGCTAGATAATTCCGACTGCCTTGCCAGCCCGTTCGAACATGTCGAGGATCTCGCCCACTTCTTCATCGCTGTGCTCTGCGCATAGCGAGCAGCGTAGCAATGTCATATTGGCAGGCGTTGCTGGCGGCCTTGCCAGATTGACGTAGAGCCCTTCCTGCAGCAGCGCGCTCCACATGGCGGCACCACGTTCCAGATCGGGCATCAGGACGGCCACGATGGCACTTTGCGGCTCATCGGTACCAAGTTCAAAGCCGAGGCTCTTCAGACCACCATGCAGTCGTCCTGAATTCTTCCAGAGATGCGCGCGCTTTTCCGTCGCGGTCATCAGTTTGCGGATTGATGTTGCCGCCGTTGCGACCACCGAAGGCGGCAGACTTGCGGTAAAGACATAGGGGCGGCAAACTAGGCGTAATATCTCGAACTTGGGATGGTTCGACACGCAGAAACCACCAACCGTGCCAACGCTTTTCGAAAAGGTGCCGATGATGAAATCGACATCATCCAATACGCCAGCATCTTCCACAACACCGCGACCGTGTTCACCGATGAAGCCCATGGAATGCGCTTCGTCCACCAGCACCATTGCGCCATTGTCCTTGGCGACCTTCACCATTTCTTTCAGCGGAGCGATATCGCCCAGCATCGAATAGACGCCTTCAAGCACCACCAGCTTTCCCGCGCCTTCGGGAATGCGCTTCAGGCGCTTTTCCATGGCTTCTATGTCATTATGTTTGAACGGTACGATTTCGGCATTGCCCATCGCGCAGCCATCCCAAATACTGGCATGGCTATCGATATCGAGCACCACATAATCGCCTTTGCCAGCGATGGTGGAGATGATCCCCAGATTGGCTTGATAGCCGGTCGAAAAGACCATGGCGTGTTCCATGTCATAGAACTCGCGCAGCGCATCCTCGCATTCCTTGTGGCCCTGATAGGTGCCGTTGAGAACGCGGCTGCCCGTGGTGCCGGATCCGAAATCCGCCAATGCCTGTGTTCCAGCCGTTATCACATCGGGATCGAAGGTCATGCCCATGTAATTATAAGTGCCGAGCAAAATGGTTTCACGACCGTTGCAGATCGCCCGCGTAGGCGACAGCACCTGCTCCATCACCAGCGAAAACGGGTCGTCCACGCCGCTCGCCAGCAAGTTGGTGCGCATGGCGATTGTAGAATCGAACTTGGTGAACAGGTCAGTAGCTTCACCAGCCGCAACATCGGTTTCCCCAGCCAATTGTCCTGTAGACGCGCCTGCTCCGGTCATTTGCAGTGTTACTCCCCGACCATCTTGGCGACAGCATCGACCAGATGGCCATAGGTTTCAATTTCGGCCTGCTGGTTCATGGAAATGATGATATCGAACTCATCCTCGATCGCGGCTACGAAATCCATGACCGTGAGGCTATCGAATTCAAGATCGCCGGCAAATGTGGTCGCATCACTGATCTCTACACCCTTCTTGTTAAAGGGCTCCAAGATAGCGCGGATGCGGGTGTCGACTGCGGCACGATCCATTAAAGGTCCAATCCTTGAGGCTTATAATTGCGCACCACATAGTGCGCGCGCCGGTCCGCGGCAAATCTTTACAGACCGAGAGGTGTCGAGAAGCAGGTGTGCAGCGCCGCGTGTGCGTGGCGAAGCGACTACGCCAGCAGCAGAGAATCAGGCAGACAGCTGTTGCTGATCGCTGTCCATCAGGCCGCGCACGGCAGCCATGAATGGCCCAATGCTTACCGGCTTGGACAGATACCCTTCAGCGCCGGATTCGCGGATACGTTCTTCATCGCCCTTACCGGCATAGGCCGTTACTGCCAGCACGGGCACTTTGGCGAGGTCATTATCGCATTTGAGCATGGCAATCAGGTCCAAACCCGAAACATCCTGAAGCTGGATGTCCATGACCACAAGATTCGGATAAAAGGCCCGCGCGGCCTCAATGGCGAGCTTGCCATCGGCCACGGGTTCAACGGAAAATCCGCTTGCCTGCAAGACATCGCAGAAAAGTTTCCGGTTGAGATCGTTGTCCTCGACAACGAGGATTCTCTTCGTCATTGCGCCCCCAACGGCCCGTTTAACACGGAACCTTGTTATTTCCCTTATACCCTAAATAAGGAACGTTACAATTCGCCGAGAATGTAAAAATTTGTATAATGATAATTCCACTCTCGCTCTCGCCGCGCTGGGCTGGGTGCTGGCTGAGCCGGATCGGGCACACCGCTTCCTTGATCTCACCGGCCTGACGCCAGAGAGCCTGCGTGAAGCAGCTGACGATCCGGCAACGCACCGCGCTGTATTCGATTTTCTGGCCGCGCATGAACCCGATCTCATCGCCGCAGCGGCAATGCTGAATGTGGAACCCGAGAGCCTGATCAGGGCGCAACAGGAGTTACAGGCATGAACCGTCCTCTGTTGGTGACCGATTGCGATGAGGTGCTGATTCACATGGTCCGCCATTTTCGTGATTGGCTGGACTGCGAGCATGAAATCGATTTTACGCTGGAAGGTGAACCCTTCATCGATTCAATGAGGCGGCGCGGAGAAAAAAATCCGGTTGAAAGCGAGGAAGTCTGGCGCCTGCTCGGCAAGTTCTTTGATACCGAAATGGACTCGCAGAAACCGATCGCCGGCGCACTGGAATCAATCGCCGAAATTCAGCGTTATGCGGATGTGGTCGTGCTCACCAATCTGGCCGATGCGCGCAGTGCTGCGCGCAAAATGCAATTGCAGCGGCTGGGAATGGAAGCCCCTGTCTTTACCAACCAGGGGCCGAAAGGCGGCGCGCTAAAACGGATTGTCGAAGAACACGGCGCACGGCGCGTGGTATTTGTAGATGATATCGCGCAGCATCATGCCTCTGCGAAGATTGAAATTCCGCATGTCCACCGACTGCATCTATGTGGAGAGCCCAAGATTGCGGGCCATATCCAATGCGCACATGTTGCAGGCGATGCCCATGCCCGGATAGACAATTGGGACCAGGCGCTCCCATGGATACTTGAAACCTTGCACTCAGGAGACTGACATGGCCGATACTGCCAGCAGCATTGCAGACCGCTTGACCCAGCTTGGCATCACCTTGCCCGAAGCTGCCGCACCTGTGGCGGCATATGTCCCGGTGGTTGTCGCGGGGAACATTGCGCATGTTTCAGGCCAATTGCCTTTCATTGATGGCGCATTGGTGACCGGACGACTGGGAGAGGATGTCGCGCTGGAACGCGGGCAGGCCGCTGCTCGGGCATGCGGTTTGATGATCCTGGCCCAACTCAAGAATGCCGGCATCGCGCTTGATCGGGTGGAACGGATCGTCAAACTCGGTGCCTTCGTCAATTGCACCGCCGAATTCACCGATCAGCCCAAGGTTGCCAATGGCGCGTCCGAATTGATGTTTGAAGTTTTTCAGGAAGCAGGGCGCCATGCCCGTGCGGCTGTGGGCGTTCCCAGCCTGCCACTTGGCGCAGCGGTAGAAGTCGACGCGGTCATCGCGCTTGGCGATGGATGACACAGGCTCCTGGCTGACGCGGCAGGCCTATGCGCATCGCGGCCTGCACGATCGCGCTGTTCCGGAAAACTCGCTCGCCGCATTTTCCGCCGCGATAGAACGGGGGCTGGGGATCGAATGCGATCTTCGCGTCAGTATGGATGGCCGCGCGATGGTGTTCCACGATGCTGCACTGGAGCGGCTGACCGGGCAAGCCGGGCTGACGCAGGCGCATAGCGTGGGCGATCTGACTGCACTCAGGCTGGGCGGAAGCGACCAATATATTCCAACCCTGCGCGATATGCTGGACCTAGTGGCAGGACGTGTGCCGTTGCTGCTTGAGCTCAAGACTGACCGGCGGGAAAGCGTGCACAAGCTGTGCCGTGCGGTGCGGCGCGACATCATCGGATATGAAGGCGATATCGCAGTAATGAGCTTTGATCCGCGTATCGGGAACTGGTTTGCAAAGCGCCTGCCCGATATGATGCGCGGCCTTGTCATCACAGAGGAAAACGCGCGGACAATGTCGGGCGCGGCGCGGCGGCGGCTGGCGGTGCGCCATGCAAAGCCGCACTTCCTTGCCTATGATGTGCGTGACCTGCCCAGCAATTTTGCCGCACGGCACAAGCATAAGGGTTTGCCTATACTGACCTGGACTGTGCGCAGCGCCTCTCTGCTCGATACGGCGCTTGAATTCGGCGCTGTGCCGATTCTCGAAGGCGAGGGGCTGGCGGCGTGGGCGCAGGCTTCCTAGATTGATCCCCATGGCTGATGGCGATCTGACCGCACGTATCCTTCCCGCGACAGGCGGCATCGAAAAAGCCCAGTGGGACAGGCTGGCAGGCGCCTCCAATCCTTTCGTATCGCATGATTTCCTTACCATCATGGAGGACTCGGGGAGCGTGGGTCCCGGGACCGGATGGCAAAGCGCAACGCTGGTGCTGGAAGACGGTGCGGGCACGCTTCTGGGGGCCATGCCGAGCTATCTCAAGCAGCATAGCCAGGGCGAATATGTCTTTGACCATGCCTGGGCTGATGCCTTTGAAAGGGCAGGCGGCGCATATTATCCCAAATTGCAGATTTGCGCGCCATTTACGCCTGCGACCGGGCCTCGCCTGCTGCTTGAAGACCCGCAATATGCTCTGCCATTGCTGCGTGGAGCAGAACAATTCGTGGTCAATAATAACTGGTCGAGCGCGCATGCAACCTTTGTCGAACCTGCGCAGATCGATATGTTCGCCGAGGCTGGATGGCTGGAACGGCACGACATCCAGTTTCACTGGACCAATCGCGAATTTGTCGATTTCGAGGATTTCCTCGCTTCGCTAACGTCCAGAAAGCGCAAGGAGCTGCGCCGCGAACGGCGGCTGGCCAATGACGGGATCGAAATTCGCCAAATGTGCGGCGCTGATATCCAGCCCGAACATTGGGATGCCTTCTGGCTGTTCTATCAGGATACCGGCGCGCGCAAATGGGGCACCCCCTATCTGACACGGGAGGCTTTCGATTTGATGGGGCAAAGGATGGGTGACCGCCTCCTTTTGTTGCTCGCATTCGAGGATGGCCTGCCGATTGCAGGTGCACTCAATTTCATTTGCTCAGAAGCGCTATATGGCCGCTATTGGGGCTGTCTCGTGGACAAGCCATTCCTTCATTTCGAGTTATGTTATTATCGCGCGATCGACGCTGCGATTGAACGCGGTCTCAGCCGGGTAGAGGCGGGTGCGCAGGGCGGCCACAAGCTGGCGCGCGGGTATGAACCGATTGCCACTACGTCGATGCATTTCATTGCCGATCCGGGCTTTCGCCAGGCCGTGTCCGACTTTCTTGAACAGGAACGGCGCGGCGTGGCGATGGATCGGATGCACCTGTCGCGCCGTATGCCTTTCAAGAAGGGCTGACCGCTACGCCAGTTCCTGTCTCTTATACACATCTGACGCTGCCGACGATATGCAGTGTGTAG
>OJBU01000257.1_pt1 | contig 10454 bp, 9 predicted proteins | sample 1591241 | NCBI WGS metagenome assembly OJBU01 (sample SAMN05416770, study PRJEB24817) | seawater metagenome | isolation source: Sea water | place: Canada:Atlantic | collected 2013-07 | reverse complement strand
GAGATCTAGTACGGTCTCGTGGGCTCGGAGATGTGTATAAGAGACAGGGGTTACCTTTAAGAAATTTGGTCTATTCAGTTTCGAACGGTGAACTGGAGTCCAACGAAGTATTTGATAGCGCGCTCCTCTCGCTATTACACAACATCTCGATTCTTTCACATTCAATTTTTGTCTATCTAAAGCTACTCGAAAAATTCCCAACGGACGAAACAGATACGAATTGGCTTAGAAATCTGGAACATCACTACTGGATAGAAAAATATTCGCCGATCTGTAGAAGAATCAAAGAGATAGTCGGTAAAAATGCGATGGAAGGCAAGATGAAGAAACACCAGTTGGAAAGCTTTCGAGTTATCTTCAATGGTGGTTATGATTTATAACCAGTCACGGAAGGCGGACGCGTGAGACGCGCCGCTTCGTTCAGCGTTAAATAGCTCTGCTTTATTGTTGCAGCGCAAGATTCTGAGTCGGTGCCATAAGCGAGCGTTTGTGTGCCGTTAGAAAAATAAGAGGTTGTGGCTTGGTTGCCCCGTTCGTTTTGGGCGGCCACATTCATTGTTGGGGGTGGCTGCAAAGTCTTCGTTCTTGCGGGTGCCATAAATTCAGTTTGGTTCGCAGGCTCACATCGTGCCAGTAGAGGCGTTGGTGTGTCGCCACTTAACCAGGCAAGGCCGCGGACGCAAAATGCGCGCTGATCTGTAACCACTTTTGTGGACAGAGTTTTCTGTTCATGAGAGGGGTGCAGTGTGGGACCGTGATTCGGGGTTAGATACCCTCTTGAGTTTCAGACTCTGCCCCCGAAATTTTCACTGCTTGTAATAGCTGGTGGCCAGATCGATCTGAAGCTTCAGTCACCCATGTCAACGGCTGGAAAGTACAGTGACTCGATCCTTGTTTCCTTTTCCTTCATCAACAATGAGCTGCCCCTGGCCGAAATCAATGAGAACTTGTGCTCAACAGAAGGGGGAGTGAACAACTAGTGTTTGAGTCAGGTAACCGGATTATTTCTGTCTTGATTTTATGCGTGTCCCCGATTAGTACAGCCTGTAAAAATGGATATAGAAGTGCAATAAAAAGGGCCGGAAGACAACATTCCGGCCCTTTTGCGTTACTGAGCCCGCAATTCTTTCTTCATGATCTTACCTATCGGATTGCGGGGAATGACATCTACTAGCCTCATCTTTTCGGGAAGCTTGTAAACACTCATACCCTGACTCTTCAGGTAGTCATTGATTTCCTCTAACGCTGGCGGATGGCTCTCATCCGCAGGCACCACGCAAATGCAGACACGCTCCCCCATGATTTCGTCCGGGTGGGGTATGACGGCAACGTCTTGCACCTTGTCAAAGCCAAGCACGGCGTTTTCCACCTCGACACTGGAGATGTTGAAGCCTCCGCGGATCACCATGTCTTTCTTGCGATCGTAAAAGCCTACGTGGTTGGCATTTTGCACAATGAACAGGTCTCCGGTGCGGAAGAAGCCGTCAGCGGTGAAAGACTGCTCGGTGATGTCCGGGCGTTGGAAGTAACCGGCAAAGACCCCCGGGCTTCGGTAGCAAAGCTCTCCGATGCCTCCGGGCTCGGTGATTTCCTCATCCTGGTCGCCGAGAATCTTCACTTCAATGCCATTGATGCCGGAGGGCCATTCGACGCTTTCTCTGCCCCACCAGGGTAGATGATCCACCCGCATAGCCAGGTCAGGTACGTCGGCGGGGCCGGCCACTAGGCAGGAGCCTTCGTTCTGGCCCCAGATATTGACGATGTCGATATCCCAGCGGCGCTTGAACTCCTGCATGGACCAGGCAGAAGGCGGTGCTGACCCGGTGGTGATGGTCCGAACGCTGGACAGATCGAGCTGGTCCACGTTGTGCAGTTTGGCGATCATGTTCAGCATCGCCGGTACTAGGATGGTATATTGAATGCGCTCTTCGGTAAGCTGGCGCAGCAAGATCTCCGGCGTGATGGGATGGTGCAGCACTAGGGTCCCTGCTGCCGCTAGCCAAGGTACGTAGTTCACCCCCACCGCTGTCATGTTTACCAGGGGCGCCACGCATAGAATCCGGTCGCCCTGCTGCAAGCCACAGGTGGTGAACACGAGGTTAATCATGTACTCCCAGTTGTTGTGGCTCATGGGGCAGCCTTTAGGGTCTGCCTCAGTGCCAGATGTCCAGCACAGCGTAAAAATATCATTGGCTTCTACTGGCACCTCAGGTCCCTGGCTGGGTTTGCTGCGGGCAATATCGGTCAGTTCTTTCAGGCCAATGTAGTGCTCGAAACCCAGCTCCTGGCCTAGAGCTTGGTAATCAAAGCCGTGAAAGCTCTCAGCCGACGCGTAGAAACGGGCCTCGGTCATTTTTTTCACATAACCCACATCCTTGCTTCGCCATTGCATAGGCAGTGCAGAAAGCAAGCCGCCGGCCTTTGCTGCGGCTAGGTACAACATGGCCAGCTCCCACACGTTGGGTAACTGGGCCACTAATACGTCGTCCTTACCAAAGCCGCGGCGCGACAATTCTGCTGCCGTAGCATCCACTGCCTGGCCGAACTCTGCCCAGGTGAGGCGCTGGGCGGGGGTGCCCACCAGCTCGTTCCGGTTGGGGGGATCCACCACCGCTTCTCGCTCTGGGTGGGCGATACAATTGGCGGCCGCGCGCTGGAGCAGGGTCTTGTCCCCCCAGTGCCCCATGTTCGTATATTTCTCAACCAGTTCAGGTTTGTGCAAAATCATGAATTAATTCTCCTGTGACGGTTATTGTTGTTGCCATCCAATTGGAAGCGATGATGGTTGACGTCGACACTCGGGACCACTTCCTGCCAGTAGTGCTTCGACACTATCCGCCAGTGATACTTATTTTTCTAGGACGGGTTTGAACGTCTCGATCATTTTGCTGGCATTGCTAATATTGTATTTCTTGGTGTAAGTGGCGGCATGGGTGTAGATGCTGAGGGCATGTTGCTGTAGTAAGTTACGGTAAATAGCCGCAATGGACCGCTTTGGAAAGGGCGGTGATCTCCACCGAAGCGCATTCAAAAAGTCTCGCTAACCGGAATGTATATGCCTCGCATCGCCGTCTTTGCTGACGTCCAGAATATTTATTACACCACCCGCCAAGCTTTTGGGCGGCCTTTCAATTATCGGGCGCTTTGGCAGCAGCTGTCGGCGCAGGGCGAAATAGTTCACGCATTGGCCTATGCCACTCACCGTGGCGACGACGGGCAGACGAAATTTCAGGATGCGCTTAAACACATTGGCTTCACGGTTAAACTCAAACCCTATATTCAGCGCAGTGACGGTTCCAGCAAGGGTGACTGGGATGTGGGCATTGCGGTGGATGTGATGACGCTGGCTCCAGAGGTGGATACGGTGGTGTTGCTTTCCGGGGACGGAGATTTTGATGTGTTACTAACGCGAGTTGGCGCTAACCCGGGGGTTCGTACTGAAGTGTATGGGGTTGAGCCGCTGACTGCTCGTTCGTTGATTGATAGTGCCTCGGTGTTTCATCCGATAGGAGATGCGTTGCTATTAAAGTGATATCAGAGACTTCCGAGCGCTGATAGGCGCGGCAATGGATATCTTTGGCCCACTGTTGATAACCAAACGCAACGATTTTGCTAATGCTCTGGGGTTAAAAATCCGGATGATAGGACGTTCGAGCCTACCCTAGGTGTCAGGCCACTGCGATACGGATAACAATAAGGAGCAGCAAGTATGGCCCGTAAATTGTCTATTATGGATTCCGGCTGGTTAATGATGGAGACCCGGGAAACCCCTATGCATGTGGGGGGGCTGGCGTTGTTTGCCATTCCAGAAGGTGCTCCTGAGGATTATGTGGAAAGTATCTATCGATACCTGGTGGATGTGGATAGCATCTGCCGCCCATTTAACCAAAAGATTCAGTCTCATTTGCCCCTGTACTTAGATGCTACTTGGGTGGAAGACAAAAATTTCGATATTGACTACCACGTACGGCATTCTGCCTTGCCTCGGCCGGGACGGGTGCGTGAGCTGTTGGCGTTAGTATCGCGGTTGCACGCCCAGCGTTTGGATCCTAGCCGCCCGTTGTGGGAGAGCTATTTGATCGAGGGGTTGGAGGGAAACCGTTTCGCTCTTTATACCAAGATGCATCACTCCATGGTGGATGGGGTGGCAGGGATGCACCTAATGCAGTCTCGCCTAGCTACTTGTGCCGAAGACCGTTTACCCGCCCCTTGGTCTGGCGAGTGGGATGCAGAGAAGAAACCGAGAAAGAGCCGTGGCGCTGCAGCGGCGAATGCCGGTATGAAAGGAACAATGAATAACCTGCGCCGAGGTGGTGGTCAGCTTGTGGACCTGCTGCGACAGCCCAAGGATGGCAACGTAAAGACTATCTATCGGGCGCCGAAAACCCAGCTAAACCGCCGGGTGACGGGCGCGCGACGCTTTGCTGCCCAGTCGTGGTCGCTGTCGCGGATTAAAGCCGCGGGCAAACAGCATGGCGGTACGGTGAATGATATTTTCCTTGCCATGTGTGGCGGCGCGCTGCGTCGCTATCTGCTCAGTCAGGATGCCTTGTCCGATCAGCCGTTGGTAGCCCAGGTACCAGTAGCCTTGCGTAGTGCGGATCAGGCTGGTGAGGGTGGCAATGCCATTACTACGGTTCAGGTAAGCCTGGGTACGCATATTGCTCAGCCGCTGAATCGGCTGGCCGCAATCCAGGATTCCATGAAAGCGGTGAAATCTCGGCTTGGTGATATGCAGAAGTCCGAGATCGATGTTTATACGGTGCTGACCAATATGCCGCTGTCTTTGGGGCAGGTCACGGGCCTGTCCGGGCGCGTAAGCCCCATGTTTAACCTAGTGATTTCCAATGTGCCGGGGCCGAAGGAAACGCTTCATCTCAATGGTGCGGAGATGTTGGCTACCTATCCGGTGTCATTGGTTCTGCATGGTTACGCCCTAAATATCACTGTGGTGAGCTACAAGAATAGCCTTGAGTTTGGCGTGATCGGTTGCCGTGACACGTTGCCTCATATTCAGCGTTTTCTGGTTTATCTCGAAGAATCGCTGGTGGAGCTGGAGCCTTGATTCGGTAATGGTGACTTGATGTATAGAGGCTCCCTAACAACATTGCAGCTTGGTGATTGAGTCGATAATCAACGCGCATTTCTGCTGTATGTTTTTCCCCTTAACCACACATTGCCGGCATGCTAACGGGTTCGCGTATGGAACCCATGCTGCTGCATCCCTCAGGGGGCTGAGTTCTGGTGGAGTAGGTGTATCGATGTAATCGAAGGTTTATGAGGCGTACGTTAAATTGCCACTCCCAACCGCTCTTTTGTTCTTCTCGCCTGCATCTTCCCTTAAAATACCGGGCAACTAATTCCTCTGGAGCAAGATGTCTATGGGCCGCGCCTACCAAAACCGCAAAGAATCCATGGCGAAAACCTCGGACATGAAAGCCAAGGTGTACAGCCGCTATGGTCGGGAAATCTACGTTAGCGCGAAATCCGGTGGTGTGGACCCTACTGCGAATCTGGCATTACGCAGCCTGATTGAACGCGCCAAAAAAGATCAGGTGCCCGGTCATGTGATTGATAAAGCCCTCGACAAGGCTAAAGGGGGTGGCGGTGAGGATTACTCCCCGGCCCGCTATGAAGGCTATGGCCCTGGTGGCAGCATGGCACTGATTGAATGCCTCACTGATAACCCGAATCGTACCTTTGGTGATGTGCGTATGGCCTTTACCAAGACCAAATGTAAGATCGGTACCCAGGGTACGGTGAGCCACATGTTCGATCACGTGGCGATTTTCGTTTTTGCCCACGAAGATGAAGATGCGGTGCTCGAAGCCCTGATGGATGCGGATGTGGATGTCAGCGAAATAGAAAACGATAACGGTATGCTGACGGTGTTCACGCCTAACACCGAGTATTTCAAGGCTAAGCAGGCGCTGGTCGAGGCCTTCGGGGAATTGGAATTCGAGGTGGATGAAATTCAGTTTATTCCGCAGAGTTACACCACCATCAGCGCCGAAGACATGGACATGTTCGATAAATTCATGGCCATGTTGAATGATTTGGATGACGTTCAGAACGTCTATCACAACGTGGATCTGGGCTGATTCCAGTCCTGCAATCGTCAATCCGCAACGGAGAATGCCCTGTGCTGGATAACGACATCCTCGTCGCCGCCGTCGCACTGGCCGGTGCCCTGCAAAAACAACGTTTGCTGTTGGCCACTGCGGAGTCCTGTACCGGGGGGGGCATTGCCCAGACGCTCACCAGCCTGTCCGGCGCATCCACTTGGTTCGATCGGGGTTTTGTCACCTATTCTAATGAGGCTAAGCAAGAGATGCTTGGCGTGCAGGCCTCCACGTTGGCGACCTCGGGCGCGGTTAGTGAAGCAACGGCACTGGACATGGCGCGGGGCGCTATTAGCCATTCCCGTGCCCATGTGAGCGTGGCGGTGACGGGTATCGCCGGGCCGGATGGCGGCACGCCAGATAAGCCGGTGGGCACCGTCTGGATTGCCTGGGGGCAGAAGCTGGGTTATGCAGAAGCTCGCTGTTTCCAATTCGACGGGGATCGCGATGCCGTCCGTCAGCAGACCATCCTGCACGCCATTCTGGGCTTGAATGCCCGTCTCAAGTAGCCACAATCAGGCTATTCCTTTCAGCCCTGCTGAGGCGGGGCAGACCAGACAACGATCTGGAAGGTTGCAATGCACAGCCAATGTTGTTCATAATACTGTCCATAACGCCAGTGCTGGTCGAAAGGTCAGATAAGGCGGGTCGGATACGGTTAGATACGGTTAGCGTCAATGAATGACGCGCCGAACACGGAGAGGGGTCACAATGAGCGATAAAAGTAAGGCGCTGTCCGCTGCGCTGTCACAGATTGAGCGCCAATTTGGCAAAGGTTCTGTCATGCGCATGGGCGATCGCAAGCGTGAGCGCATGCCCTCCATCTCGACCGGCTCACTGGGGCTGGATGTTGCCTTGGGTATTGGCGGCCTGCCCAAGGGCCGTATTGTCGAGATTTATGGCCCTGAATCCTCCGGAAAAACCACCCTGACATTGAGCGTGATTGCCCAAGCTCAAAAAAAAGGCGCCACCTGTGCTTTCGTGGATGCTGAGCATGCGCTAGACCCGGATTACGCAGAAAAGCTGGGCGTAAACGTGGACGACCTGATTGTTTCCCAGCCAGACACCGGAGAGCAGGCACTGGAAATCACCGATATGCTGGTGCGATCCGGCGCGGTGGATGTGGTCATCGTCGATTCTGTGGCGGCGCTGGTGCCGAAAGCTGAAATCGAAGGGGAAATGGGTGACACCCACGTGGGGTTGCAGGCTCGTCTGATGAGCCAGGCGCTGCGTAAAATTACCGGTAATGTGAAAAACGCCAATACACTGGTGGTCTTCATTAACCAGATTCGCATGAAGATTGGTGTGATGTTTGGTAACCCGGAAACCACCACCGGTGGTAATGCCCTGAAGTTCTACTCCTCTGTACGCTTGGATATCCGCCGTATTGGTGCGGTGAAGCAGGGCGACGAAGTAACCGGTAACGAAACCCGGGTGAAGGTGGTGAAAAACAAGGTGTCGCCGCCGTTCCGTCAGGCTGAGTTCCAGATTCTCTACGGCCAGGGCATTAATCAGCTCGGAGAAGTGTTGGACTTGGGTGTTCAACAGGGGTTGGTGGACAAATCTGGCGCCTGGTATGCCTACAAAGGCGACAAGATTGGCCAAGGTAAGCAGAACGCCTGCGAGTACCTGCGAGAAAACCCGGCCATTGCCGAAGAAATTGAAACCGAAATCCGGGCCCGCCTGTTGCCGGACCCTACAGCTGAAGCCCCGGCAGAAGAGGCCGCCCCCGCTGACGATGAGTGAGCCGCTGACCGAGGCCGAGCTGCGCCAGCGGGCAGTTGCCCTGCTGGCCCGGCGCGATCACTCCCGCCGTGAGCTTGTCACCAAGCTGCAACAGCGCCTGGGGGACCAGCCGGCGCTGGAGGCGGTGCTAGCCTGGTGTGAGGAGCACGATTTTATCGATGACCGGCGCTTTGCCGGTTTTTTTGTGCGCGCGCGTATTGAGCGAGGGCAGGGGATGTTGCGGATTCGTCAGGAACTGCAGCTAAAAGGCGTTGAGAATGACTGGATTGCTGAAGCGCTAGAGAATGCCGAGGTAGATTGGTTCGCGCTGGCGAAAGACGTTCGTGCTCGCCGTTTCCGGCAGTACCCCCAAGACCAGAAAGAAAAAGCCAAGCAGCTACGTTTTCTGCAAAGTCGCGGCTTTAATGCGGAACAGAGCTTCGCTGCGCTGGATATGCAGGACGCTGAACAGGATTAAGTCTGCTGTTTTCTTGTGCTTTCAAGTGCTCCCCCGTTGCGTTGCTGGCGGCGAAATTCAAGCCAGGACCAAAAGCACTTTCGCCACAGAGCGCACAGGACAGATAGAGATGCCCTTAGGTGAGCGTGCCGCTAGCGTTGCTCATGCTCTTAGCGCGGGAATGCGATTGGGCGGGATTATATGTGTTGTGCTCTGGTGAGCATCTTCTTGGCGGCGTATTCTGCGTTTTTAATGCGTGTGTGAGATTTTTCATGGAATACCTGTCTGATCCTTGGCTGGTGGCTGCCATGCTAGGCGCTGGTGTGTTGGCAGGTTTTATCAATACTCTGGCAGGAGGCGGCGGTTTGCTGATCTTGCCACTGTTAATGCTCAGCGGCATGAGTGCAGCCCTGGCCAACGGTACCATGCGCGTTGCAGTGTTGATTCAAAGCGCGGAAGCGGTGCGCCAATTCAATAAACGTGGCTCTATGCCCTTTGCCGATCTGCCCGCGATATTGGTGCCGAGCTTGCTGGGAACATTGGTGGGGGCGCTGGCAGCAGCCTTTCTTCCCGAAACTATTCTTAAGCCTGTGCTTCTAATTACGCTGGTGGTGGTCGCGTTACTAATGGTGCTGCGCCCGTCGCAGATGTCACCGGACCCGAACTCAGTGCCATTGTCTCCTAATACCAGCCTGTCGGGCTGGATAGGGCTGTTTTTCGCTGGAGCCTATGGTGGTTTTGTTCAAGCGGGCGTGGGCTTCGTGTTACTGGCGGTGCTTGCCGGGCAGTTACGCTACGACCTGCTACGCAGTAATGCGTTGAAACTGGCTATCACGGGCAGCTTCACCATATTAGCGCTGGCTATCTTTGTGGCCCGGGGGCAGGTGGCCTGGTTGCCTGGGCTGGTGGTTGCGGCGGGTAGTCTGATTGGCGTTCGGCTTGGGGTCAGCTTTGCTCACGCCGTGTCCCCACGTGTGCTCAAGCGTATTTTGCTGGTGATGGTGTTGGCAGTATGCCTGGCCGCGGCAATCAAGGGATGAGCTTCAAACCATACCCCATAAGGTGCGAGAAGAAAGAGGGTGAACGGGTAGCGCTTATGACCGTATTTTTCCTCTCAGGTTTGTACGTGGCCAGGGTCTGTCAGCTTTATAGGTGATGCTTCTTTGTTGCCGCTTGGGGCTTGTTGCTTCAGGTTAACTTGTCACCATCGCAACCACGCCTTGAGGGCGGTATACTCGGCGCCTCTGACCGCCAGCCAAGAAAACGTTTCTCTTATGAAAAGTGCTGAATTACGCCAGGCCTTTCTGGACTATTTTGCCAGCCAGGGGCACACCAAGGTGTCGTCCTCCTCACTGGTACCTGCTAATGACCCGACACTGTTGTTTACTAACGCGGGCATGAACCAGTTCAAGGATGTTTTTCTGGGACGTGAGTCCCGGGATTACACTCGTGCTACAAGCTCCCAGCGCTGTGTCCGCGCCGGCGGTAAGCACAATGACCTGGAAAACGTGGGTTATACGGCGCGGCATCACACCTTCTTCGAGATGCTGGGCAACTTCAGCTTCGGGGACTATTTCAAGCGCGAAGCGATCAAGTTTGCCTGGGAGTTCCTCACTGACACCTTGGGGCTACCGGAAGAGCGACTGTGGGTTACTGTGCATGTTTCCGACGATGAAGCCGCTGATATCTGGCTAAAAGAAATGGGAGTCAGTGCCGAGCGCTTCTCACGGTTGGACGAAGACAATTTTTGGCAAATGGGCGATACCGGCCCATGCGGCCCGAGCTCTGAAATTTTTTATGACCACGGCGCCGATGTGCCCGGTGGCCCACCGGGTTCTGCAGATGAGGATCTGGATCGCTATATCGAGATATGGAACCTGGTGTTCATGCAGTATGACCGCCAGCCAGATGGGGAACTGCAGCCTCTGCCTAAGCCCAGTGTTGATACCGGCATGGGCCTGGAGCGCATTGCCGCAGTGCTGCAGGGCGTACATTCCAACTACGAGATCGATCTGTTTCAGGCATTGTTGCAAGCTGCGGCCAAGGCCACGGGCTGTACTGATCTGGAAGAGAAATCACTGCGCGTGATCGCAGACCATATTCTGTCTCTTATACACATCTCCGAGCCCACGAGACCGTACTAGATCTCG
>OJBU01000253.1_pt1 | contig 10505 bp, 10 predicted proteins | sample 1591241 | NCBI WGS metagenome assembly OJBU01 (sample SAMN05416770, study PRJEB24817) | seawater metagenome | isolation source: Sea water | place: Canada:Atlantic | collected 2013-07 | reverse complement strand
GAGATCTAGTACGGTCTCGTGGGCTCGGAGATGTGTATAAGAGACAGGGTGATGTCCGCGATCACCTCTGGCCGCGTCAGCGCGAGAATATCATTATTGCCTTTCTGATCCGCGCCAAGGCCCAAATTGCCAGCATAGTCTGCTTCGGAGAGCTTGCGATCCTGGATCTGCGTGCCGAATGCGCCATCCGATATGAGGATACGTTTCGCGGCCTCGGCCAGCAGGCGTTCACGCGCGCCCGGCCCAGTCTTGATTGCATGGTTCATGCGCTTTTCTCCAGCGGGCGGCGGCCCAGCAAGTGGCAAATGGCATAAGCCAGCTCTGCCCGGTTGAGAGTATAGAAGTGAAACTGGCGGACCCCGCCTGCATAAAGGCGGCGGCACAGCTCTGCCGCGATTGTCGCAGCGACAAGCTGGCGTGCCCCGGGTCGTTCATCCAGCCCTTCAAACAGGCCATCCATCCAGTCCGGGATTACCGCGCCGCATTGTCCGGCGAATTTGCGCGCCTGTGCGACATTGGTGACCGGCAGGATTCCCGGAACCATCGGTGTGTCAATTCCGGCTGCACGGCATTTCTCGGTGAAGTTGAAAAAGGTCTCGGGCGCGAAGAAAAACTGGCTGATTCCGCGTGATGCGCCTGCATCGATCTTGCGCTTCAGATTATCGAGATCGGCCTGCGGACAATCGGCATCGGGGTGGGTTTCAGGATACGCGGCAACCGAGATTTCAAAATCGGCCACTTCCTTCAATCCGCGCACCAGCTCTGCTGCATTGGCATAGCCATCAGCATGGGGAATGAAAGGCGCCCCCGGTTCACCCGCATCGCCGCGCAGAGCCACGATATGGCGCACGCCGGCTTCCCAATAGGCTTCTGCGATTTTCTGCGTTTCGGCGCGGCTGGCATCGACGCAGGTAAGATGCGCAGCAGCCGGAATGCCTGCTTCGCGGATCAGGCGTGTTACCGTATTATGCGTGCGTTCGCGGGTGGAACCGCCTGCACCATAGGTGACGCTGACAAATTCAGGGGAGAGCGGGGCAAGCTGCTGCACCGCTTCCCACAATTTCTCTTCCATCTTCTCGCTCTTGGGGGGGAAGAATTCGAAACTGACTGCAATGTCGCCCGGCAGGCCGGAAAACAGCGGCGTGTCACGGGCGGTGCGCACCTCATGCTCAGGATCAAGACAATCGGCAATTTTTGCAGGCGCTGGTAGGGGGGCGCTCATGAAGCGACCTTTCTGTTGGAAGAGGCAGTGGCAGGCAGCGCGAGGCGGGTTGCGGCCCAGATTTTGACGGTCAATTCGCGTCCCGGCACTTCAACCGGCGGGGCAGGTTCGAATCCGGCTGCACGAAGCATCTTGGCCATGGTGGCATCGGCAAAGCCCAGCCGTGCATGGGCATGGCGCTCACGCAGATCATCGCGTTCGTGACGGGCGAGATCGACCACGGCGATCATGCCGAGCGGCTTGGTCACCCGCGCCGCTTCGCACAGGGCAAGCGCGGGGTCCTGCGCGAAATGCAGCACCTGATGCAGCAAGACGGTATCAAAGCTGTGGGCGGGGAAGGGCAGGTCCGTGAAATCGCCCTTTTGCAATTCCACCTTTTCCGGCCCCAGGGCCTGAAGCCGGGCGCGCGCCACGCGCAGCATATCCAGGTTCTTGTCGAGCGCGACGATGTGATCGGCATGGGGCGCAAGCAATTCAGCGATACGGCCCGTGCCGGTGCCGATATCGAGCATACGGCCCGGTGGTCTGTCTGCCAGCACCCTCAGCAGAGCTTCCTCACTCGCCTTTTCCGGCCCGTGGATTTCACGCAAAGTGTCCCATTCATCGGCATGGCGGGCGAAATAGTGGTCGGCTTCTTTTTCACGCGCTGCCCGGATGGTGGAAAGGCGTGTACGGTCGGCGCTGGCCTGTGCTGCAAATTGCGCGTCTTCGCTTTCGCCGAATGCCAGCAAGCGGGCAATTGTTTCGCCCATCTCCGATGGGGCAGCATCGCGCAGGAAAACGGAATTGCCTTCCTTGCGCCGCTCAACAAGGCCCGCATCGACCAGACGGCCGATGTGCTGCGACACGCGCGGCTGGCTCTGGCCGAGCACTTGCGCAATTTCGCCCACGGACAATTCCATCTGCGCAACCAGCCGCATCACGCGCAGGCGTGACACATCGGACAAGGCACGAAAGGCGGCTTCGAGTTGCATGAATATAAGTATATAACGCAATTGTTATATTGCTAGCATTATTGCGGTTTCTTTGGAAACCAGACGAATGGCAATTCAGACAAAGCTATAGGGGTCGATGTCCACGCCAACGCGCACGCCGGGGGGATGATCCAGTTGGCCGAGCCACTGGCGGATCACCTTTTGCAATTCAGCGCTGCGGCGCGCGTTTAACAACAGGCGATAGCGATAGCGATTGCGCAGCAAGGCGAGCGGCGCGGGGGCAGGGCCAAGGATCATCACATCGTCCAGCCTGGGGCGGGAATTACCGATCCTGTTGGCAGCCTCGCGCGCTTCGGCATCGTCCTCGGCCGATACGATGATAGCGGCCCAGCGCCCGAAAGGAGGCGCCCCTGCATGGCGGCGTGCTTCTGTTTCGGCATCGTAAAATGCGTCACGGTCGCCCGCTTCCAATGCGGCAATGACAGGCGCATCGGGATGGCGTGTCTGGATCAGCACTTCGCCCGGCTTTGCGCCGCGACCCGCGCGGCCTGCAACCTGCGCCACCTGCTGATAAGTGCGTTCAGCAGCGCGCAAATCACCGCCTTCGAGGCCAAGATCGGCATCAATCACACCTACCAGCGTCAACTCGGGAAAGTGGAACCCCTTGGTAACAAGCTGCGTGCCCACGATGACATCAATCGCTCCGCCCTCAGCCATGGCCACGAATTGCGCGGCCTTTTCCGGCGTGTTGATGGTATCGGATGTGACCAGCGCCACGCGCGCATCGGGCAGCATTTCGGCCACTTCATCGGCGATCCGTTCCACACCCGGACCGCAGGCGACAAGGCAATCCGGCTCTCCGCATTCAGGGCATTTTTCCGGTGTCGCGGTCTCATGCCCGCAATGATGGCATGACAGGCGCTGGCTAAGCCGGTGCTCGACCAGCCATGCACTGCAATTGGGGCATTGGAAGCGAAATCCGCAATTGCGGCACAGCGTCAGCGGGGCATAGCCGCGACGGTTGAGGAACAGCAGCGATTGTTCGCCCCGCTCCAGCCGTTCAAACATGGCGCGGCGCAAGGGGGCGGCGATCCAGCTTCCACGACCGGGCTGTTCTTCTGTTAGGTTCACCAGCCGGATTTCAGGCATTTGCGCGCCACCAAATCGGCTTGGCAGATCAAGCTTCTCATAAGTCCCGCTGGTTGCCATATGCAGGCTTTCCAGCGCGGGTGTGGCGCTGGCGAGGATGACGGGGATCGCTTCGAAATGGCCGCGCATAACCGCTACATCGCGCGCATTGTACCGCACGCCGTCTTCCTGCTTGAAGCTTATTTCATGCGCTTCGTCGACCACGATAAGACCGAGATTGGCATAGGGCAGGAACAGGGCGGAACGTGCGCCGACCACAACCTGCGCTTCCCCCGATGCGATGGCCCGCCATGCGCGGCGCCGCTCTGTCGATTTGAGCGAGGAGTGCCATGTCACCGGGGCCGCTCCGAAACGGTTTCCAAAGCGTTTGAGGAAGGCTTCTGTCAGCGCGATTTCAGGCAGCAGGACAAGCACTTGCCTGTCGTCCTTCAGGGCCTCTGCCACGGCTTCGAAATATGTTTCGGTCTTGCCAGATCCGGTCACTCCGTCGAGCAGGATGGGCGCGAATTTTCGCGTCGCAACAGCCTCCACCAACCGGGCAGAGACCTTGCGCTGGTCATCGCTCAAATCGGGTTCGTCGAAATCGTGGCGGGCGCGGGTGTAGGGGCGATCAACATCCACTTCCACCGGCTCTAGCGCGCCCTGGTTGACGAGGCCGCGCAGCACGCCTTCGCTGACGTCGGCAAGACCGGACAATTCTCGGATTGTCGCCTGCTCGCCTTCCAGTGCCGCGATGGCGCGTTCGCGCTGCGGGGTCATGCGATCCGGCATTCCGCCTGACAGGCGATATTCGGTCATGGTGGCCGGGCCGCGCAGCGCGCCGCCGCTGGCGATCACCATGCGCGCAACCGCCGCCAGCGGTGCAATGTAATAATCTGCCGTCCATTCAATCAGCCTGCGCAATTCTCCTCGTATAGGCGGCACATCCACCGCGGAGAGGAGCGGGCGCAGTTTTGCTTCGGGTACGGAATTGGCAGGCAGGCGACCCTCCTCCCACACAATCCCGGTGACCTGGCGCGGCCCCAGCGGAGCGATGACGATCTGCCCATATTCGACATTCATGCCGTCAGGCACCTTGTAATCAAGCGGACCGAGCGCGGCGTTCATCATCAGTAGTCTGGCACGGATTACGGGCATGTGCGTTATATGGGCGCTGCGTCGTGCGCGCTGCAAGGAGAGGAAACGCATTATGACCGAATTCGCAGCCCCATCGGCCAGCCGTCGCAATTTCATGGCCGGGGTCGGCGCTGCAGGTGCAATGTTTGCGCTGCCAGCCTGCCAGTCTTTCGGCGGTTTCAGCCTGACTGATGCGGTGCGCCGCATGCTTTACCTTTCCAGCGAACGCGCCTTTGCCCGGCTGACGGTGCCGGGCGGCTATTGGGATGATGCAGTGGCCGATATCGGTCTGCCAAATATGATCGGCACGCGCGGTTCTGTGCTTGCCGGCATTCTCACATCATCGCTGTTCAAGGACCGGTTGGTAGATGCCTTTGCCGATATCGCAATCGTGGGCGCAGAACGCGCAGCACCCATTGTGACCGATGCGGTGCGGGTCATCGGCATCCAGAATGCGATGGCGCTGATAAATGGCGGGCCGACGGCGGCTACAGGCTTCCTGCGCAACGAACTTGGCGTGACGCTGGTTGAAGCAATGGTGCCGGAACTGGGGCAGGCCATGCGCATCGCGAACGAACCGCTGGTCGGTGAATTGCTGGCGGCGGCCACTGGCGTTGATATTGCAGGTGTCGCGCAAAACCTGTCGCGCACGGTCGACAATGTCATCTGGAATGAGATGGGCATTGAAGAAGCTGCAATCCGCGCCAATCCGCGTGCCACAAATGATCCTCTGCTGATTGGCGTGTTTGGTGCTGGTCGCGCTTTGTAACTGCAGATGGCGGCGAATTGGCAAGCTGCGCAAGGGGCTAGCTATCGGCACAGCCCCTTGCGCCTTTTGTGCCGTGCTTTAGTCAGCGCCCTGCATGGCTGACGAATCTCCCATAGACCGTTTCAAGCTGGCGCTGACAGGCGCTGCCCGCGCTATCGCGCATGACCCAGAGGTTGAGATCGGCTTTACTGCCGACGCTGCTTACGAATCGGGCAAGACAGTGCGTGTGCCCATGCCTTCGCGTAATCTGAGCGCTGCCGAGGCGAGCGAAGCGCGCGGATTTGCCGACAGTTTCGCGCTGCGTCTGCGCCATCACAACGCTGCTATGCACATGCGACAGCGCCCGCAGGATGGCGAGGCGAGAGCCTGTTATGACGCCATCGAACGCGCTCGATATGAAGCGATCGGTGAGACGGAATTTGCCGGTATGCGCGATAATCTGTCAGCGATGCAGGACCAGCGCATTGCCGGAAGCGCGATAGCCCGCGCCGAAAGTGCCGACGATGTGCCGCTCGATGCAGCGCTGGGTCTGTTGCTGCGCGAACAATTGACGGGCCAGCCAATCCCCGAAGCGGCGCGCTCGGGCGTGGACATGGTGCGCGACTTTATCGAAAGCCGCGCTGGCGAAGATTTGCAGCAATTTGGCGATGCGCTGCATGACCAATCCGCTTTCCAGAAGCTCGGTCTCGACATGCTGCGCCATCTCGACATTGTGCCTGCCCAGCTGGAACCCGAAGACGGTCTGGATGACGAAGACGGGGATGAGCAGGACGTCGAAGACGATACCTCCGAAGATGAGGATGATAGCGACAGCGATTCCAGCGATCAGCCGGAAACCCGCGCCGAAGGGGCAGAAGGCGAAGAGGGTGACGGCGAGGAGCAGGATGAGCGCGAGGCCGATGGCGAAATCGGCGAAGGCGATCCGGGAGAAGATGGCGATGAAATGATGCTGCCCCAAAGGCGCAATTCGCCGTGGCAGGACATTCCTGAAACCTTCGATTATCAGCCCTTTACCGAGGAATTTGACGAGGTGGTGGAGGCCACCGACCTGTGCGACGTGGAAGAACTTGATCGCCTCCGCGCCTATCTCGATAGTCAGCTGGCCGGATTGGCTGGCGTGGTCACGCGGCTGGCCAACCGCCTCCAGCGGCGGCTGATGGCGCAGCAGAACCGCAGCTGGAGCTTCGATCAGGAAGAAGGCCTGCTTGATGCCGCCCGGCTGGCCCGCGTGGTGGTCAGCCCTGGCCACTCTCTCAGTTACAAGGTCGAACAGGAGCAGGAATTCAAGGACACCGTCGTAACGCTGTTGATCGACAATTCAGGTTCCATGCGCGGAAGGCCCATTTCCATCGCCGCGATCAGCGCGGATATCCTGGCAAGGACATTGGAAAGGTGCGGGGTAAAGGTGGAAATCCTCGGTTTTACCACTCGCGCCTGGAAAGGCGGGCAGAGCCGTGAAAAATGGCTGGCCGATGGCCGCCCCGTAAATCCCGGTCGCCTCAATGATCTGCGGCACATTATATACAAGAAGGCGGATGAACCCATGCGCCGCGCGCGCCGCAGCCTTGGCCTGATGATGCGCGAAGGCCTGCTGAAGGAAAATATCGACGGCGAAGCCTTGCTGTGGGCGCATGAACGCCTGCTGGCCCGGTCCGAAGATCGCCGCATCATGATGGTCATTTCAGACGGCGCCCCAGTGGACGATTCAACGCTCAGCGTGAACAATGCGGGCTATCTCGAAGGCCATTTACGCAGCGTGATCGAATGGATCGAAAAAGCCTCCCCGGTCCAGCTGGTCGCCATCGGCATCGGCCATGATGTCACCCGCTATTACAAGCGCGCGGTAACGATCATCGATGTCGAACAATTAGGCGGCACGATTATCGAGCAGCTGGTGGATCTGTTCGAGCGGGAATGATGAGGAAACTCCTCGTCCTGATCTCTCTCATCGCTCTCATATTCGGCGCCTGGTATCTCGCATCCCCGTGGTTCGCCATGAATGGCCTCGCCGAAGCGGCGCAGGATGGCGACACTGCAGCGCTGGAGGATAAGGTGGATTTTCCGGCCTTGCGGGCGTCGACTTCGGAACAGATCACCGAAGCTGCGCGGCGGGGTTCGGGGCAGAGCGGACTGCTGGCAAGGGTACCCGCCGTGGTGACAGAGCGAATCGGCCGCGAAGCCTTGGACCGTGCGCTGACGCCGGAAACTGTCGGACGCATGGTTGCAAGTGGCACCTTGGCTGCGGACTTCCTGCCAGAGCAGTTGCGCGGGCAGGAAATATCGTGGGGGGTGGAGCGCGAGGGCTTTGACAGTTTCCGTGCGATAGGCACGTTTGAGGATGGGACTGCGGGTCCGACACTGATCTTCGCCCGCGATGGATTGGCCTGGAAGCTGACAGGGTTCGAATTGCCGGGGCCAGCGCTCTAACCCCCGCCCATTGCCAGCCGCGGAAGTGCCGCCTAAGCCTCGCCGCGCAATGACCGACCTCAAGCTCTTCAATTCGCTCACCCGCCAGATCGAGACTTTCCAGCCCGTCCATCAGGGCGAAGCACGTGTCTATAGCTGCGGACCGACGGTCTATAACTATCCGCATATCGGCAATATGCGCGCCTATGTCTTTGCCGACGTGTTGGGCCGCACCTTGAGCTGGAAGGGATATGCTCTCAAGCACATCATCAACATCACCGATGTCGGCCATCTTACCGATGATGCCGATGCGGGTGAGGATAAATTGGAGAAGGCGGCTGCCGAAAAGGCGCAGAGCATCTGGGATATCGCGCGGCTTTTTACCGAGGCTTACTGGGCCGATGTCAAAGCGCTCAATATTCGCGAGCCTGCCAAATGGTCGGTCGCTACCGATTACATTGCGGAGATGATCGCATTTGTGGAAGCCATGCCGGAAAGGCATCTCTACGAAATCGACAGTGGCCTCTATTTCGATACGTCATCAGTAGCGGATTACGGACGGCTTGCCCGCGCAGTGACCGAGGAAGGCGAAGGCCGGATCGAGACGGTGGAAGGCAAGCGTAATGCCGCCGATTTCGCGATCTGGCGCAAGACCCCAGTGGGCGAGAAACGCCAGATGGAATGGGACAGCCCGTGGGGCAGGGGCGCACCCGGCTGGCATCTGGAATGTTCGGTGATGGGGGAGAAGCTGTTGGGCTTCCCCTTTGATATCCACACTGGCGGCATTGACCACCGCGAAATCCACCACCCCAATGAAATCGCGCAGAACCAGGCGTTTTGCGGCTGCGGTTCGCTCGACGAGGCGACACATTCAGGCGCGCGCATCTGGATGCACAACAATTTCCTCGTTGAGCGCAGCGGCAAGATGAGCAAGTCTTCAGGTGAATTTCTGCGCCTGCAACTGCTGATAGATAAGGGCTACCACCCGATCGCCTATCGACTGATGTGCCTGCAAGCGCATTACCGCAGCGAGTTGGAGTTTAGTTGGGAGGGTCTGGAAGCGGCTCTGAAGCGGCTTAAACGGATTATATTACAAGTCGCGGTTGTCTTCGAAGGAATTGGGACAACTCTAGATGCACCGAAGGGTGGTTGGACGTATTCCAAAGCTTTTGAGCGTTTGCCCGCTATACTCAGGCCTACGATTGCCCAGTTCAATTCTGCGATGTCTGATGACCTCAATAGTGCAATAGGCCTCACCGTATTGGAGGAGCTACTAGCAACCAAAAAGCTGGATCCATACGATAAGTGGATCGCAATGGCAGCCATGGACGATGTACTTGGACTTGATTTGTGCCGATTGAAGCGAGCTGACCTCCGCATCCGCCCCAAGTCTGCCGAAATCTCTGAAGCAGAAATCGAGGACGCGCTCGCCCGCCGCAAGGAAGCGCGCGCGGCCAAGGATTTCGCCCAGTCAGATGCGCTGCGCGATGACCTCGGCGCAAAAGGCGTGGAAGTGATGGATGGCGATCCGCTCGGGTGGGAGTGGAAGTTGGATTAGCTAGGCTCGTTTCCTGCTTGTTGCCTACGGGTGGGGCAGGGCTTGCGACACAGAGGGAATAACCTCCCGGCGCATGTTCCGCGCCGCCTGCCTGCGCCCGGTCAATCCATTACCCTTCTTCCAGCACGAGGATCTCGCAGGTCACAACCATGTGCGGTGGCTCCAGCCGGTGGTCCACTTCGGTGACGGCTGCATCCGCGATCAACTGGCCGGGAATCGCGAATTCATGTTCGGGCAGATAGGCGATGAAACATTCGCCAGCTTCGACCGCCTCAGCATTCTCGAACACCATTTCGACACGATGTCGCGCTCCGGCAAAGGTGATGCTGGCCCAGCCTTTTTCATGATGTGTCGCAACGCGCCCCTTTCCTTCGGCCAGAGCAATTAGTGCTTCTGCCAGCTTTTCGCGCACGCCCTTGCGACATTTGCGTTTCTGCTTTGGTTTTGCGGAAGTTTGCAGGCTGTTGGTTTCAATATGCATTGGTCATCTCCCGGTATTTGTTCATGAAATGTTCCACTTTTTTTTCAGTGTCAGGGCGGGGTGTCCGGCCATTGCGCAAATCGAGCACGAAGCGCGGATCGCTGGTGGCAAGCCGGCCGAACTTTGTCGGTGGCATTCGTGTGTGTCGCAGGAATACTTCGATCTTGCGGATGAGCATGCGTGGTTCCCCTTTTCGGCAGCTCTTTTGACCCTTTGCGCCACCACCTCGTTTTACCGATTCGGTGTCGCGACTCGATGAGGCAGGATTTGCGGTTCAAATCCTACTTGTCTAGGAAAAATACATTGTGTAGGAAGAAATCATTCACCACGAATGGGGTTTGCCATGGATACACGCGAAAGATTGGCCAGTGCGGCAAGGGAGAAGGGCAGCAGCCTGGCATCGCTTTCCCGCATGATCGGGCGTAATGCTACGTATCTTCAGCAGTATATAACGAAAGGCAGCCCGCGTAAGCTGGAAGAAGAAGATCGGCGCAAGCTGGCGAGCTTCCTCGGTCTGGAGGAAGCAGAGCTGGGTGCACCGAAGGAAAAATCCTATTCACCGGACCCGAAGCGTGATTTCGTTGATGTACCGCGCCTGGAAGTTGATGTGTCTGCCGGACCTGGCGCAATGCCCGCGCAGGAGCAGGCCTTTGATGCGTTCCGCTTTTCGCGCCGTTGGTTGCTGGAGCAGGGCCTTGATGGCGCAGAGCTATCTGTCATTCGCGTCATCGGCGATTCGATGGAGCCGCTTCTTCGTGAAGGCGATGAAGTGCTGGTTGACCGGCGCGAAAGGCCTTTTCGCGATGGTATCCATGCTGTCTCTTATACACATCTCCGAGCCCACGAGACCGTACTAGATATCGTATGCC
>OJBU01000251.1_pt1 | contig 10525 bp, 10 predicted proteins | sample 1591241 | NCBI WGS metagenome assembly OJBU01 (sample SAMN05416770, study PRJEB24817) | seawater metagenome | isolation source: Sea water | place: Canada:Atlantic | collected 2013-07 | reverse complement strand
GCGATGGGAACTGAGCATTCCTGAATGGCGCGTAATGGCGGTACTTGGCGATGCCGGCCCGCAGACCCAGCGAGAACTCACCAAGCGCACATTGATGGATAAAGTCGCGGTCAACCGCGCGTGCAAGGTGTTGGAAGAACGCAGCCTTGCTCAGCGTACACCCAATGAACATGATGGCCGTTCGCATCTTCTTGCGCTGACCAGTGAGGGCACGACCATGCATGGCGAGATTATGCCATTGGCGCTGGAAATGGAACGTCAGCTGTTTGCAGGCTTTTCGGCAGAAGAGCTCGATTTGTTCAGAACCCTGCTGGCGCGCGCTCGCGCAAAGGCAGAGGCTCTTTCGGATGATGATTTGCCCGGCACCGGCGGCTTGCGGTAACTCCTGCCAGGGCAGCAAACCGTCATGTAGAGACAAGAAAACCCCGCCCGGTAACAAGCCGGGCGGGGTTTTTCGTGCGATCCCACATTGCGGGATGGCGGTCAGTTGCTTCCTGGTCCATCTCCGGCGAATGCGTCGGCAATGGAACATGCTGCCGGACCCAGGATCACGATGAACAGCACGGGCAGAATGAACAGGATCAGCGGCACCGTCATGATGGCGGGTAGGCGCGCGGCCTTTTCTTCAGCGCGCATCATGCGTTCATTACGGAACTCGGCAGACAGAACGCGCAGGGCAGAGGCCAGCGGCGTACCGTAACGCTCGGTCTGAATCATCGTCGTTACCACGCCCCGCACGGCATCAAGATCGACGCGATAGGCGAGGTTCTCGAATGCCTGGCGACGTTCTGTGAGGAAGGCCAGCTCAATTGCGGTCAGCGCGAATTCATCGCCCAGTTCGGGATAGGCACGACCCAGTTCCTTGGCCACGCGGTTGAAGGCGGAATCGACGGTCAAACCTGCTTCGGCGCAGATCACCAGAAGGTCGAGCGCATCAGGCAGACCCTTCTGGATCATCTTGGTGCGCTTTGTGGCGATATTCTTCAGATAGACTTCGGGGCCCTTGTAACCTGCCACGACCATGACCGCAAACCCCATGAACCTTTTGAAGTTGCTCCAGTCGGGGAACATGTCGGTCCAGTAGAACATGACAACGCCGGCAAGGCCCAGCACAACGGGCAACACCATGCGGGCAAAGATGACGACGACAGCAAATTCCTTGTTGCGATAGCCAGCTTGCGCCAGCTTTTGCTGCACGTCCTTGATCTGGCTTTCCTGCAAGACCTTCATGCCTGCAAGCGTGTCTTTCACCTTTTCGGTAGTGTCAGTCTTGCGGACCAGGCTTTGCCGCTTCTTGGCAGTTTGGGTCAGCATGCCGGATTTAAGTTCATTACGGCGCTCGTTAAGCGCCTTTACGCGCTTGGCCATCGGGTCTTTCACCGTGACCGCTGCGTAGATTGCGAGCAGGATTGCGGCAGCGGCCATGCCAGCCAGGACCGAGCCGACCAGTACGATATCAACGCCGAGCAAGGCCGGACTTTGCGAGGGAGCCATCATTATCATTGTTTCCATCTCCTCCGCGCTCAGATCTCGAAGCTGACCATCTTGGCCATGATACCGGCCCCGATGCTCATCCACACAAGGCCACCAAGACCGGTTACGATCAGGCGTTCATCTTCGAAGAAGCCGCCGATATAATTGGGGTTGATCCAGTAGATCATGCCAAAAACGATAAAGGGCAGCGCGCCCACGATATAGGCGGAGGCCTTGGATTCAGAGCTCATCGCTTTGATCTTCAGTTTCATCTGCGCGCGTTTGCGCAACACGTCAGCAAGGTTGGAGAGCGTTTCTGCAAGGTTGCCGCCTGTTTCGCGCTGAATTGCGAGCGTGATGACGAAGAACTGGAATTCGGCCGTGCCGAGCTTGTCGGCTGTTTCCTGGAGCGATTCCTCCATCGTGCGGCCAATCTTGATGCGTTCCACAGCAGAGCGGAATTCGACACCGACGGGTCCGGGCACTTCCTGTGCTACCACCGTCAGCGTTTCACCCACCGGTAGACCAGACCGCAGACCGCGCACGAGCAATTCGATGGCGTCGGGGAATTTGGAGTTGAACTGGTTGGTACGACGTTTGATGAAATGGCCGACAATCAGATGCGGAAGACCCGCGCCGATCACGACACCCAGGCCCAAGGAAAGCATCAGGGCCCCTGATTGGAGAAAGATCAAGGCGCTCACCGCGATGATAAGGGCAAGCGATGCGTAAAGGTATTGCTGCACCGTCCAGCTTTTGCCGGCACGGTTCAAACGCACTGCAAGGGCCTCTGCCCGCGAACCGGAACCGGCTGCCTTGAACTTTTTCGGCTTGCGCGCGGCGATAGCCTTTTTGAGCTGGCTTTCGACCTTGTCGACCGTGCTGTCGGAATGGCGGTAACGCAAGGACTGAAGGCGTCGCTGGCTTTCCTTGTCCGGCGATTTTCCAGACACCAAGACGTATCCGAGGATCATCAATCCCATGAGGCCGCCGGCCACTAGCAGGAGCTGGATGATGTTCATGGTCCGCCTTCTCTTATTCTGGAGTCAATGGGGTGGGGAGTGGGGGTGGATCTCACCACCCCACGCTTCCACTATTCTGCAGCTTCAACTGCAGCGGCAGGCGCCTTGGACTTCTTTGAAGAGCCACTCAGCAGTGACTTGATGTCAAACTTGCCAAGCATGGAGCCTTGCTTGGCAGGCTGTTGCAGGCTCGCACCGTCATCCTCGCTGACACCGACAATCGTCTTGGCAATGTCGCGCAGGGGATTGACCGTCCGTGAAGCCTTGTTGGCCTGGATAAAGGTCTGGCCCAGCTTTGCCGCATTGGACGCAGCTTTCTGATCAAGGTTGATCTGATAATTGATCTTCTGTTCAATCGAGGCTTCGAAATCGGCTTTGCTGATTTCCGCCGCGCCGGACTGCATCTTGTTGCACACGATCATTGGATGAGCGTTGGGTGCGTTGGTCTTGAGCCAGGACAGCAGGCGGATCGTATCGCGGGCCGAAGCCAGCGTCAGCTCCGTTACCAGCGTGACAACATTCACTTCCGCCAAGAGGTGGGGGAAGTTGATCAGCATGTTGCGCGGCAGATCGATCACCGTCATGTCAAACGCCTGGCGGAATTCTTCCTCCAGCTGCAGGAACGCGGTGCCATCGGTCATGACCGGAGCATTGATTGGCGCTTCGGCAGACATGATGGCAAGGTTATCGTTCGCGCGGATCATGGCGCGTTCGATGAACAGGCCATCGATGCGGCTCGGATTGTCGATTGCGTCGGTCAGACCACGGCCCGGCTCGAGATCAAGCGAGAGCGCGCCAGTGCCAAAGTGCACATCGAGGTCGAGCAGCGCGGTTGAACGTTCATGTTCGATCGAGAACAGCCAAGCGAGCGAAGTCGCGATGGTGGAGGCACCAACGCCGCCGCGTGTGCCGACGACGGCGGTCGCGACATGTTCGTGCTCGGCTTCGCCTTCTGAACTGCGCGGGGCGGAGAACACTGCCTGCGCCTGCGTCAGGGCATCGCGCACCTGATTGGCCGAAAGCGGCTTCAGCAGGTAATCGTGAATGCCGCTGGCGACGAGATCGCGGTATAGGCGAACATCATTCACCTGGCCAACTGCAATCACCACGGTGCCCGGTTCGCAAACCTCGGCCAAGGCGTTGATATCGTTCAGCGGATCGCCGCTTTCGGATAGGTCGACCATCAGGATCGCGGGACTGGCTGCAATCGACAGGGACTGGATTGCATTGCGCAGACCGCCCTTGTTGCACTTTTCAGGCTGCCAGCCCATTTCGATAACCACCGGGCGAAGTGCATCGAGGGCACCTTCGTCGCAGATGTAGGCGGAGAACGGCTCACGATTTCCGAGCGGTCCGGGTTTCCATTGTGCACTCATCTGATTAGTCCCCTTCGGACGAAACTTCGGGCAGGGCGGTGCCGCCACCACCGGTGGGCTCGGCATTGCGGTAGGAATCGATCGCGCGGTTCGATGTCAGGACAACCGTGTCGCCGGAACCTCTCGCGCCATTGAGCAGATGCTCGGGATCGGCGACCATCGCGGCAATATTGCTGTTAACCGCGCAGCCGAAGCCGGGCGACGTCTGATTGCCAACTTCGACGCCATATTCATCTTTCCAGATCGGGCAGCCGGGCACATGGGCAGTGGTCCGCGTCACAACTACGCGGACATTACCGGGGTCGACATAGCCTACGGTCACCGGAACGGTATCGCTCAACAGGATGCCGAAGCGGCTTGCCACAGCAGCGACATATTCACGCACGGCAGGGCTGTTTGCAGGGTCATCCAGGGCGATGCGATCGCCATACCCAAGTTCCAGCATTTCAAACCAGTCGGCCAGGCGAACCTGTTCAGGCACGGTCAGGCCGCTGCCGCTGCTGACCAGGTCGAGCGAAAAATTATCGCGTTCCACAACCGGCTGGTTGACTGAATTGAGCGACATGTTCTGCGGCTCTGTATTCATCGTGCCGCAGGCGGAAAGCCCGAAGCCGATGGAGAGCGCCAGGGCTGTCGCGGCAAGGCGTTTGGTACGGGTTGTCATGGCGATCACTCTCCGTCGTTGAAGCTGAAGCCGGGCGTGGCTGCCGCGGTTTGCGTTGCAGCACCGTTGGGGGCATTGCCGCCTGCCAGTGCCGTGTCACTCTGTTCGTTCAGGCTGATGTCCGGACCTTCGGGTGCGGGAGTTGCAGCACTCGGCATCGGGCGCATACCGCCGTTTTCACCGGCAGATTCTCGTCCCATCATGAACTGCTCGGCAGCATTGGGAACGCCGAAGCCATCAGTTGGCAGGCGGATGTCGCGATCGTTTACAGGGCGCACCAGATATGGCGTGACCACGATGACCAACTCGGTTTCGCCGCGCTGGAACTGTGTGGAGCGGAACAGATTGCCAAGCACAGGAATATCGCCAAGGCCAGGGGCCTGATCGATGGTGTTCTGGGACGCATTCTGTAGCAGACCTGCAATCATGAAGCTTTCGCCCGATCCCAGTTCTACTGTTGTTTCCGCACGGCGGATCGTCAGCGCCGGTATTACGAAGCCGTTAAGCGTTACAGCGCCTTGGCTGGAAAGTTCGGACACTTCGGGACGCACGCGGATCGAAATGCGGCCATTGGACAGCACGATCGGCGTATAGGCGAGGCTGACGCCGTAATTCTTATATTCTACCGTGGTGGTTCCAAGACCCTGGCTGAGCGGGATCGGGAATTCGCCGCCAGCAAGAAATTCGGCGGTTTCGCCCGAAAGCGCAGTCAGGTTCGGCTGGCTCAGCGTGGTAACAAGGCCGCGCGTTTCACCAATGTCGAGTGCAGCAGCGATATCCAGACCGAGGAATTCGCCCACGGCGCCGATTGTCGTGCCGGGGTTGATGCCGGCAATATTGGTACCCGCCTGTTCGATGAACTGGCCGGGATTGTTGGGATCGGGCACCTGCACTGTAATACTGCCGGTGCCGACGCCAGTGGCGGTGCCCGGATTGAAAGAGGTCGGCGAACGACCCTGTCCGACACCGAACTGGAAACCGCTGCTGCCGTCGATTGTCGTCAAATTCGCACCAAGGTTGCGAACAAGCGAGCGGCTGACTTCGGCGAAGCGGACGCGCAGATTGACCTGCAGGGGCGTCGACATGCGAAGGCGAGAGATGACGTTGGAGTCAGGTCCGACAAAGGCCTGCACCAGACGTTCTGCCTCCGAGGCATCTTCGGGCGCTGCCACCGTGCCAGTAAGAAGCACTGTGTTGGAGCCCATTGTCGCAACCGAAATATCGGCTTCCGGCATCGCCAGGCCCAGCATCTGATCGATGCTGTCGAGGTTGGAACCGACCCGGATATTGGCCGACCAGATGATATCGCCTGAAGAGTTGCTGGCGTAGATAGTGGTTTCGCCACCCGAAAGGCCGAAGACATAAAGCTGGCGCTGTGACTTTACCTGGACATCGGCAACGCCTTCATCGGAGACGAAGATGTCTGCCATATTGCCCGGCACGGTCACGAGTTCACCGCGGCCGATGGAAAGGACGATATCCTGTGCGGGACGCACGGTTTGGGCCTGGGCCGGAGCGGCGGGCATTATCGCCAGCGGCGCGAGCGCACAGGCGGCACTCAAAACAGTCTTGAAAAGACGACTGGTCATGGTCTTGCCTTTCGGAACGTTTCCGTTGGAACGTGTGTAATTTTGCGTGTGGTTCATCATGGCGATCACCGCAGGGTCGTCATGCCAGCCGGGGCGACGGCAGCGCCGCGTCCCATGGCATTGGCCTGACGGTCGAGCAGCGCACCTGCGCCCCGGCTGACAGGCTCTACAGTGGTGGCCTTGCCGCGAGATACACGAACAGTCGGGCCGGAGGGTATTGCAGGAGCTGCGAAGCCATCGGCATTTGCCTGTGCCCCAGCCTGCGGAGCTGCAGGAGCACGCGACGGAACCGAGCTACGCTGGAAGCGCGAGACATCTCCGCCGGTAGCAAAGGTGGTGCCACCTTCGGCAGGGCGAGAGATAGCAGTGCGGAGCAAGGCTTCTTCTTCTTCAGCGGTTGCATTATCCGGCAAATCGACGCTGCCTGATGCAAGTGCACGCTCGAGTTCAGTCTGGTTGTCCGCAATGGAGCGCAGGGCCAGGCTGATTGTGCCGATTGTCTGAGCGACGGCGATCTTTTCCGCGATGCGCGGTGTCACTTCGAGCGTCACTGTACGGAAAGCGCGTACAACGGTACGGCCGCTTTCGTCGCTGGTTGTCTCTGTGGATTGGTCGGTGGCAAGCACACGAAGATTGGTCAGGATCGTTTCAGACGCCTGCAATGGATCGGCATCATTACCAGTGCCGCGAACGGTTTGCGTCAGCACCATGTCCACACGGTCACCCGGGAATACGAAGCCGGCTACACCGGTGCGGGCAGATACGGAAACCGTGACAGCGCGCATGCCCGGGCCAAGCGCCGCAGCAAGGAAGCCGCGATCACCGGGGGATACGAGCGATCCCTGGGTTACCGGCTCACCCGCAGTCATCGGGTTGCGCACAACTGTGCCAAGAAGGCCGTCCATATCGGCTTCGCCGTCAATGAAATAGGCGTCCTGAACCAGTTCCTGCGGCCACAATTGGTAGGCAACGGCATCGGCAGTGATGATCGTGCCAACAGGCAGGCTGCGTTTGGCCACCAGAACCTTGGGGCCTTGCGCCTCAGGTTGGGCGGCTTCAACATCAGGAGCCGCCGCGCCGGCGAACATGCTCCGGGCAGCGAGCGCTGTACCGATTGCTACGATCAGCGCTCCTACCAGCAATATGAGCTTTTTCTTGTCCATGGTGCGTCAAGCCCCCTCAGTTGGATCGTGTATTAAGGTTTTCACCGGATACCCCGGCAATGGTTAAAATCAGGTTCACCCCGCGACACTCGCGGCAGCAGCTGCTGGAATATAGAAGGAGCCGATGGCCCACAGACCGGCGAGAGCGATGGCCACTCCATAGGGAATAGCCAGCTTGTCGCGCTGGCGGCGCATGATGTGCCAGGCACCGAAAAGCAGGGTCAGCACACCGCCCAGCAGCGCCATCATCACCAGCAGCTTCAGGAAGATCATCGGCTGGATCCACAGCGCAAGCGCGGTAAGTAGTTTTACGTCACCGCCGCCCATCGCCTTAATCGCGAACAGGATCGACAGGACGGCAAAGGTAGCAAGAGCAAGGCCGACTTGCATCGCGACATCGGGCCACAGGGCCATGTCACTGGCAAACCAGAACAGCGGAGCGCCAAGCGCGATAGTCGCATTCAGCCAATTGGCGATGCGGCGGCTTTTGAGATCGGTGAACGCAGCAATCAGCAGCGCAATTGCCAGCGCGGCGAGTAGTGCGTACTTGATCGGATCGTCTAACATATGGCCCCCAAATGTCCCTGGAGCCTTGTGCTAGCGCCCATGGCTTACCAAAAAGTAACCAAGGGTCGAATGTTGATGTTAGGTAAAACGAAAGGGTTTTTGCCACTCGTGTCCACTACAATGACCAAGCCCGCTACAGGGCAGGGCTTCGATCGCCGCGCTATCCCAGCCGCCGCGAGTGAAAGCGTGTGGCATGCCAAAGATGGCCACGAGATCCGCCATATTGACTGGCCAGCACCCCCTGCCAACGTCCCCTATCGCGGTTCAATGCTGTTTATGGCGGGGCGCGGTGACGCCTATGAAAAATATATCGAGAGCTTCGAACACTGGCGCCTTCGTGGCTGGCAGGTGAGTGCTGCCGACTGGCGCGGGCAGGGTGGTTCTGGTCGGTTGGGGCTGGATGATTCGACCGGGCATATTGATGATTTTGCCCTCTGGATCACCGATCTTGCAGATTTCTGGCGGAAATGGGCTGAAGGCAGGGAAGGCCCTCTGGCCTTGATGGGGCATTCGATGGGCGGGCTGCTGATTATGGAGACGTTGCGCCAGATCGCGCTGAGCGGAGACCGCGCCCTGCTGGATCGTTTGTCTGCGACGACGCTGATCTCGCCCGATATCGATATGGACCTGTTCCGCGCGCAGGCCCATGCGCTTGGCCATTTGCCGCAGCCCTTTACCGTGGCGATTGCGCAGAACGACCGGCTGCTGCGCCTATCGTCGGGCTTGTCAGGGGGGGCTGCGCGTCTGGGATCGGTAGAGGATCTGGACCAGCTTGAAGGGCTTGGCGTCTTCGTGGTGGATATGACGGGCATCGCCGACACGGGCAGCAATCACTTCCTGCCGGGCACTTCGGCCTCTGCCATCGCGCTGATAAAGGGGTTGCGAGACGCCGATGCGCTGGCCCCGCAATCCCTGTCGGTCGGACCGGTAAGCATCAAGCTGGGCGGGTAGCCCCGTCGCCGTCCAGGCTCGCCGCTGAAACTGCCGCCCGAAGCGCTGTGCTAAAGCGCGCTATCATCGTGGCGTCCTGTGACAAGCTGCGGCGCAGGGATCGGGGCAGTTCCAACTGCACGCCCGTGCCGCTGCGGGTGCGGTTGCAGATGTTGCTGGGGTGTACGCCGGGCAGGGCCGTATTCAGCGCGGCCCCAAACCCCGCCGCGCGCAGTGCGTCGCCGACAGCATCCCGCAGGGTTTCGTCACGCCCGCCCAGCCAGACCGTGTCGGTGCCATCATCCTTGCGCCCGTGAATGGCAATCGACGTGCCCGCCCCAGCCACCAGCGCCAGCGCCCGAGGTTCATCAAACCGATGCGAGGTGATGTGGTAATCGCCATGCGCCCCGGCGTGCAACGCCTCGAACAGGTAGAACGACAGATCATCCCCAGCAACAGCCCGTGCGATGCTTGCCGTTTCCGGTTCGATCGTCCCCCCGTGGGGCGCAAGGATCGCGACGCGCGTGCCGCGATCCTGCACGGTGATACGGTAGTCCTTGCCGTGATCATGCGCCGCGGCGAGCGTGGCGAAATCGGCGTAGCGGTCGGCCATCGTCTATACGTCCAGCTTGGTGATCGTTTTGCTGATCTTGCCGTCGACGCGACGCAGGCTCACCATCTCTCCGAAGCGGATATGCAGCCAGTCTGACCCATCCTCGGTCAACGGTTCCGACGCGAAAATGGCCGAGGTCGCTTCACCTTCGGGGCTGGCATCGACCTTGTAGCTGTCGGCGTAGTCCTCGAAATTCTCGCCCATCAACAGGTACATCGGTTCAAGCAGCATCGACAGGGCGTAGTCATCGGTGCCGGGGCCGGCTTTGCGCAGCTCTTTCCAGTCGCCTTCGGGTCCGGTTTCGCCTTTGTGGCCGGCCCCATAGTTCACGCCAATGATCCGATCGGTGGACACCAGCGCGATCTTCAACTTGGTCAGGGCGACCAGGTCCAGTTTGCGCATCGCCTGCAATACGGCATCAAGCAGCTTCTCGAACGCCGCCTGCACGTCGTCATCGCTATCGCCTTCCAGCAGGGACAGCAGCAGCACGTAGAAGAATTCCGTGTCCGTCGTGCCTTTCATCTGCCGTAGGAAATCGTCTTTGCACAGGGGCAGCAATTCGCGTTGCAGCAGCCGCCAATGGGGCAGGGCTCCGTTTTGCGCGATGATCCACGGGGTGCCCTTGAACGAGAACGGGTGGCAGTTCTCGTCCGCCAGCACATTGCGTGCATCATAGGCCGCAGCGCGGACATGGGCGAGCATGGTGCTGGCCTGTAGGCTGGGGATGATGCCGGGGGCGTTGTCATCGTGGAACGCGGCCATGGGGCGGTGATACAGCAGCGGTTCCTCGGGCTTCAGCAGATGCGCGCTCCATAATCCGAAGCCCCAACCGGCCAGCTGCAGGTTCGGGTGCAGCTCGGGGTCAAGGCTTTGGTTGATCAGACTGTTTTCCGGCTTGATCAGCAGGCTTTCAAGCGGGATTTCAGGCCCGATATAGGCGAGAACGCGGCACATGGCTTTCCTATCACATCAAGGGTCGATCACGGGGACCACCAAGCGGCGGCATCCCGTATCATTCTGTCAGCTCAGGTAGGGCGGCGCGGGCCAAAGGCCAGAGCAGCGGATCAGAGGGGGCGGACACCTGCGCATGTGGCAGGGGCGTCCGGCATATGCAGACGGTCGCGGGTC
>OJBU01000241.1_pt1 | contig 10671 bp, 10 predicted proteins | sample 1591241 | NCBI WGS metagenome assembly OJBU01 (sample SAMN05416770, study PRJEB24817) | seawater metagenome | isolation source: Sea water | place: Canada:Atlantic | collected 2013-07 | reverse complement strand
TCTAGTACGGTCTCGTGGGCTCGGAGATGTGTATAAGAGACAGCTCCTCGGCTCAGCAAATAATCCATCACGATGGCGCCACCAGTACTCTGAGCTATTACATGCCAAGGTTTGGGAAAGTGGTTCGCCGCCAACGACAAGCACTGCTCAAGCACATCACGGTAAGTTCGAAAATCCGCAATCACGGCCTGCGGTCCTGTACTCAAACCATGGCCAGGCAAGTCATAGGCCAGCACGGCGTAACCCAGCTCCAGCACATGGCCAATCACATGCCGATATAACCCCACATGGTCGAAGTATCCATGACAAATCAACACCGTGCCCTTGGGAGGTTGTGCCCCTCGTGGCCGCCAACCATGCACAGAAAGCATGTACCCTGCCGCCTCGAAATAACCGAAGCCGTGTTCCAGATCCGGCAGCTGTTCGGCAAAATTAAGGCCGTAGTACGCCACATAACGCTGGCTGGATTCACTCAGAGGATCAAAGGCTTCCCAATTAAGGGGCTGCCATTGCTGAATAATCTGATCGCGATCGAAAGGATTAGCCATAACCGGTAACGGGCCTCCACGGTTTGCTCACGGCAGGCACTGATAATACGGGCCTAGGAGGAATCACACCATGCATCTAACCGCAGATACACTCAACGATCTACCGCGCGGTCAACGAATCAACCTTGTTAACAGCTTATCCGGCTTCAAAAGCGCCAATCTTGTCGGCACCTGCTCAGACGGTGGAGAGGAAAACCTGGCCATGGTCGGCTCTTGTTTCCACCTCGGTGCCGACCCTGCCCTGATGGGGATGATCATGCGTCCTCATTCAGTTGATAGACACAGTCTCGAGTACCTAGCGGCGACTGGAGTTTATACTCTGAACCAAGTGCATGAGGATATCCTAAAGGCGGCACATCAGACCTCTGCTCGCTACCCCCGTGAGATTTCCGAATTTACTGCCACCGGGTTGACGCCATCTTACCTACCAGCTTTCCAGGCACCCTTCGTGGAAGAGGCGCGGATTAAATTGGGAATGGTGGTGATCGAAACTCAAACGTTAGCCGTTAACGATACCGTTTTGGTGATCGGCGCCATTGAGCATATTTTACTTCCAGACAATGCCGTAGAGAACGATGGCTTTGTAAATATTGAACGGGCAGGCACGGTGGCTTTATCCGGGCTCGATAGCTACCACCGCAGCCAATCCATCGGGCGGCTCAGCTATGCCAAACCAGACAAACCCACGCACTGGCTACACGACAACGCGACATGATTACGGAACCGGTGAGGGCTGCGTCAGTGCCACCCAGGCCCACCAGCCGGTCAACACCAGCATGGGCAGCGATATCAACAACCCCCACATTACTAAGCGGTTTGCCCAGGGGTTCATCGTTGGGTGGCGCAGTGCGAAACATTGGGAGGCCGGCACTGGCAGCAAAAGAATGGCAAAACCCCATAACCACAGCCGCTGACCAAAAGCGGTCAGCATCAGGGTGAGCCAGCCCATCCAAAGGATCCCTACCCCCACCGCCGACAACATCGCCAGCGGTAACGCTAGCCACTGGTGATCAACGTAAAACTGCAGAAAGGTATTGAGCATGGTCGATCATCTTAGTCTGTTAAGAGCGGAAATGGCCTGAGTGCATTGTCCTCCTCACGGGCAACCAGTCAACGCTTGTCACCCGTTGACTGGTTCCACCTTGCGCCATATCAATAAGCTCGGCCACCGCAGGGAACCATATGCCAGCCGCCGCAGACTAATGACTTAACCCAACAACGCATCAAGGAATCCCCATGAGTCGATTTCGCCTTCCGCTGCTCTTGAGCAGCAGCGCCCTGTTACTGGCCGCGTGCACAGGACAACCGAGCAGCGGAGTCCATACCATGGTCGAGGAAAGCCAGTTGCGGGGTGAAGCCTGGTCAGTAATTTCTCTCAACGGTGAAAACATCACTGACGCCACTCTCTCCCTGAACTTCCATCAACCTGGACAAGTAGCAGGCAACGCCGGCTGTAACAACTACATGGCCACCTATGTGCAGAATGAGGGCCTCTTCACCATTACTACTGGCGGCGTCACTATGATGGCTTGCCCCAAACCGCTGATGGAACTGGAACAGAAATTTCTCAATACGCTTGGCGATATCTCTCAGGCCCGCATCAATGCCGATGGCATACTGGTGTTGAGCGGTAAGGACGGCGAGAAAATCAAGGCCACTCGCTAATGTAGCGATACACAAAAAAACCGCGCCCGGTTGGGCGCGGTTTTTTTGTCGATCCGCGTGCGGCCTATAACCGAAAGCGTTCGGCGACGTTTATTTAACCCGTGGATCCAAATCACCGGATTCATAACGCTGGAACATCTTTTCTAAGCTGATCGGTTTGATCTTGTCCGCATAACCCGCCGTACCAAAAGCTTCATAACGGGCCATACAGATATCTCGCATGGCAGTGATGGATTCTTTCAGGTATTTACGTGGATCAAACTCGGCTGGGTTCTGGGCCAGGAAGCGACGGATTGCCCCGGTGGACGCCAACCGCAAGTCGGTATCGATGTTGACCTTACGCACACCGTGCTTGATGCCTTCCTGAATTTCTTCCACCGGCACACCGTAGGTTTCCGGAATTTCACCACCAAATTCATTAATGATCGCCAACCAGTCCTGCGGCACGGAAGAAGAGCCGTGCATCACCAAGTGGGTATCCGGAATGCGTTTATGGATCGCTTTAATCTGCTCGATGGCCAGAATATCCCCGGTGGGTGGGCGAGTGAATTTATAGGCCCCGTGGCTGGTACCGATAGCAATCGCCAGGGCATCCACTTTGGTTTTCTGCACAAAGTCAGCCGCTTCTTCAGGGTCGGTCAGCATCTGCTCGTGGGTTAGCTTGCCGGCCGCACCAATACCGTCTTCTTCACCGGCTTCACCGGTTTCCAAAGAACCCAGACAACCCAGCTCACCCTCAACAGACACACCACAAGCATGCGCCATGTCCACAGTGCGGCGAGTTACCTCCACGTTGTACTCGTAATCGGTGGGGGTTTTGCCATCTTCACCCAAGGACCCATCCATCATCACCGAGGAGAAGCCCAGCTGAATAGAGCGCTGGCAAACAGACGGGCTGGTGCCATGGTCCTGATGCATAACGACAGGAATATGTGGAAACTCTTCGGTGGCCGCCAGAATCAGATGACGCAAGAAAGGCGCACCTGCATATTTGCGGGCTCCAGCAGACGCCTGCACGATCACCGGGGAGTTGGTTTTGTCCGCGGCTTCCATAATGGCGCGCATTTGTTCCACATTGTTCACATTATAAGCCGGTACGCCGTAGCCGAACTCGGCAGCGTGGTCCAGCAGCTGTCGCATGCTTACTAGTGCCATGGTATTTCCCCTTCATTATCCGTTTGCGATGCGCGCGCACCGCCTATGCTTCGTCCATTACAACCCGATGTCAAAAACCAAACGCCTAACGTACGAGTTGTCGTCAGGCCTTCGGCGTCGAGCATTCGGCGTTTTATCAATCCTTCGCCCGTGCCTCAAGCATAGCCACTGCCGGCAGCACCTTACCTTCCACAAACTCCAGGAAGGCACCACCACCGGTAGAGATGTAGCTAACCTTATCGGTAATGCCGTATTTATCCACCGCCGCCAGGGTGTCGCCACCGCCAGCAATGGAGAAAGCATCAGAATCGGCGATGGCCAGGGCCATTTCACGAGTGCCTTCACCAAACTGATCAAATTCAAAAACACCCACCGGACCATTCCAAATAATGGTTTTGGCTTCTTTCATTAGTGCCGCCACGATGTGAGCTGTTTGCGGGCCCACATCCAAAATCATGTCGTCGTCGGCCACGTCTTCCACTTTCTTGGTCGCCGCCTCGGCGGATTCAGAAAAGGCCTTGGCAGTAACCACATCCACCGGAATCGGGATGTGTACCTTCTCGGCAATTTTCTGTGCGGCAGGAATCAGGTCCTTTTCATACAAAGACTTACCCACCGGGTGCCCGGCAGCGGCCAGGAAGGTGTTGGCGATACCGCCACCAACCACCAACTGATCCACTTTATCCGACAACGATTCCAGCACTTCCAGCTTGGTGGACACCTTGGAGCCACCCACAATGGCCACCAAGGGTTTGGCGGGTGCATCCAGCGCCTTACCTAAGGCATCCAGCTCATTGGCCAGCAGCGGGCCGGCACATGCCACAGGCGCAAATTTGCCCACCCCATGGGTGGATGCCTGCGCACGGTGTGCCGTACCAAAGGCATCCATTACATAGATATCACACAGTGCCGCCATTTTTTGTGACAGTGCTTCGTCGTCTTTCTTTTCACCTTGATTGAAGCGAACGTTCTCACACAACACCACCTGACCGTCCGCCACCTCGACGCCGCCCAGCCAATCTTTCACTAGCGGTACATCACGGCCCAGCAGACCTCCCAAATGATCGGCCACCGGCTGCAGAGAAAATTCCTCCGCATACTCACCTTCGGTTGGACGCCCCAGATGAGACATCAGCATCACCTTGGCGCCGGCCTTGAGCGCATGTTCAATGGTCGGCAATGAGGCACGGATGCGCGCATCACTGGTGACCTTGCCATCCTTCACCGGCACGTTCAGGTCTTCACGGATCAGAACGCGTTTGCCTGCCAGATCCAGGTCGGTCATGCGTTTGAAGTTCATTTCGTTCCTACCTCATTAAATTCTGCCAGACGCCATGCTGACGCCAAACGTTTAAGCAACACGTCAGGCGCCCAGCTTAGAGCATCCAGCCTTGTTCAAAGCTAATTCATTCACCCAGTCCAACAATCGGTTGGCATAACCCCATTCGTTGTCGTACCAAGCCACTACTTGCACCATATCGCCCTGCACTCGGGTCTGAGTCACATCAACGATCGCGGACTCTGTACGGTGATTAAAATCCGCGCTGACCAGCGGCGCGTCATTGTAGCCAATCAGGCCCGCCGACACGGTTGCCTGTTGGTGTAGCCACTGATTAAGACTGTCTTCATCCGGTGTCTGTTCCAACCGCAAAGTCAGCTCCACCATAGCCACATTTAGGGTTGGCACTCGAATGGAGTCACCATTGATGCGCCCAGCCAGCGCCGGCAATACTTGTTGTACCGCACCAATGGAACTGCTGGTGGTGGGCACGATGTTCTGTGCTCCGGCCCGCCCCCGGCGCGGGTCCCGATGAACGTGATCCAGCAAGGTCTGATCCGAGGTGTAAGCATGGATTTCTTTCATCAATACCTGCTGAACACCATACTGCTGGTCTAGCCGCTGCAGCAGCGGAGCAATGCAGTGCGTAGTACAAGACGCCGCCGACAGCACCTGGCTGTCGTCACGAACGTCCTCATGATTGACGCCGTACACCACGATTTGATCCGCTTGATCAAACGGCACCGCACCGATAATGACTTTTTTCGCACCGGCTTGTAGGTGACGAGACGCGCCCGCATGGCTGCGAAAATGCCCGGAACACTCCAGCACTAAGTCCACCCCGAGCTCACCCCAAGGCAGCAACTCTGGCTGTGGTTGCTCCAGCAACATGGGCGCCTGTTTGCCAATACGCAGCATCCCATCAATCAACTCAGCCGGCTCCGCCAGCCGCCCGTGGGTGGTGTCGTAACGCGTCAGGTACAACAAATCTTCCGGGCGGCCCTTGTCGTTGATCGCCACCAACGTAAACGGCGCCTGCCAACCTGCGCCTTCGCGCTCGGCCAGAGCACGGACAAAAGAACGCCCAATACGGCCATAGCCATTAATGGCGATGCGCATTAGACAGCGCTCCGCAGCAGCGTCACGTGCCCAGCACCAGGCGTCCGGCGTTTCATTACAACAACGACTCCACTGCTTCCTGTACGGCTTCAGCGGTGATATTGAAGTGCTTGAACAAATCCCCCGCCGGAGCGGAAGCGCCAAAGCTGTTCATGCCAATCACCTTGCCGTCCAGGCCCACAAAGCGGAACCAGTAATCGGCAATGGCGGCTTCTACCGCGACCCGGGCGCGCACGTCGCCTGGCAACACGCTGTCCTGGTACGCCTTGTCCTGGGCCAGAAATTCTTCCACACAGGGCATGGACACCACGCGAATATTCTTACCGGTGAGCGCTCTAGCCGCAATCACCGCCAGCTCCACTTCAGAACCGGTGGCAATGATGATCGCGTCCGGAGTGTCTTCACCCGTTTGCAGCAAGGTGTAGCCACCCTTTTCGATCTCAGCCAGCTGTTCGCTGCCACGCTCCATGCAGGGCAGCCCCTGACGAGAGAAAATCAGCGCAGACGGACCATCCTGACGCAATACAGCCTGCTTCCAGGACACCGCCGACTCCACCGTGTCACAAGGACGCCAGGTGCGCATGTTCGGGGTCAGGCGCAAGTTGGCCAATTGCTCAATGGGCTGGTGAGTTGGGCCATCTTCGCCCAGGCCAATGGAATCGTGGGTATAAACCAAAATGTTCGGCTGGTGCATGATCGCCGCCATGCGCACCGCGTTGCGGGCGTACTCCATAAAGACCAGGAAGGTGCCGCCGTAGGGGCGTAGGCCGCCGTGCAGGCACAGGCCGTTCTGGATGGCGGTCATACCAAATTCGCGCACGCCGTAGTGAATATAGTTGCCGCTGGCATCGTCTGCGGTAACCGATTTGCAGCCTTTCCAAATGGTGTTGTTGGAACCGGCCAGGTCGGCAGAGCCGCCAGCCAATTCTGGCAACAGCGGGCCGAAAGCGTCCAACGTATTCTGGCTGGCCTTGCGGGTCGCCACCTTTTCGCCTTTTTCCTGACACTCACGGATATAGGCATCCGCTTGCTCGGCAAAATCCGCCGGCAGCTCGCTAGCCATGCGGCGCGTAAACTCAGCGGCCAGCTCCGGGTACGCAGCCTGATAAGCATCGAAACGCTGCTGCCACTCACTCTGCGCTTTGGCACCCGCCTCTTTGGCATCCCAGGCACTCTTAATGTCCGCGGGGATCTCGAACGGGCCGTACTCCCAGCCCAGCGCTTTACGGGTCAGAGTGATTTCGTCTTCGCCCAGGGCGGCACCATGGGAATCTTCCTTGCCCTGCTTATTCGGGCTACCGAAACCGATAATGGTTTTGCAGCAGATCAGCGTAGGCTGGGAGGTGTTGGCGCGGGCATTTTCCACCGCCACCATTATTTCTTCCGCGTTGTGGCCGTCGACATTAGGAATCACCTGCCAACCGTAGGCGCGGAAACGCTCTACGGTATCGTCGGTGAACCAGCCTTCCACTTCACCGTCAATGGAAATGCCATTGTCGTCGTAGAAGGCCACCAGTTTACCCAAGCCCAAGGTGCCTGCCAGGGATGCCACTTCGTGGGAGATCCCTTCCATCATGCAGCCATCACCCAGGAAGCAATAGGTGTTGTGATCAACAATGGTGTGCCCATCACGATTGAACTGCCCCGCTAGCATCTTCTCAGCCAGCGCCATGCCTACCGCATTGGCAATCCCCTGCCCCAGCGGGCCAGTGGTGGTTTCGATGCCCGGAGCGTCACCATATTCTGGGTGTCCGGCAGTGGGGCTACCCAACTGGCGAAAGTTTTTGATGTCATCCAGGCTGACACCGTAACCGGTCAAATGCAGAAGGCTGTAAAGCAGCATGGAGCCATGGCCATTGGAGAGCACAAAGCGGTCGCGGTCGGCCCAGGTTGGGTCCGCCGGGTTGTGTCGCATGAAATCGCGCCACAAAACTTCGGCGATATCCGCCATGCCCATGGGCGCACCGGGGTGCCCGGAGTTGGCTTTCTGTACCGCATCCATGCTCAGGGCACGGATAGCGTTGGCGAGTTCACGGCGGGCGGGTGCACTGGACATGCAGGGCTCCAAACTGGCTGGTGGCTGAAAAGGGGCGCTATTGTCCCTCAAGCCGATAACGCCTACAAGCCGCACGCCCCAGAGCTCGCCGCTGCCTAGTTTCTGCATACCGCGTATGGGCCTGTTGCACGCAACGGGTTAAGCTGACAGACAGACCTATATCAATTTATTTTGATTTAGTTTTCAGTTGCGCTAAACTGCGCCACCATGACTGCACTGGCCCCCTCTCCACCGGATGTTACCGACCGCCTGGCAGCCTTTCTCAAGGCCGCTGGTGACCCGCTGCGCCTGCAGGTGCTGCAAGTATTGGGACAGAACAGCTTCGGCGTGCTGGAGCTCTGCGAGATCATGGCCATGAAGCAGTCCGGTATGAGCCACCATCTAAAGGTGCTCACCAACGGCGGGCTGGTGGAAAAACGCCGCGAAGGCAATTCCATTTTTTACCGTCGTCGCCTGCCTCAGCCAGATAATACGGAAGGCGCTCTTCACGGCGCCCTGCTTGAAGAGCTGGACAATGGAGCACTGGATTTCCAAGTGGCTGGGCGACTGGAACAGGTGCAAAGCCAACGAGCGGAACAGAGCCGGGCTTTTTTTGCCCGCCACGGGGAAGCCGGGGACGATAAGCAGGAGCTGATTGCCGACTACTCGCAATACGCCGAACAAGCCTTGGAACTATTGGTGCGTGCGTGCCCCCAAGGCGGCTCGGCTCTGGAGATCGGCCCTGGAGACGGGCGCTTTCTGCAGGAGTTGTCACAACGATTTGATACGGTAACCGGGCTGGACAACGCCGAAGCCATGCTGGCCCGAGCCCGCCAGCAACTGCAGGCGGCAGCACTGAACAATGTGCAACTGATCTGCGGCGAATGGCCTGCCAGCGCGGCAACCTTACCTGCGGCAAACGCGGTGGTACTAAACATGGTGCTGCACCATCTGCCCGCCCCGGCCAGCGCGATCCGCGCCGCCGCGGCACAATTGCAGGCCGGCGGCACTCTGCTGATCACCGACCTGTGTCGGCATGATCAGCACTGGGCCCACGAGGCTTGCGGTGATTTTTGGCTCGGCTTTGATGAAGCCGATCTAGTGGATTGGGCCGGCCGCGCCGGTCTTGAGTTGCAGGAAAGCCAGTTTCTGGCCCTGCGCAATGGTTTTCAGGTGCAGGTACGCACCTTCAGGAAGAGTTGAGCTTTACACTTTCAACTCATTTTTTTCGCGCCTATTGAAGGCAACGCAACGATCAATGAATCACGGGAGCACTCCAGTAATGAGTGAATATTCCATCTTTACCTCCGAGTCCGTATCCGAAGGCCATCCGGATAAAATGGCTGACCAGATTTCGGATGCCATTCTGGATGCCATCATCAAAGATGACCCCCACGCCCGCGTGGCGGTAGAAACAATGGTAAAAACCGGCATGGCCGTGGTTGCCGGTGAAGTGCGCACCAATACCTATGTGGAATTGGAAGACATCGTTCGCCAAGTGATTCTGGATATCGGTTACGACAGCTCAGAAAAAGGCTTCGATGGCGCCAGCTGTGCCGTGCTCAACGGCATTGGCAAACAGTCCGCCGACATTGCTATCGGTGTAGACGAAGCGGAAGAGAAAGAAATGGGTGCCGGCGACCAAGGCCTGATGTTTGGCTTCGCCACCGACGAAACCGACACCCTGATGCCCGCCCCGGTGTACTACTCCCACCGCTTGGTAGAGCGCCAAGCCAAGCTGCGCAAGAACAGCACCCTGCCTTGGTTACGCCCAGATGCGAAAAGCCAGGTGACCTTGCGTTATGACAACGGCAAGCCGGTAGCTGTGGATGCGGTAGTACTCTCCACCCAGCACTCCCCGGACATCAAGCTCGCGGATCTGCGTGAAGCGGTGATGGAAGAAATCATCAAGCCGGTGCTGCCCGAAGAGTGGCTGCACAAGGACACCCTGTACCACGTGAACCCCACCGGGATTTTCGTGATCGGCGGCCCCATGGGCGACTGCGGCCTCACCGGCCGCAAGATCATCGTCGACACCTACGGCGGCATGGCCCGCCACGGCGGCGGCGCCTTCTCTGGCAAGGACCCGTCCAAGGTGGATCGTTCCGCTGCTTATGCCGGACGTTACGTGGCCAAGAACATTGTCGCCGCGGGCTTGGCCAGCAAGTGCGAGATTCAGGTGAGCTATGCCATTGGTGTGGCCGAGCCCACGTCTATCTCGGTAAATACCTTTGGCACCGGCAAAATTAGCGATAGCGCCATCGTCGACCTGGTACGCGAACACTTTGATCTGCGCCCACGCGGCATTATTGAAATGCTCGACCTACGCAAGCCGATCTATCGCCCCACTGCCAGCTACGGCCACTTCGGCCGCGAAGGCTTCAGTTGGGAAAAAACCGACAAAACCGAAGCGCTTAAAGCAGCACTTTAAACGCTTACCTGCACACAAACACCGCAGGCAGGCATACCTAACACCTTGGGGCTCGCCACACAGCGAGCCGACTAGCACCACGTAATGCGTTTAGCATGTTACGTGCAAGCGGAGAAACAGAATGAACGCGAAAGTAGGCACCTTTACTGATTATAAAGTCGCGGATATTTCCCTAGCGAATTATGGCCGCTCAGAAATCCATATTGCCGAAACCGAAATGCCGGCACTCATCGCTATTCGTGAAAAATACCGTGCCGAGCAGCCGCTGAAAGGCGCCAAAATTATTGGCTGCATTCACATGACCATTCAGACCGCCGTACTGATCGAAACCCTGATTGCCCTGGGCGCAGAAGTACGCTGGTCCAGCTGTAATATCTTCTCCACCCAGGACCTGTCTCTTATACACATCTCCGAGCCCACGAGACCGTACTAGATCTCG
>OJBU01000231.1_pt1 | contig 10753 bp, 2 predicted proteins | sample 1591241 | NCBI WGS metagenome assembly OJBU01 (sample SAMN05416770, study PRJEB24817) | seawater metagenome | isolation source: Sea water | place: Canada:Atlantic | collected 2013-07 | reverse complement strand
CGAGATCTAGTACGGTCTCGTGGGCTCGGAGATGTGTATAAGAGACAGGCACCCCGACCACATCGAGCGATCCATTAACGCTTGGACGTGCCGCGATCGATGATCTGAAATTTCAACATCTTCCGGTCAAGATGGCGCTCTCGCAAGATAGGGTGAGGCTTCTCATCGCTGATGATGTGGGGCTTGGAAAGACGCTCGAAGCTGGACTCATCACATCCGAGCTCATCCTAAGAGGAAGAGCAGAGCGCATTCTCGTCGTTGCCACTCGTTCGATGCTAACCCAATTTCAAAAAGAGTTTTGGACACGGTTTTCGATTCCGCTCGCGCGGCTCGATAGCGCTGCCATTCGCCGCATGCGCAACCAAATTCCTTCCCACTACAATGTCTTTGACCAGTTCGATCGTTCGATTGTTTCGATCGATACCTTGAAAAAGGACGGCCAAATTCGAGCGGCAATTGAGGAATCCAACTGGGATCTCATCATAATTGACGAGGCCCACAATGCTGCGAACCGGGCGAAGAGCTCCGGCAACACCGCATTGAGGGCGAAGTTGGCTCAGTTATTGGCCCGGCGGGCCGATTCCTTGCTGCTATTGACGGCTACTCCTCATGACGGATCACAAGAGAGCTTCGCGAGCCTTATCGAAATGTTGGATCCCACCAGGGTTCCTGATCCCTCAAGCCTGCGGCGCGATGATATTGAGGATCTGGTAGTTCGGCGTTTCCGATCATCGCCTGAAATCGTTGATGAGCTTAGTCAGACCACCAAAAAGCGGGAGCTTTTCCGCCGCTCGTTTCCTCTGAGCCCAGCAGAAGAGGAAGCCTATGAATCTATCGCAGAGCTGGAGCTCGACCTTGACCAAGATGGTGCACGGGGGCGGGCCATCGATCTGTTTCGCACGACGCTTGCAAAAGCTATCTTTTCAAGCCCTGCCGCTTGCCTTGAAACGCTAAACCGCCGGATCCAAGGTATTGATCGCGGTTCAGCGAGAGGAACGCCGCGAGATCGAGAAAAACTGCAAGAGCTCGCAGATCAGGTCGCCGCTATCGATACGCAGGCCTTCAGCAAATACATAGAATTGCTCGAGATGCTGAAGGGCATGGGGTGGACTGGAAAGGATCGCCGGGATCGCCTCGTGATCTTCACCGAACGGATCAAATCCGTATCCTGGCTTGAGGAAAGGCTGAAGGCTGACTTGGAGCTCGCTGATGACCAACTTGCCAGGGTCGATGGGGGAAGTGTCGAAGCGGACACCCAAACGCAGAAGATATTGGAAGACTTTGGCCAAGAAAGATCACCGCTGCGTATTTTGATCGCTTCGGACATGGCGTCTGAGGGGCTCAACCTCCATTTCCAATGCCATCGGTTGATCCATTTTGATCTGCCCTGGTCGCTCCTTCGTTTCCAGCAGCGCAATGGCAGAATCGATCGATATGGTCAGGACAGAAATCCGCAGATCTACTATTTCGTGGGAGAGAGCTCGCACCCCAAGGTGCGCCAAATGTGGGTGCTGGAAAAGCTCGTAGCGAAGGACCAGGCGGCCCAATTGGGTCTAGGCGATCCGGCGGTCTTTTTGGGCGCTGGTGACGCGGAGGCTGAAGAGGCGATTGTCGCCGAAGCTGTCGCCGCCGGCTTGGGCGGCGACGCCTTTGATGCTCAAATGGATGAACGTGCCCGAATGGCAAAAGAGCATCTCTCTGTAGATGACGAATATGCAGCCCTGTTTGGCGACTATTCTGGAGCGTCCTTCGACAAGCCTCACAGCGAACCAAGTTCCAGCTCGATCAGACCGCCGCGCCTTTTCGCAGACACGTTCGCTTATGCGGTCAAGATGCTGGAGCGCCTTTCTGAGCCGGGCCAAGGCATCTTTGAAGACCCGCCTCAAATTGATCTTGATCACCGGCTCATCCGAATGGTTATTCCAGCGGACATGCATGCAACAGACTCCCTTGGCTTTTCACGGGAAGGCTCCGTCGACGAACGCTTTATGCCGGAAGAGGCGGTTGCCAAGGGCAACAGGATTGAGCTGACCGATCAAGCGCAAGTGATCAATCAGGCGATTGACGCAGCCAAAATGGAGGAGCGTTCCTGGCCGACGGTTCAATATCTCTGGGAAGGACATCCGATCCTGGATTGGTTTGCCGACCGGGCGGATGTGTTTTTCTCGGGACATGCAGCACCTGTTGCTTCCCTAAGGGGGCGGCTTGAGTCTGGAGAAATCGCTGTCGTTCTTCACGGCGCAATACCAAACGAAAAGGGGGCTCCCGTTGTCGATCGCTGGGCAGTTGTTATTCTGAAACCGGATAATCGTGTCGTGATCGAAGAGGTCGAGACATTTATGGCGCGAACCCGTTTGGCTGAAGACACGCCGAACGGTTCACTCGATGATACGGCTGGGCTGCCTGACATGGTGCGCCGCGCGGTTGATGTTTTTCAGGATCACCTCGTCGAACTCCGAAAAGTTCGGAAAGCAGAAATTACCGCTGACATGGATCGGGTGTTAGATCGCTTAGGCGCATTTGAAGGCCGCTTTAAAAAGCAGTTGTCCTTATCGTTCGCGGATTTGGAAGGGCAGGACTTGGCAACTAATGCGTCCACCAAGCGCCGCCTTTCCTTGCGTCAAGCCAAGGAAGGGCAGATCGATCAATTGTTTAAAGATTGGACCGAATGGTTTGAGGCAACCAGGCAAATGGTCGAGGATCCCAACCCCTACGTCGATGTTAAAGCAGTGTTTGTGGGATAGATGATGGATCTGACTGGCATCGAGAATGAAGCCGAATTCTTCCCGGCAGGTACGCTATCCGATGTGCTGAAGGATGAAATCCAGGACATTGTTACGCGTTGGTCTAGCTTAGCCGACGGCGATCACCCAGTTCAGCGTTTTTCCCGCCTCTCCGAAACCTACACAGCAAACCTGCGGCAATTTCGAAACACATCTGAAAAGACGCGGCAAGCGGAGCTTTACAGCGAAATCCACCAAAGCCTGCTTGAAGGGCTAGGGTACAGCTACTGCAAAAGTTCTGAGATCACTGCGCTCGGCGAGGCCACGCTTGTGCCTCTGATTGGCAAGGTGGCCGATGAAAATGGGCGAGACGCCCTTTGGGTCTTGGAATCTCCTCTTCCAAACCTCGCCGATGAAGACAGCGATCCCCTCAGCACCTGCTTTGGCAAAGAGCAATTTGCAGATGATGCATTGGAAATCGCAGAGCTCAAGCGCCCGATTGAGGAGATATTGAGCGACGGCATCTTCGGACTGCCAAACGGACCGCGTTTTGTGCTAGTTCTGGGGCTTTCGCAGATCGTGTTAATCGATAAGCGGAAATGGCCCGCTCGCTCCGTGCTCCGCTTCGATTTACAGGAAATCTACACCCGGCAAGACCGCGACACATTTGCTTTGACCGCATGCCTTCTTTCGCGCGAGGCGCGGGTGCCGGAGCAGGGTGTTCCGATCTCGGACCGTCTCGAAGAAGAGGCTCAACGTAACGCAAATGCAGTTACGACATCTCTGAAGAAGACCGTTCGCGACGCGATTGAGATACTCGGCCAGGAAGTTCTCACCGTTACCAGTGGCAAGTACCCAGCCGGCCAACGAAAAGGCGTGTGGATCGATGGTCCTGAGCTCTCGCTTGAATGCTTGCGCTACATGTACCGGCTTCTTTTCCTGTTCTACGCGGAAGCCAACCCACGCCTTAGTATCCTTGATATCAAGGATCCGGTTTACGCCAGTGGGTACTCGATCGAAGCGCTACGCGATCTTGAATCGGTTCGCCTTCGCACGACCGCAGAACGTGACGGAACCTTTTTGTGGGAGAGTCTGCAGTGCACACTCACCATGCTCTTCAAAGGCGAAGGCGATGTCCTGAAGCTGCCAGCGATCAAGGTCTCTCTGCTCGATCCTGAAAGCACTCCGCTGCTGAACGCGGTAAAGCTTCGTAACGAGGCCGTGCAGAAGGTGATCCGGCTCTTGTCTCTTCGTTCAAGCGGGAAATGTACTGGGCGAATTTCGTACGCGAAGCTTGGTATCGGGCAGCTGGGCGCGGTGTATGAAACGCTGATTTCCTTCACAGGTGTTGTCGCCAAGACCGACCTGATCGAACTCATTCCTCGGAAAGGTAAGGGAAGCTCCGAAGATACGCCTGAGGAAGATGTGGCCGATGAAGATGAAGACGGCGAAGATGAGTTTGACGACGCTCCAGAGTCCGATGATTCTGAGCAGGAAGGTATCTACCGGAAGGACAGTGTCGACAAGTTAGCGCCAAGCTATTTTGTCTCGCGCAGCCGGATCGATGAATTTGCCAGGGACGAAATCGTCTTCAATGGCGAAGAGGCCCTCGTCTATCCCAAAGGCACTTTCATTTATCGGCTAGCAGGCCGCGACCGGGAAAAGTCGGCCTCTTATTATACGCCTGAACCACTTGCGAGGTTGCTCGTCAAACACGCTTTGATGGAGCGCTGCAAGGACCTGACAGCTGATGAAATTCTTGAGCTCAAGGTGCTCGAGCCAGCCATGGGGTCGGCCGCCTTTCTGGTGGAGACCACCAATCAACTTGCCGATCTGTACTTGGAGCGAAAGCAGAAGGAGACCGGCAAGACGATCCCTCAAGAACAGGTCCTCATCGAGAAGCAGAAGGTTCGGGCGTTCATATCTGATCGCAATTGTTTCGGCGTTGACCTCAACCCGGTCGCTGTAGAACTCGGTGCAATCTCACTTTGGCTTAACAGCCTGCATGCCAGTGATTTCTCACCCTGGTTCGGCGATCAGCTGCATGCTGGAAACTCGCTGATCGGTGCTCGGCGAGCGTCTTATCCGCCGGGTTTGCTCAAAGCCAGCAAAGCAGCAGACCTCTGGTTTAATACCAAGCCTAACGAGATCGGCTGGCGCAAACGACTTCCTGAGAATCATGTCTGGCAATGGCTGCTGCCGGCCAAGGACATGGCAAACTTCGACAAAGACAAGTCGATCAAACCCTTCGCTGGCGAGGCGCAAGGCCAGATCAAGGAATGGCGCAAAGGCGGCTTCTTCAAGAAGCTTGAGCCGCATGAGGCGAAGCTTGCCCAGAAGCTCAGTCGCGTCGCCGAGGCGCTGTTCGATCAGGTCGCCCGGGATCTTGCAACTACGCGTGAAGCGGCAAATGATGAGATCACACTATGGCCGGACAAGGTTATGGCGGGCAACAAGCGGCTCGACTTTCATGGCAAGGAGCATCTCGCCGCTCGACTGACCGGAGCAGATCATGCCGCCAACACGCTTCCCTACAAACGGTTGAAGACGGCAATGGACGCGTGGTGCGCGCTCTGGCTTTGGCCCCTCGACAAGGCGGATATTCTGCCCAGCCGAGCTGAGTTCCTGCAGGGCATGGCGATGATCCTAGAGGGTGGCTTCACGCCTGACGGCTCGCTGGCGGCACCTAGTGTTGACGAATTCGCCGATCCTGCGCCGGATTTCCTTGATCAGCTGGAGCCGGAAGCCCCTGCTCGAGATCTGTTCAAGGCAGCCGACAAGCGGCAGGAGGGCTTGTTCCGCGAGACCAACGTCGAGGCGCTGATCGAGACTTTCGATTGGCTCGGCGCAGCTGTAGAAGTCGCAGAGCGCGAGCGCTTCGTGCATTACGACTTGATCTTCGCTGATGTCATGAAGGGGCGCGGCGGGTTCGACGTGATCGTGGGAAACCCTCCATGGGCTAAGCCATCTTGGAACGAAGGACTTGTTCTTGCGGACATAGACCCACTCTATGCTGGACTGTCGGCATCGGACGCGAAAAAGATACTGACCGAGGCATTGCCGAAGGCAAAAGGCGTCAAGCGTTTCCTGCGGGAGTTCGTCTCAACTCGCGGAGCGATGGAGGTGACGTCATCTGAAGTAATGAATCCCTTTGCCGGAGGCGGTTCGAACAACCTCTATCGATGCTTCATCGATCTCTCATTTCGGCTGGTAGCGCCGCAAGGTTATGCCGCACTGATCCACCAGGACGGACATTTGGGTGATCCGAAGTCTGGGGCGTTTCGGCGGCACTGGTATGCGCGGATCGCGAAGCATTTCGAGTTCAGTAACAAGATGACCACTAAGGTCTTCGCGGAGGTCCATCACGAGCTTAAGTTTAGCCTAAATGTATACCGAGGCGAAGCGCGCGAAGTGCATTTCGAAAAGTTCACGCATGCATTCTTGCCGTCGCAAATCGAGGACTCCTACGCGGATAAAGATGGTCTTGGCGAAATCCCTGGAATTAAAGGGAAAGATGGAAAATGGGATACGCGGGGTCACCGAGATCGAGTGATGCGGATAGATCGTGAGGCGCTCGCTGTCATCCATGCGCTGTCTGAGGAGGAAACAGTCCCGGTCGAGCAAGCTCGCTTCATCCAGCCCTATTCAGCCCGCACTCTCGACGTTTTCAGGCAGATTGCCAAGTTCCCTAAGCTAGATGCAGCCATACCTAGAATCGAGCGCACAGTAACTACTGTGACCGGGGAAAGCTCGGTTGAAATTCCACTCTGGCAGCAGTCGCCTCATTGGAACGAGACGGCGGCTCAAAAAGCAGGAACAATAAAACGCGAAACATCTTTTCGTGATCCAACAGAAATGATTATTCAGGGCCCTTTATTTCATGTTGGCAATCCGCTCTACAAGACTCCCAAGGCGATTAGCCGAACCAACGCTGACTACGAAGTAATCGATTTAATGGAAGCCCCCGAAGACTATCTGCCCCGCACGAACTACGGTCCGGCAGTTGATATTGCTGAGTATCGCAAGAGGATGACACGCTGCAGATGGGATCCAACAAAGACGCATGCAGAGTTCTTCCGGGTGGCTTTTCGGAGAATGATAAATCTGAATAGCGAGAGAAGCTTGGTAGGATGCCTGTTAGCGAAGGGAGCGGTTCACGTTAATACGGTGGAGAGCGTTGCATTTGCCGATGAAGCCAATGCACTCGACCTAAACGTATTTGTCGTGTCTTTGATCTCTGACTTTTTGACAAAAGCTGCTGGGCGCGGTGACATCTTCGAATCCACAGTTTCAGGATGGCCTTGGGTGGAGGCGGATGCGTCGGCAAGACATCGGGCACTCCGCCTCGCCTGTCTGACATCAGCCTACGCCGACCTCTGGAACTGTAACGCCTCCACACTGGAAGTGTTGCCGTGGTCCTCGTCCGATCCCCGGCTCCACCTCGAAGGACCAGTTGAAGGGCCTGCCAGATGGGACCGAACGGCCGGCCTGCGCACTGAATTCGCCCGCCGTATGGCGCTGGTTGAGATCGACGTACTGGTGGCGCAGGCGCTGAGCTTGACGCTTGACCAGCTGATCGAGATCTATCGCATCTACTTCCCCGTCCTGCAGGAGAACGAGGCGGGCACTTGGTATGATGGAAAGGGTCGTATAGTTTGGACCTGCTCCAAGGGCCTGCCCGGCGTCGGTTGGCTCGACGAACGCGGCAAAAGCCCCGGCCGGGCGGCCTGGGAGAAAATCCTCGCCGACAAGCCCTCCGAACTCACCTGCACCGCCATCGACGATACGATGCCTGGCGGTCCACGCGAGGTCACCCGTCACTTTGCCGGCCCATTCACGCAATGCGACCGGATTGAAGACTATCGCCGGGCATGGGTTCACTTTGAGCAGCTGAAACCCGAAAAGGCCGCTTGAGATGAATCCCATTCTCCTTTCCCGGCATGTTGAAGAGGGACTCAAAGAGCTAGTTCACACGACGCTCAATTCAACGAGCCCTGCCTTTGACGGATTGGTTGATCGGTTCCTTGCCGAGCCCAAGAACTTCATAAAGGGTCCTTGGGTTTCGGTGGATATGCCATTTAGGCAGGCGGTCGATGCTAATGGAAAATGGTTGCAGCCATTTCCGGAAGTGCCGCTCAAGTTCGCTCCGTATCAGCATCAGCTTACAGCGTTTGAGCGGTTGGGAGGTGATCGACCTCTTTCGACGCTCATCGCGACGGGGACGGGTTCCGGTAAAACCGAATCCTACCTCTGGCCTATCCTGGATCATTCCAGACGTAACAAGGGCAAGCCTGGCATCAAGGCGATCCTGATCTACCCCATGAACGCGCTGGCAACCGACCAGGCGCGTCGGCTCGCCGCTGCGATTACCTCCATCCCTTCATTGGAAGGGGTGCGAGCGGGGATTTATGCTGATGCGCAGCCGAAGGACGCGACGCATGAGATGACGGCAGAAAGTATCATCACCCACCGCGATGCAATGCGGAGCAATCCACCGGACATCCTGCTCACCAACTATAAGATGCTGGATTATCTCCTGCTCCGGGGCCGAGACAAGAAGCTTTGGGAGGCGAATTCGGAAGACACGCTCCGCTTCCTCGTAGTCGATGAACTGCATACTTTTGATGGCGCACAAGGAGCCGATCTCGCCCTGCTGATCCGGCGGCTCAAAAGCCGCTTGGGTACGCCTGAAAATCACCTAGTCTGCGTCGGATCGTCAGCGACCCTGGGCACTGGGGACGAGGCTGCGGTCGATCTTACAGTCTATGCAGAAACAATCTTTGGTGAGAATTTTGTCGAAGGCGCTGTCGTTCGCGAGACACGCAAAGCACCATCTGAAGTCTTGGGGCCGCCAGAGTATCTCGATTGGCCTGAGCCGCAAGCGATACAGATTGCCCTGCTTGAAGCCCAAGAGCTTGACCAATCAGGCGCAGCGCGCAGGATGGCCGATTGCCTCTTTGCAGCTGGTATCGATCAAGACTTGGAAAACCTGCGATCTGGCGATCCGGCTGACCCAGCGTGGCGCATCCTTCTTGGCAAGGTTCTTCTCGAACACCACATCTGCCAGCGGGTTCTAAAGCATATCAACGAAGGTGCGGGCCCCTCATCGCTTGACCAACTTGCCAACGAGCTGGGGCAAGCAAAGGCTATCCGCGACTGGGATCCCGCTGCCCATCGCAGTCTCGCTGAGCTGATAATTTCGTTGATCGCCTGGGCCCGGTCCGGATCGGTTGATGCACCGCGTCCGCTCTTCAACGTCCGACTTCAACTGTGGCTGCGTGAGATGGCGCGCATGGTTGCGGATCTGCCGAGACTTTCGGATGGTCGCGGCGCCTCGCAGGTCAATCTATTTCACGCGGCCGACATGGATCTGCACACTCTTCGGCGCCTGCTGCCCATCGTAAACTGTAACCGCTGCGGTTCGACCGCGCATATTGGTCGTCAGCCTCGCGGCGGTGCCAGCTTTTGGGCGCCACTAGACCAGATCTACGAAGAATTTTTTGATGATACGGGCAGCTCTCAGATCCGCCTCTTCTACCATGAGAGCATTGACCGAAAGGTCAATGCTTCGGCGGGAAAGCGCATTTACAAGGGTGTTCTTGGGGCTGAAAGCCTGGAATTTCATCCGGGAGAGCATGAAGCAGGCGAACACGATTACGCCGTGCCGGTTTGGATGTACGATCCCATCGACGATAATGGCCGTATTGATCGGACTTGCCCCGCCTGCGGTCATGCCCAAGGCCTGATCCTCTTTGGCCTGCGCGCTGCCCGCATGACAGCGGGCCTCAGCAGTACGCTTTACACGTCAATGCAGAACGAAGAGCAGGCGAGTGCCAAACCTCGTTTCCTTATGTTTTCAGACTCGGTCCAGGATGCCGCGCAACGCGCAGCTGTGGCGGAAACGAGAAATGCGCGGTCGGTTACTCAAAAGTCGCTTCATCAGGCGCTTCTGGCTGCTGAAGATACGACACTTAGTTTGCAGAACGTAATCGAGGATTTGCCGGCAAGTTATTTGGCTGATCTTGGCCCAGACAGCTTCACGGCGCTGTTCATTGCCAAGGATCAGACATGGCGGAGGCCCTATGAGCAATTGAGCAAAGGCGGTGCTTCAATTACCGAACCGGCCTTCCTCGAGCACATGAAAATCCGGTTGGGGTGGGAGTATTTCTCGGACCTGACCTACCGCGCCCATCTGCCACATACGCTAGAAGTAAATGGCATGGCATCCGCCGATGTGGGCGCCAATGAAATCCGAACTTCTGCAGAGAAGCTCTCTCGTCAACTTCGCAACGAATTTCCCTCGACCGATCCGATCAGCGCCGATGTTCTGGCGCGCTTCCTCTTGGGAATGTTGCAACAGATGCGACGCCAAGGTTCGATCGCGCACGCCTACATCTCGGGCGCAATAGCTACCAACACCAGGGGCTTGGGACTGAATTATTTCGGCTCCGCGAGGCAGCTAGGCCTCGGAGGCAGTCAGACCCTTCCGGTCCTCGATCATCGGCGAAGTTTGGCGCCAATCCCGATCACCTTGATGCGCGGCCTAGCTGGCTTTGAAAGCGTTACCCGCGATGGAATCTCAAATTGGTATCGCGATTGGTTGTTCCGCAGCTTGATTGACCATGCGGCGCAGATCGCCATCGACCCGGCTGTAGTCTTTCCCATCGTGCTGGAGCGCCTCGAAGCCGATGCCATCCTTACAAAGGTGGAGCGGCCGGATGGCCACCCAGGATCTGGCTATCTGATTGAGCCGAGCCGGATCCTCGTTTCGAATGAAATTGCGGAATTCCAATGCCCGACGTGCAAGAGACGAGAGGTTGCCCTCCTCCTGAATTCTGACCTTGTGAGTGGTAGTTGTTGCACCAAAATCGGCTGCAATGGTCACTTTGAGAGGGCCGACAAGTTTCGCCGCGGCGCGCTCGAGCGATCCTTGGCTTCCGACAGAAACCACAGAGTAGTCGCCCGCGAGCACACAGGGATCCTTGAGGCGGACAACCGCCTCCAGATCGAGAGCAGTTTCATCTTCGGGG
>OJBU01000229.1_pt1 | contig 10755 bp, 9 predicted proteins | sample 1591241 | NCBI WGS metagenome assembly OJBU01 (sample SAMN05416770, study PRJEB24817) | seawater metagenome | isolation source: Sea water | place: Canada:Atlantic | collected 2013-07 | reverse complement strand
ACGAGATCTAGTACGGTCTCGTGGGCTCGGAGATGTGTATAAGAGACAGGGTGGATACAGAGAAGACTTCTACGCCCATTTTCTGCAGCTCTTCATACTTGTCGGCCACATCGCCCAACTCAGTAGGGCAAACAAAGGTGAAGTCGGCGGGATAGAAAAAGAAGATCGCCCACTTTCCCTTAACATCCGCTTCTGAAATGTCTACAAATTCGCCCTGCTTGAATGCGGTGGCGTTGAACGGTTGGATTTCGCTGTTGATCAGTGCCATGTGTCCAAGACTCCCTAAGTTATCGGTAAAACGATTGCGTTAATGTTTTCGTCGAGAACAAGAATGGGGCCTTTATGGCGATTGGTAAATTTGGATGCTTTCATTGAAGCGATAGGAAATAACTAACGAACTAGCAAACCTGTAACAAGCCTGCCTCACTCACTAGCTTGCCTAACTGGAGAGCCCCATGCCGCACAGAGAATGGCAACGGACCGTACTGGCTGCAGGGTCACTGCTGGCATTCGCTGCCACACCCCTCCGGCTTATGGGGAGCGCTACGATTACATCCGTGGGAACGATGTGTATGAACAGGATTACCAGTATGGGCTGGATTATGACGGCCTAAGCCGCATCCCCCAGACCGACCTGAAAAAAGACAGTACCGGAAGCACGAAAAACGCCGAAAACCGGCTCCAGAGGCGGGCATTGGAATTGCAAGAAGAGACGGCCCAACCTTCCATGACCCAGAAGTTGAAGCACTGGCAGGCAGATATCCAACTGAAAACACCGGGGAAAGCTTCCCCCTGACTGAAAGAGTGCCAGCGGCTCTTTATTATTGGAGTTGCACGCGGCGCCCCCATTGCTAACGGCCAGCCAATACCTTCCCGCTAAGCCCAAGCCCCTCTGGTTGCTGCTGCTCAAACAACGCACTTAATGGTTGGGGCCTACCGATAGCGTAGCCTTGCACAAAATCAACGCCGGCTTCTTCCAACACGGGAATCAGGGCAAGCTCCTCCACATATTCCGCCACCGTTTGCACGCCCAGCCGATGGGCCACCTCGTTAATGGACTCCACAATAGTGCGATCCACGCTGGAGTGCAGCAGGTTGCGCACAAAGCTTCCGTCAATTTTGATAACATCAACCGGGAAATGTTTCAGGTAATTGAACGAACTGAAGCCGCTACCAAAATCATCCAGCGCCACCTTGCAGCCTTGCTCACGAATACGCCCAAGCAAGTCACTGGCAGAGGATAACTGATTGACCACGGTGGTTTCGGTGATTTCGAAGGTGAGCCGCTCAGGAGACAGCTGAGTCTGATTGAGCAGAGATTCCAGAAATGGAATAAACGTCGGATCGTCTAGCGAGGTAGCCGATAAATTGATCGCGAGATTCAAGTGCGGCAAGGCAGCCAAGTCTTCGCTGAGCGTAATCAACAGTTGAGTCAACACCCAGCGGTCAATGTGCGGCATCATTTGATAGCGCTCTGCCGCCGGAATAAAGGCGCCGGGGCTAAGGATGTCGCCATTGCGATCTCGCAGACGCAACAACACCTCGTAATGCGATTGTTCCGAGCGGGGGTCGATGGGCCGAATTTCTTGTGCGTAAAGCAGGAAACGATTCGATTCTAGGGATTCGCGCAAGCCCGCGGCCATCTGCAGTTCCAGGTGACGGCGAGAGGCCTCACTGTCGTCAGAGGTATACACAGAAACCTGATTACGGCCCCGATGCTTGGCCGCGTAGCAGGCCACATCTGCCCGGCTCATAGCTTCTTCCACAGTACTCACGTCAGCATCCAGCTGAACCAACCCAACGCTTGCGCCAATGTCGTAAAGTGATTCATTCCAAGCAAACCGGATATCGCCCAAGGCGGCAATCACGCTTTCAGCAATCTGAGTCGCGCACTGGGCTTGGCAGTGGCGTAGCAACAAACCGAACTCGTCGCCGCCCAGGCGAGCGACCACATCCCCCTCACGAACCTGACGGCCAATCACCTGCGCGCATTCACGCAACAGGGCATCACCCGCCACATGGCCAGCGGTGTCATTCACCACTTTAAAACGATCCAGATCGATAAAACACAGTATGTTGTTCTCTGGGCCTTCTTCGTCTAGGGATTCCAGCAGGGTATTTTCAAATTCCCGTCGATTGGTGAGGCCGGTCAAGGCATCACGGGTAGCGTGATAACGTAACTTCTTCTGCATAGCCCGCCGAGTGGTAACATCGCGAAACACCATCACGGCTCCGGTTACCTGGCCCTCTGCGGACTTGAGCGGAGCCGCGGAATCCTGAATTTCGTAGCGGCTGCCATCGCGATTTTGCAACATACTGCCCTCGCGCAAGAAGCAGACATCTCCGCCGTTCAACGCCACCGTGATGGGGTTAGGGGACGGGCCGCTGACATTATCTTCACTCAGCTTCAGCACATCGCCCACCGGCATCCCTTCTGCTTCTTCTTCTCGCCAACCCGTAAGAGACTCTGCTACCGGGTTCATAAAGGTCACGCGGCCGGCTTCATCCGTGGCGACCACCCCATCGGCAATAGAGGTCAGCGTAACGCGCAAACGCTCTTTCTCATGGGCCAGCGACTGCTGCATGCTCTTTTCTGCCGTCACATCCCAGTTGGTGCCCAGCACCAGCGCGTCCCCTCCATCGGCCCTAGCTACGGTTTCCGCTCGCACACGGATATGCCGAATTTCGCCCCCCGGCCAACAAACACGAAACTCCGCATCCAAATCTTCCCCGCCATCAATAACACGCTGGAATGCTGTAGTGATCTCAGTGTAATCGTCCGGGTGCACACTATTTCGCCAAATATCCAGAGAGCCATCCCCTGGCGCCCCCGGTTGCAGGCCATACAGCTCATACATGCGCTCATCCCAGAACAACACGTTATTTTGAGGGCTATACTGCCAAATGCCTACACCACCCACCTCCAGCGCCATTTGCAAGCGCTGGCGACTCTCTTGCAATGCCTGTTCGGACAATTTAGCCGCATGGATGTTCTCCACCTGAGCAACCAGATAACTGACCGCCCCCTCAGCACTAACGGACGACACCGACAATCGCACCCAAATCGACTCTCCGCCACTAGCTATAAATCGTTGTTCCAGCGAATAGCCCTCGATCTCGCCAGCCAACAGGTCCTCTAGCATACTCCGGCTCTTGAGCTGGTCATCCGGGTGGGTAATAACCTGATAACTGGAGCCCAACAGCAACTCTTCGTCATAATTCATCAGGTCACACAAGGCATGGTTAACCGCTTGCCACTCTCCGCGAGGGCTCAGCAACGCCATACCTATAGCAGAATGCTTCATGGCCAGCCGAAAACGCACTTCACTGTCTTTTACCTGAGCCAACCTCAACCGGCTACGCTGAAACAACAACGCCCCCAGCAGCACGATTGCAACGGTAACAGCCCCAACTAGCACACCCTGCATGGCATTTGTCCAAAATAATGTGTATCCCTGGCGTCCCCGCCCCATGTTCACTTTTTGAACGCCTTAGCCCCTCGTAGCTAGCGCCACCTGACAAAGCCGGAACTTTCACCGACAATTGGAGCCTGTTAAAGGGCTTCCCGGTTAACATAGCATCCGGGACCTTAAAAGCTCAGGGAGAAGAAAAGCTGACCCGGTCAGCGCCAATCATGACGTTTCGACGACGCTTGTTACAGTTTCTCGCCCTGCTATTTGTGGTAGCGACACTGGCCCAGCTCTGGTATTTGGGCCAGGTGCTGCGCCTGCAACACCACAATCCAGACAGCAGCGCCTATATGCACCGCGCCCAGAAGCAGGGCAATGTGCAGCAAGACTGGCGTGATTACGATCAGATCAGTGATTACCTGAAACGGGCCGTGCTGATTTCCGAAGACGCCCATTTCACGCAGCACACCGGTTTTGACTGGGAAGGTATCCGCTATGCGCTGAAGCGCAATATGGAAGCAGGCAAGCCTGTGGCTGGTGGCTCCACCATTACCCAGCAACTGGCCAAAAACCTGTACCTCTCCGGCGAGCGCACCTATACCCGCAAAGCGCAGGAAGCGGTTATTGCCCTGATGCTGGAAATTGGACTGAGCAAACGCCGCATCCTTGAGCTCTACCTGAATGTGGCCCAATGGGGGCACCAAATTTACGGTGCCGAAGCGGCTGCCCAACATTATTTCCAGATCAGCGCCGCGCAGCTATCGCCCTTACAGGCAGCACAGCTAGCCGCCATGCTGCCGCGTCCCAATCTTTACGATTTCAAAGGCCCCACCGACTACGTACAACAACGGGCAAGCTGGATTCAGGCGCAAATGGCGCTGGTGCGCATTCCCGACCCGGGAACCGTGCCCCTGCCACCGCCACCTGAACCCACCGCGCCCCCCGAAGGAAACACACAATGAAGCAGTATGCCGTCCCCTTTGCCGCTCTGTGTTTTAGCGGCCTAGCCCTACTGGGCTGTAGCGACAATGACAACAACCAACCCTCCTCCGCCGGCAGCGACAGCAACAGCACCGATGGCATTGCCGGAGTGTGGCAAAGTGACCAGCAAGTGCTGGTACTTGAAGCCAATGGAGACCTCTACCTTCCCGCCGACACAAACCTTCAGGGGCTGCGCTGGGAGCAACAGGAGGACAACTTCACATTCCACTACTTGGACAATCGTGAAAAAAAAGTCACTGAGGCCACCGCCAGCGGCCAACAACAAGATGACTTACTGACCCTTACGCCGACTACCTCATCGCCATCAAACCTAAAAGAAGCCAATAGCGAAAACACAGAAGAGTCCGGCTCAGATATCAATGAAGAAACGGACAATGCCTCCTCCTCGCCATTGTTCAGCGGCGACTACCAGCGTGCTAACTTGGCCGTGGCCCATATCAGCGGTACCGCCACCCGCCCGCAGAACAGTGAGCTGCCCGACAATGCCGTCCTCACCGTGGCGCTGCTGGACAACCAGATCGATACCAGTGACCCTACCGCCCAGCTCATTTCCAAACGCCTGATCCGGCTGGATGAAGACAAAACGGACGTGCCCTTCCGCCTTTATTATCTGCCCGAGGATCTGAAAACAGACCACGAATACCAGATTATCAGCCAAATTGTGGCCGATGGAGGACTCTTCTATCAGTCCGACGCGGTAACCCTGAAAGGTAACAAACAAGGTTTTGCCGATATTATCCTGCCACTCAACGAAGTAATGACGGACAGTGAAACCCTGCGCGGCGCCATTACCCGCGGCAAACCTGGCCAGCACCGGGATATCTTCACTCTATGCAACAGCGATCAACAACTGCTCATTCGTGGCCCGCAAAGTGGCGATTTACTGTCAGCCTACGACAACGCTATCCGCTACCCGCAGCAACCCCGGGTCGCCATCGTTAGCGGCTTGGTACGCAAGGTCCCCGGCCAACAGGCAGACAGCACCGAGACCGCTTTAATTGTGGAAAGTTTCGAACTGGAAACAGGTATGGATAATTGCCAACTCCCCACCGCCGAGCTAATCAATACCCGCTGGCAGTTAACTCACCTAGGTGAAGACCGCATTATTCTTGGCAACTCCGCACACGTTCCCACCCTCACTTTTAACGCCGAGGGCAACGTCAAAGGACATGGCAGCTGCAACAGCCTTAGCGGCAACTACCTGCTCGACGACCATCAACTGGCATTGTCCGATCTAGCAACCACGCGCAAAGCCTGCTCCACCAGCGTCATTGAAGATCTTTTCTTTAAAGCGATCAAAGCTAGTGATCACTTCCGAATTGATGGCGAATGGTTAACGTTATTCGATGAAAAGGATGAGCCTCTAGCCAGCTTTCAAACTGTGTACTTGTAGGCGCAACGTCAACTGGGGATTGCCAACAATACAAAGAAGGAACAGCCATGCGTGTTCATTACTTGTCTCATGTTCCGTTCGAGCAACTAGGCGCCATGGAGGCCTGGTTTCAGGAACGGGACATCAGCATTCGTCACTCCCTGTTGTTTGCCGATGGCGCCCTGCCCACCCCGGCGGATTTTGATGTACTGGTCATCATGGGAGGCCCCATGGGCGCTGATGATGACCTTCAATTCCCCTGGATGAGCACAGAAAAAGCCCTGATCCGCGACAGCATCGCGGCGGGGAAAAAAGTGCTCGGCATTTGCCTAGGCGCTCAACTGATCGCCCGGGTACTGGGCGCTCCCGTGACCCCCAGTTCTGAAAAGGAAATTGGCTGGTTCCCGGTTTACCCCACTCCTGCGGGAAAAAGTGACAGCATTGGCAAACTGTTCGCCGAGGCGCCCGCCGTGCTGCACTGGCATGGCGATACCTTTGCCATCCCCGATGGCGCCGTACATTTGCTGGAAAGCGAAGGCTGCCGCAACCAGGCATTCCGCTACGGTGATAACGTGTTGGCACTGCAATTCCATCTGGAGCTGGAGGCGAGTAACGCTGCAGACCTATGCGATGCTTGCTCTGATGATTTGGCGCCGGGCCGTTGGGTGGAAGACCGTGAGGCTCTGCTCGGCGACCCACAACGCTTTGTTACAGCCCGCGCCTTACTGGGGCGTGTCCTAAATGCTTTTCTTGCCTGATCTTTCATGTGCATCAGGTCAAATTACAACAACGCCGAGTCTGACATTCGACCTGCGCGCTGCCGCTTCTACAAAACAAGCTGCCCCTTCTACAAAACAAGAAGCCGCGTCTCTGACCGGAGCGCGGCTTCTCGATTGCCCAACAACCAATGCGGCGGCGCCGCGACTAACTGTTAGCGATTAACTGCTCACTCGTTTCCTGCATTCGCCCCACCGCAGAAAGAATGGCCTGCAAGGCCGCAGCGGTAGTATCCACCGCCATGGCTACAGCACTTTGCGTGGAGTCACCCACCTGTACCCGCACACAGGCCATGGCGTTGGCTTCGGTGTTATCGCCCAGCGAATATTCATCGAAAGACACCACCTTCACCTCACCACCGATACGCCGGTTAAGCGCATCCACCAGGGCCGACATGGCGCCGTCACCGCGGCCAGACAACAGGGTCACCGGCTGACGATCATCACCGATACTGATCTGCGCCTGCACCTGTTCGTTGCTGCGGTTCAAGTCGTAGGAACGCAATACCCAACCCATGGGCACGTTCAGATAATCGCTATTGAAACGGCGGTGCACTCGTTCGCTGGTTATCTCGCCACCATCTTCTTCGGCGTCACCCTGCACCACACCGGCAAGCTCCTGCTGCAACCAGCGCGGCAAATCGATACCGAAATCCCGCTCCAGCACGTGAGCTACGCCACCCTTACCGGACTGGGAGTTAATCCGTACCACTTCCTCGTAGCGCCGCCCCACATCTGCCGGATCGATGGGCAAGTAAGCCGCTGTCCAGATATCGCCGTCCTGATAGCGAGCCAAGCATTTGCGGATGGCATCCTGATGGCTGCCGGAGAAAGCACTGAACACCAGATCACCCGCATAGGGGTGGCGGGGATGAGTTTGGATGTCGGTAATCTCTTCCACCAACGCCACAATCTCTTTCATGCGGGAGAAGTCAATTTCCGGGTCTATTCCCTGGCTGTACAGGTTCATGCCTGCAGTCACCAGGTCCATATTGCCGGTACGCTCACCATTACCTAACAAGGTCCCCTCCACCCGGTCAGCCCCTGCCATTACCGCCATTTCCGCTGCAGCCACACCACAACCACGGTCATCATGGGTGTGTACGCTGATAATCACATCATCGCGATACTGAATATTGTCGTGCACCATCTCTACCTGGTCCGCGAACACATTCGGCGTGCTCACTTCCACCGTAGCCGGCAGGTTAATGATTACTCGCTGCCCCTGATCCGGTCGCCATACCGCATTCACCGCATCAATCACTTCAATGGCGAAATCGGTCTCCGTGGCACTGAACGTTTCCGGGGAATACTGGAAACTCCAGTGGGTATCCGGCTGCTTAGCCGCGTTCTCTTTCACCCATTCAGCGGCCCGCACGGCAATCGCCTTACAACCGGCCTTGTCCACGTTGAACACCTGCTCGCGGAAAGTGGGCGAGGTGGCATTGTAAATATGCACAATGGCGTTCTTCGCCCCTTTGAGAGAGTCAAAGGTACGCGCAATCAAGTCTTCTCGGGCCTGAGTCAGCACTTGGATATGTACGTCATCGGGCACCAGATCTTCTTCAATCAAGGCCCGACAAAAATCAAAATCGATCTGGCTGGCTGACGGAAAACCCACTTCGATTTCCTTGAAACCCAGCTCCACCAACATTTGGAAAAAACGACGCTTTTGCGCCACCGACATGGGCTTGATCAGCGCCTGGTTACCATCGCGTAGGTCCACTGCTGCCCACAGCGGTGCTTTCTCAATACGCTGGTTAGGCCAGCGACGGTCGGGTTTGTCGATAACGGCAACAGGACGATATTTACGGTGATCAAAGCTCATGACAATTTCCTTAACGTAAAAAGGGGCATGTCCTGCCCCCCGAAAGTGAATTCCTAACCTGATCGTTCAGGGGTACTGTCTGACTTGGTTAACAACTCGCATTGTGATCTCGGGTCTAGATCAGGGCGCCGGTAGGCACCGGTAGCAACGAAGAGTGGCGGCCCACTTTTGGCGGTTCGCATCATCGCCCCACAAGAGATACTTTACGGTAGCTGACCCGCAATTTGGTTGCTTTTTTAATCCAATTGCCGCCATATACGCAATAATATTGCTCAAAAAGCCAAGATGGTGAGAAATTTATTATGAACAAGCAGGCGCTAGCAAAACTGGATCGCACCGACCTGCGTATTCTCGATGCACTGCAGCATAATGGTGGTCTCAGTAACCAGCAGCTGGCGGAAACAGTAGGGCTCTCGCCCTCACCTTGCTCCCGGCGGGTACAAAAGCTGGAAGCCGCCGGCATCATTGTCAAACGGGAAACCGTACTGGACGCCCGAAAATTGGGGCTCGACCTGACAGTAATGATCCAAATCAGCATGGATCGCCACACCCCGGAGCGCTTCGCCAACTTCGAGGAAAAGGTGGCCAGTTTTGTAGAGGTGCAGCAGTGCTACCTGGTCACCGGTCAAGACGCGGATTACTTGCTCAAAGTGGTGGTGCCAGATATTGATGCTTACCAGAGTTTTTTGCTTAACCGTATTACCCGGATCGAAGGGGTGAGCGGCGTGCACTCCAGCTTTGTAATGCGCCGGGTAGTCGATACCGCAGCCTTGCCGTTGAATTATGTGAATGCGTGAAAAACCGTTGAACGTACAAAACTGAAGCGCGGAGAGGTGTGGCGAAAAATGCCCGCGATATACCATCGTGCGTGGAGGGTTCTTCAGAACTCACCGGCCCTATGGTGTGCATTTAAACTTTCAACTGATTCCCTGCCGCCAGACACACCTACAGATACCCCTGTCTTACCTGCTATGCTGTCCCTATCGACCCCGTTGATTTGCGAACCATGAAGAAACTGTTGATCGTTGCCCATGCCCCTTCACCCAATACACTTAAGCTCCGCGACGCTGCCGCGCGAGGGGCCTGCCATGATGATATCGAGAACGTTTCGGTAACGGTAAAGGCTCCGTTGGATGCGGGGCCTGAGGACGTGATGATCTGCGACGCCATCCTGCTGGGCACCACCGAAAACCTAGGCTATATGAGCGGCGCATTAAAAGACTTTTTTGATCGAAGCTATTATCCAGTACTGGAAGAAAAGCAGGGGCTGGCTTGCGCACTCTACATTCGTGCCGGCCACGACGGCACCGGCACACGCCGGGCAGTGGAAACCATTGTCACCGGCCTGCGCTGGAATTGGGTTCAAGACCCTCTAGTGCTAAAAGGCGCATGGCAAGACGCATTCGAGGATCAGCTGGAAGAAATGGGGATGTATCTGGCCGCGGGGCTGGATGCGGGGATTTTTTGAGTTGAACGTTCAAAGCAAAAACAAAAACGCGCTATAGCACTGATACGCTCTAAAGAACCCTCCACACACGATGGTAAATCGCGGGCAGGCGCATGAGCCCTTACCACGCGATTCCGTATTTCAACTTACCCTTTACTTCGAGCCTTTACTCTTGTTCACCATAGCCGCAATAACGGCTTTTGCCTCATCGCCCTGAAGCATTTCGGCGAACAGCGCCAGGTCTTCCTTGATCACCTGATGCAAAGGCTTATTGATGGATTCTCGCATCAATCGTTTACTGGCTTGCAATGCGCGGGGAGGTTTCTTCGCCAATATCGCCGCCATATTACGCGCGGTGGCATCCAGCTCTTCACGCTCGACAACCTTGGCCACCAGGCCTATTTCCAGCGCTTCCTGAGCCAGCATGGGCTCGCCCAGCAATAGCATCCGCGCGGCACGCTGATAACCGATCCACGCAGGTAGCAGCTTGGAGGAACCCGCTTCTGATGCCACCCCCAGATCCACAAAAGGAGTAACCAATTTGGCATCCGCGGACGCCACCACCAAGTCCATATGCAACAACATGGTGGTGCCTAGGCCCACCGCATTACCCTGCACCGCCGCAACGACCACCTTGGGGAAATCATGAATGGCCTGAATGAAATGGGCGGCCCCGCCGGCCTCACCCGGTGTCGCGTTGAGGAAATCCACCAAGTCGTTACCCGCACTGAAGGACTTTCCCTCACCACGGAACAGCACGACATGAATAGCCTCATTCTGCTCAGCGGCTTTCAACAGCTTAACCAGATCCCGATACATGGCATTTGTCAGCGCATTCAACTTGTCCGGCCGGTTCAGGGTAATTTCCATTACCGATTCGGTGTTATTCACCAGAACCAGATCACTTTCCAGTGTCGGCA
>OJBU01000225.1_pt1 | contig 10994 bp, 8 predicted proteins | sample 1591241 | NCBI WGS metagenome assembly OJBU01 (sample SAMN05416770, study PRJEB24817) | seawater metagenome | isolation source: Sea water | place: Canada:Atlantic | collected 2013-07 | reverse complement strand
AGAAGTTCATCCGCATCAAGAAAGAAGTGACGGTGCGTGAAGACGACAAAACGGCGACATTCGTGCCTTTTGACGGCTTCAAGGTGACTTTTTCCATCGAATTCGACCATCCGGTGTTTGAAGATCGTAACCAGCTGGCCAGTATCGACTTCTCCACGACTTCGTTCGTGAAAGAAGTGGCCCGTGCCCGGACCTTTGGCTTTATGCGCGATATCGAGTTCCTGCGCAGCCAGAACCTGGCCCTGGGTGGCAGCGTGGATAACGCCATCGTGGTGGACGAGTATCGTATCCTCAACGAAGACGGCCTGCGTTATGACGACGAGTTCGTCAAACACAAGATGCTGGATGCCATTGGCGACCTGTATCTGCTGGGCCACAGCCTGATTGGCGAGTTCATCGGCCACAAATCCGGCCATGCACTCAACAATGCGCTGTTGCGGGAAATTCTCCGTCAGGAAGATTCCTACGAGGTGGTGACATTTGAAGATGCCACCGATGCGCCTGTGTCCTATATGCGTCCTGTTCTGGCAGCAGAATAAGTGGCGGCAAAGTAGTAAGAAAGTGGTTGGCCGCTTCGGGTCAGGATGACCCGGAAAGATGGCTGACTCTGGCCGAAGCGATTCGGCTGTACGTCGAAGCCCTGTTGGCCATCTGGCTGTCTCCCGCAGTCAGGTGGCTTTTCGTTTCAAGGGTGGAGAGATAGAACGGTTAGCGTTTCTTAATCGGGTTCACCGCGGCTTGCCAGCCGCTGCAATGACGCTTTTAGCGCGTCATCCTCAATGGCTTCGGCCACAGCTTCGATGTGTCGAGCGCTTTCCTGGGCCAAATGTGGCCCCGCCGGTTTGCTGGCATGGTTATTGCTCGACATGGGTTGGCGCTTGCCGCCCACCACGATCTTGATTTGTTGCCCGGGCATGGCCTGTTGCAGTTTCGGTAGATGAAAGCGTAGCAGTTGCGCGGTGGCACTGGTCTCCGCGATGGCCAGCCAGCGATGCTGGTCTTCTACCAGAGTGACGCGCTCACGCAGGGCTGGAGGCAGGCAATGCAAAGGGTCATTTTGCTCCTGGGCAGGGGTCTTCCTGGCTTCTTTCGCCAAGGCCGAAAGAGCGGGGTGACCGCTTAGCAGGGCGAGGAGGGCTTTGGGCGACGTTGTCTTGCTCATGGGTTTTACTTAGACTAGCCTGCAGATTGTAAAAAAATTTATAAAAGAAAGATGCAACATATTGAATTGACTGACTTTTAGCCGGTGCGCTACGAAATCTTATGAACATCATAGTCCTTAACAGCAAGCGCGGCCATTCGCGCACACTGCCCGTTCCCCGCCATTGGCCCTGGTTATTGGCTGCGGCGTTGGTGGTGTTTCCCGCTATTATTGGCGTTAGTGCCTATCTTCTGGCCTATCGTGTGGGTGGTCAGCCTGAATTTACCCCGGTGATGACGGAGCGTTTCGCAGGTCAGCTGGAACAGCAGCAGGAGGTTCTCTCCCAGCTGGATCAACAGAGTCAGGAACAGTTTCGGGCTTTGACGCTCAAGCTGGCCCAGGCCCAGGCCCGGCTGGTTCGTCTGGATGCACTGGGTGAGCGGCTGGTGGAAGTGGCCGATATCGGCGGTGACGAATTCGATTTCAGCAGTGTGCCCGGTGTCGGTGGCCCGGAGTCCCCGGAAGAGGGGGCCAGCTATGAGTTGCCTTCCTTTATGGGCGCGCTGGATCAAATGACGGCCACTTTGGAACGCCGTGAGCGGCAGCTGGATATCCTGGAAGATCTGTTGGCTGACAAGCAACTGGAAGATCAGACCTACCTGTCAGGCCGTCCACTGACCAAGGGCTGGATGTCCAGCCGTTTTGGCCGCCGTTCCGATCCTTTTTCCGGCCGCGTGGCCTGGCATAAGGGGGTAGACTTCGCGGGCAAAGAGGGCACGCCGATTGTGGCCACCGGTGCGGGGGTTGTGACCTATTCTGGTGAGCGTTCAGGATATGGGAAAATGGTTGAGATCAATCATGGCAATGGCCTCTCCACCCGTTATGGGCACGCCAAGGAGTTGCTGGTTGAGCCGGGTGAAATTGTTCGAACCGGTGATGTTGTGGGCAAGGTGGGGAGCTCCGGCCGCTCCACGGGCCCGCATGTGCACTACGAAGTGCTCAAAAACGGCGCTCAAGTGAACCCGCAGCCTTATATTTACCGCGCCCGTCGCTAAAACTGAAAATGCAAAACGGCCCGATGGGGCCGTTTTTCGTTATCGGGCCTTGATTACGGCGAATACCACCTTATCTCTCAATCCTATTGTGTTTAGAATGGCTCACCTTGCGGGGGAATAACCTTGCCGCCATCGGGCTGTTTGTCCTGACTTTTACTGAACCGGAAGTTTTATGCTGGGTACCATCGTAAAAAAAATCATCGGCACCAAGAATGATCGTGAAATCAAGCGAATGGCAAAGCTGGTCGACGCCATTAATAGCCACGCAGATGCGATGGGGCAGCTTACCGATGGCGACCTGCAGCACAAGACAACCGCTTTCCGGCAGGCCTTTAAAGATGGCAAAACACTGGATGAATTGCTGCCCGAAGCCTTTGCGGTAGTCCGCGAAGCCTCTACCCGGGTGATGGGGATGCGCCATTTCGACGTGCAGATGATGGGCGGGATATCCTTGCATGAAGGTCGCATCTCCGAGATGCGTACCGGTGAAGGTAAAACCCTGACGGCGACCCTTCCGGCCTACCTGAATGCGCTTTCCGGTGAAGGAGTGCATGTGGTCACGGTGAATGATTACCTGGCCGAACGTGACGCCAACTGGATGCGCCCGCTGTACGAATTCCTGGGCCTGTCAGTGGGGATCATCCTTTCCCAGCAGCCCACCGAACAGAAACGCGCTGCGTATGCGTCGGATATTACCTACGGGACCAACAACGAATACGGTTTCGATTACCTGCGTGACAACATGGCTTTCCGGCTGGAAGACCGTGTGCAGCGCGGGCTGAACTACGCCATCGTCGATGAGGTGGATTCCATCCTGATCGATGAAGCGAGAACCCCGCTGATTATTTCCGGCCCGGCGGCGGACTCCTCCGAGCTCTACCAGGCGGTGAATCAGCTGATGCCGCAGCTGGAGAAAGAAACGGAAGAGAGCGAAGGCGATTACTTCGTTGATGAAAAACAACGGCAGGTAGAGCTGACTGAATCCGGCCATCAGAAAATTGAAGGGCTGTTGGTCAGCAACCAGTTGCTGGAGCAGGGCGAAAGCCTGTACGCGGCCCATAACCTGGCGCTGCTCCACCATGTGCATGCGGCGCTGAAAGCCCATGCCCTGTTCCATATCGATCGGGATTACATTGTTCAGAACGACCAGATCGTGATCGTGGATGAACACACCGGCCGTACCATGCCGGGGCGTCGCTGGTCCGAAGGTATTCATCAGGCCATCGAGGCGAAAGAAGGGCTGAATATCCAGCAGGAAAACCAGACCTTGGCGTCCACCACCTTCCAGAATTATTTCCGTCTTTATAACAAGCTGTCCGGGATGACCGGTACTGCGGACACCGAGGCACTGGAATTCCGCCAGATTTATGGCATGGATGTGGTCGTGGTCCCCACCAACAAACCCATGGTGCGGATTGACGCCAATGATCTGGTATACCTGAGCCTGCAGGAAAAATTCGACGCTATCGTCAAGGAAGTGACCGAGGCGGTGGCCAAGGGCGCGCCGGTGCTGGTGGGTACTGCCACCATTGAAGCGTCGGAGTATCTGTCCAAGCGTCTGAAGCAGGACAAGATCGCTCACGAGGTACTGAACGCCAAGTTCCACCAGCGCGAAGCCCAGATTATTGCCCAGGCCGGGCGGCCGAGAGCGGTCACCATTGCCACCAACATGGCGGGTCGGGGGACGGATATTGTGCTCGGCGGTAATCCCGAAGAGCAGATCAAGCACATGGATACCCCGTCCGAGGCAGAAGCGGAGAAAATCCGTGCCGAGTGGCAGGCAAATCACGATACCGTTATGGAAGCCGGTGGTTTGCACATTATCGGTACCGAGCGCCATGAGTCCCGCCGTATCGATAATCAGCTGCGCGGACGTGCGGGTCGTCAGGGTGATCCGGGTTACACCCGTTTCTTCCTGTCCATGGAAGATGATCTGATGCGTATCTTCGCATCAGACAAGATTCGCAACCTGATGCGCTCTCTGGGCCTGGAAAACGGCGAAGCCATTGAGCACCGCTGGGTAACTCGCGCCATCGAAAATGCCCAGCGCAAAGTGGAAGGGCGCAACTTTGATATCCGCAAAAACCTGCTGGAATACGATGACGTTGCCAACGACCAGCGTCAGGTCATCTACGGCCAGCGTGACCAGATTCTGGAAGCCGATGATCTGGTAAATTCCGTGAAAGGGATTCGTCGCGATGTGGTGACAGAAGTGGTTCACGATTACATGGCGCCGGGCTCTGTGGAAGATCAGTGGGATATCCCGGGCCTGGAGAAAACCCTGGATGCGGAATTCCAGTGCCATGCACCGATTGGCCAGTGGCTCAATGAAGACAATCAGCTGCATATCGAGGGCCTGATCGAAAAGCTGGTCGAGCGCATGGACGAGGATTACCAGCGTAAGGAAGGCGAGATCGGTACCGAGGATTTGCGCAAGATCGAGAAGCACCTGATGCTGCAAATTCTGGATCGCCACTGGAAAGAGCACCTGGCGAGCATGGATCACCTGCGCCAGGGCATCCACCTGCGCGGCTACGCCCAGAAAAACCCCAAGCAGGAATACAAGAAAGAAGCTTTCGAGTTGTTCCAGGGCCTGCTTAACCAGATCCAGCATGAACTGATTCGTGTGCTGCATAGCTTCCAGGTACGTCGCGATGACGAAGTGGAGCGTCTGGAGCAGCAGCGCGAGGAAGAAGCGCGCGTGCAGGCGGAAAAAATGAAGATGCAGGCGGTAGCCGAGCCGGGCACCGACGGCGATGCCCAGCCCCGTCAACAGGGCGAGCAGCCCAAGACGGTGGTTCGGGATGGCCGTAAAGTCGGGCGTAATGAGCCTTGCCCTTGTGGTTCCGGCAAGAAGTACAAGCAGTGTCACGGTAAGATTGAATAAAAGCCGCCTCAAGCAACAAGCTTCAAGCGGCAAGGAAAACCAAAAGCACCGGCAACGTCGGTGCTTTCTTTGTTTGGGGCTGTCGCTTCAATTTGTAGGTCGAATTTACCCAAGGGCACAGAGAGCCTGAAAGGCGTAATCCGACAAACAGCCTGGGAGCAGCCCTGCAAAGCTCCACGCTTGGCAGGGCGTTTTTTTCATAGCAAGCTTTCAATACATGGATAGCAGGAAAAGTGTGATGACACAGTCTGAGTGGTTGCCGGTTCCTGGCGTGCGGCTTGCCGCCGTCGAAGCGGGCATCAAAAAAGCCAATCGCAAGGATCTGGTAGTACTGGAGCTGGCACAGGGGAGTCGTGTCAGTGGTGTGTTCACCCTTAATCGTTTCTGTGCTGCGCCAGTACAGGTAGCCAAGTTCCGTCTGGCTGCCACTACGCCACGCTACCTGATGATCAACACGGGCTATGCCAATGCAGGCACCGGCAAGAAAGGCCTGGAAAACTGCCTGGCCAGCTGTGAGTTGCTGGCGAAAGCAGCAGGTTGTGATGCGGATGAAATCCTGCCGTATTCCACCGGGGTTATCGGAGAACAGTTTCCGCTGGAGGCCTTTGCCACCGGCTTGCCCAAGGCGCTGGATGCACTGGACGTCCATCATTGGGGGCGGGCGTCGGAAGGCATCATGACCACCGATACCTACCCCAAGCTCACCAGTCGGCGGGTGGAAATGGATGGTGTGCCAGTGACGATCACAGGGATGTCCAAGGGCTCTGGCATGATCAAGCCGAACATGGCCACCATGCTTGGCTTTATCGCCACCGACGCCCCGATTGCCAAGCCACTGCTGGATGAGTGGGTGAAAGTCCTGGCGGATAAATCCTTCAACCGGGTGACGGTGGACGGGGATACCTCCACCAATGATGCCTGCATGCTGATCAGCACCGGCCAGGCTGCCATGGATGAGATTACCGCGCTGGATGATCACAGTCAGTTGCTGTACCAGGCGCTGGAAGAGGTCTTCACTGAACTGGCTCAGGCGCTGGTGCGTGATGGTGAAGGGGCCACCAAGTTTGTGGAAATTACCGTGACCGGGGCCGCCAGCGAGAGTGACGCACGAGCGGTGGCTGAAACCATTGCCCATTCCCCCCTGGTGAAAACGGCGCTGTTTGCCTCAGACCCTAATTGGGGCCGTATTTTGGCTGCCATTGGCCGGGCGCCGATTGCGGCGCTGGATGTGGACAAAGTCAGTGTTTGGCTGGGTGATTTGCCGCTGGTAGAACAGGGCGGCGTGGCGGACAGCTACGAGGAAGCACAAGGCGCGGCGGTGATGGCGAAACCGGAAATTACCATTCGGGCGGATCTGGCGTCGGGTGATGCGCAGTGCACCGTATGGACCTGTGATTTCAGCTATGACTACGTAAAGATCAATGCGGAGTATCGGACCTAGACGCACCACGCACCACGCACCATGCTTCACGCCTGACGCTAGACCGTAGGTCGAATTCACCCAAGGGCACAGAGAGCCTGAAAGGCGTAATCCGACAAGCCGCTGAGAACGAAAGGGGCTTGCTCGCAAGTGAAACTGCCTGATCGGCACGCCAGGTGGTTCACTTGCAAACAGGCCCCACAGACATTCGGAAAGAGTTCCATGCCAACACGCTCAACTCCTGCCATTACCGTCGTCGCCGCCATCATCCGTGGCGAAGATGGCCGTATTTGTCTTAGCAAGCGCCCTGACAATAAGCATCAGGGCGGGCGCTGGGAATTTCCCGGTGGCAAGGTGGAGCAAAGTGAGGCGCTGAGCGCAGCGTTGGCTCGCGAGCTGGAAGAGGAGCTTGGTATGGCAGGGGCGGCGTCCACCCCTTTTATGACGATTGCCCACCAGTACGATGATCTCCACGTGACCCTGCACTTTCGTGATGTCCGCGTCTGGCAGGGAGAGCCGGAAGGCCGGGAAGGGCAGCGGGTGCAGTGGTTTCTCCCGGGTGAACTGGCGGACCTGCACTTCCCGGCGGCCAATCAGCCGGTGGTGAATGCCATACAGTTGCCTGAGCAGTTAGTGGTCGCGCCGGAAGATATCACTCTTCACGAGTTGTTGGCCGGGATTGATCGGTTGAATGGGGAGCAGCAGGGGCTGTATTTGCGGCAGTGGAGTGACCATGCCGAGGTGGCTGCGGTTGTGGCGCAATGTCAGCAACGCGGCGTAAAAGTCTGGTTGCGTGCTGTGGACACGCAGAGTGTGGCGACAGCAAAAGCGCTGGGTGTATTTGCCGTGCATTTTCCGGGCAGAGCACTGGCCCAGCTGGATGAGCGTCCCGCATTTGATGGAATTACCAGTGCGGCGGTGCATGATCAGGCGGCCCGGGATAAGGCAGGCAATCTGGGACTGGATATGGCGCTGGTTTCACCTGTCCTGTCCACTCCGACACATCCGGGTAAGCCTGCATTGGGCTGGCCGCAAGCGGAGTTGCTAATGAAGGGGGCGCCGCTTGCCTGTTATGCGCTGGGAGGTGTGGCACCGGGCGATCTGGTCAACGCCCGTGATCACGGCGCGGTGGGCGTGGCGGGTATCCGCGCCTTCTGGCCGTGATTAGTGTTCTCCGAAACAGGTCTTTTGTCGCGTAGCTCGTGTTCACCCCAGGGCACAGAGAGCCGCGAAGCGGCGTAACCCGACATTCTGCAATCCGAATGATAACAACGCAGAGTTTTACTGCATCCGTTGCGTTGAACGCTTACTAAAACTCTTCAAAGTCTCCGGGCGCATCGTCATCACCCGGAATAGCGTGGCGCTCTGTCGCCCAGTCCCCGAGATCAATCAACTTGCAGCGTTCACTACAAAACGGCCGCCAGGGGTTGTTGTCCCAGCGAGTGAGGCTTTTGCACTGTGGGCAGGGGTAAGTCTGGGTAGCTTTCTTGGCCGGGCTTTTGTCAGTCATGTTTTTACGCGCGCTATTTCTCTGTGCAGGTTTTCCCTCTTCGAGAAGAGGGCGAATTGTGGGGCGGATGTATCTGTCAGGTATCTCTGCCGGTGCGGAACTGGTTGCCGTTGCTGGATGGCGGAGCGATGCTGGCGCCGCTTTCCGCCCTATGAAGATGTCCCGGCCAATTCCAGATAGTGCTGATGCAGCATCCCCAGTTGCTCGTGGAGTGCCTCCAGAGAACCATGATTCTCTACGACATCATCCGCCTGATCCAGTCGCTTGTTGCGCGCCAATTGCGCTTTCATGATCGCCGCGACCTGTGCTTCCGGTACCTGATCCCGTGCCATGGTGCGCTCTACCTGCAATTCTGCAGAGGCATCAATGACCAGAATGCGATCTACCAAGGCTTTTTGCGATGTTTCCAGCAGCAGAGGAGAGACTAGTACAGTGTAAGGCGATTGGCTCGCCCCGATCTGCCGGCGAAGTTCGTCACCTATGGCGGGGTGGGTAATACCTTCGAGGGTTTTTAGTGCGTCCGGGTCAGCAAACACGATCTCGCGGAGTGCTCGCCGATCCAGCTCGCCGTCGTCGGCGATGACATGCTGGCCAAAATGCTCGGCGATGGTGAGTAAGGCGGGTTGCCCGGGCTCAACCACCACGCGTGATGCAAGATCCGCATCCACGATGGTGATGCCCTGTTGAGCAAGGTAATCCGTGGCAGCGGTCTTGCCGCTACCAATGCCACCGGTGAGGCCAACAACAAACATGATGAATTCCGCTTGCATGCATCACGCGGCACGCATCACGCGGTGCCTGTTGGCGTGCCTGCGTGTAGCGTGGGGCGCGTTTGCGTAATCAAAGTTTAAACATACCCAGATACGAGCTGACGATACTATCGCCCCAGAGCAGGGCAATCCACCCGGCCGTGGCCAGATAAGGACCGAAAGGGATTTGCGTGCGTTTTTCGCCGCTGAACATCATCATGGCGATAGCGAAGACCAGCCCGACCACCGATGACAAAAGAATAATCACCGGCAGGTATTGCCAGCCGACCCAGGCGCCCAGCGCGGCCAGCAGCTTGAAATCGCCGTAGCCCATGCCTTCTTTCCCGGTGATCAGCTTGAACAGCCAGTAAACACTCCACAGCGAAAGATACCCGGCCATGGCGCCGATCACCGCATCGCTCAATGAAACCGGCGATACGCCCATTACGGCCGCCAACAAGCCTGCCCACAGCAACCAGTAGTTCAGGCTATCCGGCAGCAGGGTGGTGTCAGCGTCAATCATGGCGGCGACCAGCAGTAGCCAGGTAGCAAAAAGCGTAAACACCAGCCAGGGACCATACCCGAAGTGCCAGGCACACAGTCCGGCGAGCACACCGCTGACAAGTTCGATAATCGGGTAGCGCTTGCTGATCGGGGTTTTGCAGCCCTTGCACTTGCCGCGCAGGGCCAGCCAGCTAAACACGGGAATGTTTTCATACCAGCTGATCGCATGGCTGCATTTCGGGCAGCGCGAGCGCGGTGTCACCAGGTTGAAAATGCCGTCACTGTCTTCCGCAGGCAGCTCAAGGACTTCGCGGGCTTCCTGCTTCCAGCTCCGTTCCATCATCAGCGGCAAGCGGTGAATGACCACATTCAAAAAACTGCCTACCAGCAGCCCCATAACAACACAAAGCCCGACCACGAGGGTCGGGCTGGAAGAGAGGAGGTTGAGTGTTTCGGACACGTTATACCACTGCCCCCAGCTGGAAGATAGGAAGGTACATGGCAATAATCAGACCGCCGATGAGCACGCCGAGCACGGCCATGATCAACGGTTCCATCATGCTGGTCAGGCCGTCGACCGCGTTGTCTACTTCATCCTCGTAGTATATGGCGACTTTTTCCAGCATGGCATCTAAGGCACCGGATTCTTCGCCGATGGCAGTCATTTGTAGTGCCATGGCTGGAAAAACGCCGGTGCTGCGCATGGCGAATTGAAGTTGTTGCCCGGTTGAAACGTCTTCCTTTACTTGCAGTACGGCTCTTCGGTATACAACATTGCCGGTTGCACCGGCGCATGCATCTAGAGCGTCGATCAGCGGCACCCCGGCCGCAAAGGTGGTTGAGAGGGTGCGCGCATAACGAGCGATAGTGCTTTTAAATGTGATGTCTCCGATGATCGGCAGTTTCAATAAGGTGCGATCGAGCCCATTCCTGAAACGCTCTGATCGCTTGCGTGTTTCGCTAAAAACAATTGCAAAGCCGATCAGCAGTACGACAATGAAAAGAAAGTTGGCTTGAAGTGCTTCAGATAAACCAATAACAAACTGGGTAAAGGCCGGTAGCTCGGCACCAAACCCTTGGAAAAGTTCTTGGAACGTTGGAACGACTTTAATCAAAAGGATGGCGGTTACAATTACAGCAACACAGACAACCGCGATAGGGTATTTCATCGCCTTTTTAATTTTTTGTTTGAGAGCTTCGCTTTTCTCTTTGTAAAGAGCCACCCGATCCAGCATGGTTTCGAGGGCGCCAGATTGTTCCCCGGCATCGACCAGGCTGCAATAAAGGTCATCAAAGAGAAGGGGGTGTTTTTGCAATGCGCCGGCAAAGTTATTACCGCCTTCCACGTCTGCCTTGATTTTGAGGATAACGTCCTTCATTGACGGATTGTCCAAACCATCAGCAACGATCTCGAAAGCTTGTACAAGCGGTACGCCAGCTTTCATCATGGTGGCCATTTGGCGAGTAAAAATAGCGATATCCATGGGCTTGATTTTTTTCTTACCGCCCAGGTTGATTTCCCGTTTTTTGGCTACTTTTTTTGCATTAATGCCTTGCTTTCGCAGTTCTGCACGAACTAGGGCTGCGCCTTTCCCGGAGGTTTCACCTTTAACCTTTTTGCCCTGACGATCCAGGCCTTCATAGGTAAAAGTAGCTGATTTTTGTTGTGCTGTTTTAGTCGCCATAATTAATGTCCGCTGGTGACACGGTTAATTTCTTCCAGGCTGG
>OJBU01000217.1_pt1 | contig 11215 bp, 9 predicted proteins | sample 1591241 | NCBI WGS metagenome assembly OJBU01 (sample SAMN05416770, study PRJEB24817) | seawater metagenome | isolation source: Sea water | place: Canada:Atlantic | collected 2013-07 | reverse complement strand
TCTACACACTGCATATCGTCGGCAGCGTCAGATGTGTATAAGAGACAGGCACCAGCTTATCCCGCACCCCGCGCAATAGTTGCCGATAAGGCTCTGGATGATCACCCACGGCGGCGCGCAAGGCATCGCTGCAACTGGCCATGGACAGCTCCGAGCGCAACTGCTCAATATCTTTTTGCAATAACTCCGCCGCCTGCCAGCGCGACAACCAGCACACCTCGTCCGTGGTTTTAGCGGTGACATTCGGGTTGCCATCCCGATCGCCGCCCATCCACGAAGCAAAACGAATCGGCACCGCGTCAAGACTCAAGCCCTCCCCTAACTGCTCTCGCAGACTGGCATCCAGCTGGCGCAGTAAATTCGGGACCGTCGACCACAGGGTTTGCTCAATAGTGGTAATACCCCATTTGGCTTCATCGACCGGAGTCGGTTTATTGTGGCGTATTTCATCCGTGGCCCACAGCGACGCGATCTCGCGGCGCAGTGCCTGTTTAATACCATTGCGTTTGTAAGCGGTGAGATTAACCCGATCTAGGGTTTCAAGATGAGCGGCAATACGGTCATATTTCTGGCTCACCGTGCGCCGTGAAACCTCCGTCGGGTGGGCCGTAAGTACCAGTTCAATGGTCAGGTTCTCTAGCGTCTCGGCAATACGCGATGTCGAAATACCCTGCTCACCCAGATGCGTGAGCAACTGTGGCAAAGATTTACGATGACTTCTCTCCCGGTGGCTGGCCTCACTCAAGCGTCGCACCCGGTGGTATTCCTCTGCGATATTCATCAGGTTCAGCATTAACCCAAAGGAGCGCACCACCGGAATTAAAGCCGCATCATCCATGCCCGCCATTACGCCTTCAAGCTGCCGCTGGGCGCCAACATCGCCCGCCGACGCCGCCTTTGACAACCTTCGAACCTCTTCTATCAGCGCGAAAACCGCCTCGCCATCCTGCTCGCGAATGGTCTCTCCCAGCAAATTCCCCAGGGTGCGAATATCGTTGCGCAACGGCGCGTGGTTCTCTGAACTTGAAATCGGCTGGCTCATCACTCATCACCTTATACAGCGTATTAAGTGTCGGAGTATAAACCCTTCGCGCCACTACCGATTGTGTCAACCCGTGGCAATAGACCTTGGAGAAACAGTCAATCGTCAGGTCTCTCTTTGCGTTATTGGTTTATTGCTTTCAAACTGAAATAATTGGCACACTCGAGCCACTTGTAACCTAAGCCTTTCCAGGGAGAGATCTGAAATGACCCCAGCAACCATGCAATGTATTGAAATCACCAGCCCCGGCGGTCCCGAGGTATTAGCTCTGGGTGAACGCCCGCTGCCCGAATGCGGCCCGGAAGAGGTGTTAATTAAAGTCGCCGCCGCCGGTGTTAACCGGCCCGATGTTATTCAGCGCAAGGGGGCTTATCCGCCACCGCCCGGTGCCTCTGACTTGCTCGGGCTTGAAGCCGCTGGTGAAATCGTCGCCTGCGGCGAGAAGGTTAGTCAGTGGGTTGTTGGTGACAAGGTCTGTGCACTGCTTAATGGCGGTGGTTACGCCGACTATGCCGTGGCCGATCAGTCGGTTTGCCTGCCCATACCCACGGGTTTGTCGATGGTGGAGGCCGCAGCCCTGCCGGAAACTTTTTTTACCGTGTGGCACAACGTGTTTGAGCGGGCTGAATTGCAAGCCGGTGATATTTTTCTTGTGCACGGTGGCACGAGCGGTATCGGCACCACCGCCATTCAATTAGCCAAAGCCTTTGGTGCAAGGGTATTTGCCACGGCGGGCAGCGATGAGAAGTGTCGTGTCTGTGAAGAACTGGGGGCCGAGAAAGCCTTTAATTATCACGATGAAGACTTTGTGAAAGGCATTAAAGAAAACACCAAAGGCGCCAATGTCATTCTCGATATGATCGGCGGGGACTATATACAGAAAAATATTAAAGCCACAGCACCTAAGGCTCGCATTGTGTCTATCGCCTTTTTGCGCGGTTCAAAGGCTGAGGTTGATTTTGGCGCGGTTATGCTTAAACAGCTGGTACTCACCGGCTCAACCCTGCGCAGTCAAGCGCTGGCAAGCAAGCGCCGCATTGCGGCAGGCTTGAAAGACAAGGTTTGGCCATTATTAAATGCGGGTACGGTTAAGCCGGTGATTCACTCAACATTTGCGCTGAGTGAGGCAAGTGCCGCCCATGAGTTGATGGAAAGCAATGCCCATATTGGCAAAATTGTTCTGCTACCTTAATCAGCGCTCTTTTAATCGAAGCGCCATTAATAGCCCTATTAAAGCCCCGTTATAAAGTTGACGATAACACCATGAAAAAGAACTCCCGACTGGTTTACTCCACCGACAAAGGCCGTATTAAAACCAGCGATAGTGAACCAGCCGACACGCCAACGAGCGATGGCATTGTGCGCATTCGCCGTGAAACCAGCGGCCGCAAGGGCAATGCGGCGACGACCATTAGCGGTGTCCCCCTGTCGGAGGTTGAATTAAAAGCCCTGGCAAAAAAACTAAAACAGAGTTGTGGCTCTGGCGGCTCGGTAAAAAATGCCATTATCGAGATACAGGGCGACCATAGAGAAAAGTTGCAAGACCTGCTGACTAAAGAGGGTTATACCGTGAAGCTGGCGGGCGGCTAAATGGACAACACAGCAACACACAACACCCCCTACGGCAGCTGGCTATCGCCCATCAGCGCTCGGCAGGTCGCCAGTGCGGCGCCCGCAATCGATGCACCCCTTATTGATAATGGCAGCGATGGTGATGACCTTTACTGGCTGGAAGCCCGGCCTGAGGAGAGTGGCCGCAGTGCCATTGTCAGGCTCGACGCCAATGGCAAAAAAACCGATGTACTGCCCGCGCCCTTTAGTGCCCGCAGCCGGGTACATGAATACGGTGGCACACCTTATATTGTTGTTGCCGGTATTTTATTTTTCTGCGAACAGAGCGATCAGCGTATCTATCGGCTCGACACGCAAAGCAAAGAGGCCACACCCGAGGCCATCAGCCCCGCACATCAGAATCTTCGTTTTGCCGATTTTTGTTTCGACAGCCAACACCAACGTTTGATTTGTGTCGCCGAACAGGCCAGCGACAGTGAAAGCGAGCCCCGTAACTTTATTGCCGCGCTCTCTATCAACGCCCCTCACGAATTTATCGAATTACACAGCGGCGCCGATTTTTATGCCTTCCCACGCCTCAGCCCCAGGGGCTCAAAACTCAGCTGGATAAGTTGGCAGCACCCGCAAATGCCGTGGCAAGGTAGTGAGCTGTGGTTAGCCGAATTAACCGGCGAGGGCTTATTGTCCAGCCCTGAAAAGATAGCCGGGGGCTGTGACGAATCGATCTTTCAGCCTCAGTGGTCGCCCGCTGGCGATTTATATTTTGTGTCAGACCGCAGTGAGTGGTGGAACATTTATCGCTACATCGATACTGGTGAAATCGAAAACAATGTCCAGGCAATATGCCCACAGCCAGTGGAGTTCGCAACGCCTTTGTGGACATTGGGCATGTCGACCTATGGCTTTTGTGAGAGCGATAATATTGTCGCCTGCTATACCGAAAACGGTTGTTGGCACCTGGCTTTAATTACTGAAGAAACACAGCAGCTGAAAGCTATCGACCTACCGTTTACACAAATGTCTGCGCTTATCAGCAAAGGGAATCGCGTCTGGTTTATCGGCGCATCCCCTTCACAAAGTGGCTGCCTGGTTGAACTGAATACTTGCACCGGCCAACATAAAATCGTTCACCAATTCGCCGCTCTGCCCATCGACGAAGGTAATTACTCACAGCCACAGGCCATTACCTACCCGACAAGTGATAACGAAGAGTCCCACGGCTTTTATTATCCGCCCTGTAATACGGCTTATTCACACGCCATAACTGCCGAAAAACCACCCCTGCTGGTGATGTGCCACGGGGGACCAACCGGTGCCACATCGACCGGCTTCAACCTGAAAATACAATTCTGGACCAGCCGGGGTTTCGCCGTTTTCGATGTCAATTATCGCGGCAGTACCGGCTATGGCAAAGCCTACCGGCAAGCCCTGGATGGTGCCTGGGGTATCAAAGATGTCGATGATGTCGTGGCCGGTGCCCAGCATCTTATTGATCAAAGCCTAGCCGACCCCGAGCGCATTCTGATTCGTGGCGGCAGTGCCGGGGGCTACACTGTGCTCGCCGCCCTCGCCTTTCACGACCTGTTTAAAGCCGGTGCCAGCTATTACGGTATTGGCGATCTGGAGACACTGGCCCGTGACACGCACAAATTCGAATCGCGCTATCTCGATACCCTTGTTGGCCCCTACCCCGCCGAGAAAGCACTTTATCAGCAGCGTTCGCCCATTAACCATATCGAGCAATTAAATTGCCCAGTAGTCTTCTTTCAGGGTCTCGACGACAAAGTCGTGCCGCCACAACAGGCCGAGGCCATGGTTGCATCACTCGATAAAAAAGGGCTTAAAGTAAAGTACGTCCCCTTTAAAGGTGAAGGACACGGCTTTCGACAGGCGGAAAACACTGAGCGAGCATTGCTTGAGGAACTACAGTTTTACAGCGACGTTTTTGGCTTTTCTCTACCGTCGCCAACATCCCTCAAAGAGAACGCTTAGTCGTATTTATGGGCCGCTACCGACCACCCCGCGCACCTTCAAGCCCCTACATTACCGGTGAGGGCGCCAAGCAATTGCGCGATGAATTGCGACAACTCTGGAAGGTCGAACGTCCCCAGGTGACAGCCGTGGTACACGAAGCTGCCAAGAATGGTGATCGTTCAGAGAACGGGGATTACATTTATGGCAAACGTCGATTGCGAGAAATCGACAGCCGTGTGCGTTACCTCACCAACAGGCTTGAAGATGTCACCATCGTCGACCGCATACCGCAAGATACTAGCAAGGTGTACTTTGGCGCCAGGATAACCTTAGAAAATGATGATGGTGAAAATACCTGCTATCGCATTGTCGGAGCCGATGAACTCGATACCAGCAAAGGCTATATCAGTGTTGACTCACCTTTAGCCAAAGCGCTAATCGGTAAAAACCTTGATGATGAAATAGTCTTTAAGCTGAATAATACAATCCGAGAATATACGATCATCGACATTCATTATTCACTGCCAGAAGAGCCTTAAAACGATCTTTAAGCGGCAGTTTAAAATAAACCCTTAAATATAGTCTTATACGATAAGGCCACACAGTGTAAAAAGGCGGCTTAATTCCGCAAAAGGAATTAAACCGCCCTGAAAATATAAAGATTCGGTCATTCTTCCAGGAACCCAGTTAACCGGGTGAACCGCTCAGAAGAAAAATGAAGCTCTCTTTTATCCTGTCAAAGCTCTAAAACTAAACCATTAAACGGCGAATTAAAGCTTCACACTCACTTTGATCCATCATCTTAGGTACAGGCATAGACGAGCCTTCTTTTACAGCTCGCGTGGCAATTGCAGAAACATCTGAATCCTTAATGGCTTCAAGAGTAGTACCAATACCGAATGACACGTTAAGTTGCACAATGGCTTCAATAATCTTATCTGCTTTTGTACTAACAGAATCACTGGGCAAACCCAGGGAGAGCATGTCAGCCAGCTCAGCCAAACGGTCTTCAATTTTTTCCTTTGAGAAGCGTAGCACTTCAGGTAAAACCACTGCATTTGCCCACCCATGGGGTGTTCCGTACCAGGCACCCAATTGATGAGCAATGGCATGTACATAACCCACGAAACCGGTATTGATGGCAATACCGGCGTAATAAGCGGCGACCGAGACCTGCTCACGGGCTTCAATATTCTTGCCATCAGCAAATGCGGTCGGTAAATGATTGAAGAGCATTTCTATGGATTGCTTGGCATAAGCATCACTAACCGGATTTGCCCATGTGCCTATCCAGGATTCAATAGCATGGGTCAGAGCATCCATACCTGTTGCCGCAGTAATTGAAGGCGGCAAGCCGGTAATCAAATCCGGGTCAAGTGCAACCGCCTTCGGTATAATTTTATTATCGATGATTAAAAATTTCTCGTGAGTGACCGGGTCAGAAACTACCGCACCAAACGTTGCTTCTGAGCCTGTACCCGATGTGGTTGGGATTGCAAACAAGAGAACGGGATCATTTTTGACGGTGTCTTGACCCACGACCTCTTGTGGTTTACCGCCATTCGTAGCAGCAGCAGCGATAGTTTTCGCCGTATCGATTGAAGAACCACCACCTATGGCCAAAATTGCATCACAGCTATTTTTCAACTGTATAGCCAGACCCTCTTCAATAAGGTCCAATGTTGGATCAGGTAAAACACCATCAAACACGATGACCTCAACACCTTTCTGCTTAAGCACATCGGTAGCCTTTGCGACAACACCTAGTTCAAGCAGGGGCTTGTCGGTAACAACGAGGATTTTTGATACATTGAGCTCACTAATATGAACACATAATTGCTCTGTACTACCTGGCCCCACAAAGGTCAATGGACCAGGAGCTGAGGGCAATACATTCGTCATAGATTCAAAGCCCTTCGTCATCGCTTTATTCGTGACTAGGGTTAAAAGTTTTTCCTTTTCCATTTTTCTTCCTCAATAATAATTAACAGATTACCGGCTTGCTGAAAACCGGAATAAAACACTATTGTTCTTCTAAGGTGCTCTGGTCAAAGCGAATGCCCTGCCAGCCGTGACGTATAAATGAAAACATCCCGAATGAAACCGGCTGCATTGATTAAGCGTTACGATATAACATTACAACTCATGTTAACCAATTACCAGCCGCTGTGACAAATTTTCGCATCAAATCATTTAGGTACATCGGCTTGGAAGCCAGGTACGTCGGGGCGGATGAGCCTTCTCAGCCACTTACCAACGAGTCGCATTCAGGATATTTATGGGCCGCTATCGACTACCCCGAAAACTCTCCAGCCCCTACATTCCCGATGAGGGGGCAAACAGTTACGCGATGAATTACAGCAACTCAGGAAGTTTGCGTTGGCGCCTGAATAACCTTAGAAAATGGCTATGATGAAATGGTCTTCACGCTACACAGGGAAAGTCATGATTATTTAATCATCGATATTCGCTATTCCAGTAAAGGGGATACGGCAAACTAAAACTCACACCACTATTTGACACAACACAAACGGACGCCAGGTTTTGTACTGGGGACTGAAGAGGGTTGACAGTGCTCTGGACGAAGACTTGGAAAAGCGCTGCGAACACTGATAAAAGTCGTACACAATATGACAACGCCTAGCCTGCTGGTACTTCTTACTCATCGTGATAATCAGCCAGCCACTACCTCTCAATCCGCCGTTAACGTACACCTCGTCAATGAAAACCTCTGGCAAGCAACGCCTGTATGGTTTTTTGAGTTTGCCTGTTCGCAGAATTCTTTAGTTACCGAAAATACTTCCCCATTACAAACCTAACTCGCTCAAACCCGCGTGGTCATCAGGGCGTCTACCCTGAGGCCAGTAGAACAAACGCTCGTCTTCACTAATCGCTAGATCATTAATGCTGGCGTGACGATACTCCATTAGGCCGGCGCTACTAAATTGCCAGTTTTCATTGCCGTAGGCGCGAAACCAGTTATGGTTATTGTCATGCCATTCATAGGCAAAGCGCACGGCAATACGGTTGCCGTCATGGCACCACAGCTCTTTAATCAAACGGTATTCATGCTCTGTCGCCCATTTACGCTGTAAAAACTTCACGATTTGCTGGCGCCCTTCAATAAACTCATGGCGGTTACGCCAGCGGCTATTTTCGGTATAAGCCAGGGCAACTTTCTCAGGGGCCCGAGAGTTCCAGGCATCCTCCGCCATTCTCACCTTTTGCTCTGCCTCCTCCCGACTAAAAGGAGGTACCGGTTTTTTTATTGCCTCATTCGTGCTCATTCTCAATGCCTCTAATTGTTGTTACAACGTGATATGGCTAATTGTCTCTGGCGCTCAACCATTTAAAGCCCGTGATTAAGCAAGCCTTTGTCGAGATTTCAACGACACCTCCACAGATGATAATGATAGTACTTGCCACACTAGAATCTCTCCCTCAGTCACCTAGACATAAGAAGCCCCACAGGTAGCGATTGAACAATCGTAATACAATACCAACCGAACGAACCCTCGGAGACTAGCAGTGAGTACGTCGAGCGACATCACCACCATCAAGATTATGGCTACGCCCTTTGATCCGGGTGAGCTAACCCGCCAATTGAGTGAGTCAACCACCACCTGTGGCGCGCTAGTGAGTTTTGTCGGCCTGGTGCGCGATCAAACTGACGACCCAGTGAATACCTTATTTCTCGAACACTACCCGGGGATGACAGAAAAAGCGCTGGAAGACATCGTCATCGAGGCGCGAGAGCGCTGGGATCTCGGCCCCTTAATTATCATCCATCGCGTCGGTGCCTTAAAGCCTGGCGAACCCATTGTCTTTGTCGGTGTCACCGCCGCTCACCGAGGCGCAGCCTTTCAAGCCTGCGAATTTTTGATGGATTACTTAAAAATCAAAGCGCCCTTGTGGAAAAAGGAAACTACGCCCGACGGCGAACGCTGGGTGGCCTCACGCTGTAGTGATAACGAAGCTGCCGAACGCTGGCAGGATCCGATTTGAGCGCGCCCCATTTGAACGTCAATCAGCAGAAACTACTCGGTGTTATTCTTGCGGGCGGCCAGTCCTCCCGCATGGGTGTAGACAAAGCCACGTTGCCCATCGCGGGTACGACGCTACTCGAGTATATGCATTCCAAACTACTGCAAACTGGCATTGACGAAATCGTGATTTGCCGCAATACACCGGGCTACTTGAATGACGACATACCTCAGCTTGGCCCCCTCGGCGCGCTCTACACCTTAAGTCAACGTTACCCCGAGCGACGAGCGTTGATTATCCCCGTCGATATGCCTTTGCTCAGTGCCGCAACTTTACAGCTATTTCATGCCCTTGCTACTGACCCCATAGAAGGGGAGTCAAACCGACCTGCTATCCTTGGCCAACACATCTTCCCTCTGTATTTACCGTTTACGACGACTGTTAGAGAAGCACTCAATAAGCGCGCCAGGAATCCCGACGACCTGTCCATCGCCGCTTTTCTACGTGACACGGCCGGTCGACGCCTGAATAGCTTTTCACACACTATTGATAATGAAGAGTTTCTCAATGCCAACACGCCCGAGCAATGGCAACATATTTTGGCAAAAGTAGGTGCGCTAGATCCATCAACTGACGACTAGCCCATTAATCTGGTGGCAATAAGAACCCGCTCTCGATAAAACACCACCATAATTATGGAAGCCTCTGATTTGAGAAGTCTCTATAATCGCCACCCATGACTATCAATGCCCAAACTGTACTTGAGAAAACCTTTGGTTACGCCCACTTTCGCGGTGACCAGCAAGCGATTATTGACGAAATAGTAGAGGGGCGCGACGCCCTGGTGTTAATGCCCACTGGGGGCGGCAAATCTCTGTGCTACCAACTGCCCGCCCTGTTGCGACCCGGCGTCGCCATTGTCATCTCACCCCTTATTGCATTGATGCAAGACCAGGTCGACGCCCTGACACAGCTCGGTGTGCGTGCGGGCTTTCTCAACTCGACTCTCGATTACCAGCGCCAGCAAGCGATAGAACAGCAACTGCTCAATGGCGAGTTAGATTTACTCTACGTCGCCCCGGAGCGCTTAATTCAAGCCACCACTCTAGCTCTGTTTGAGCGCATCGATTTAGCTCTGTTTGCTATCGACGAAGCTCACTGCGTGTCCCAGTGGGGCCACGATTTTCGCGCCGACTATTTGCAGCTGAGCTTACTGCACGAGCGTTTCCCCCACGTTCCGCGTATCGCCCTCACCGCCACTGCTGACCAGCGCACCCGCGAAGAAATTATCTCGCGCCTGCAACTCAGCGAAGCGCAGCAATTTATTAGCCGCTTTGACCGACCTAATATCCAGTACCGCATCGCCACTAAGCAAAACCCTCGCCAGCAGTTATTGCGCTTTTTACGCCGCGAACACGAACACGACAGCGGTATTGTCTACTGTCTGTCGCGCAAAAAGGTTGAAGCCATCGCCGAGTGGCTGTGTGATGAAGGTTTTAAAGCGCTGCCCTACCACGCTGGTATTAGCGCCGATAAACGCCAGGAGAATCAGCGGCGTTTTTTGCGTGAAGAGAAAGTGATTATTGTCGCCACCATCGCCTTTGGTATGGGCATCGACAAACCCGATGTGCGCTTTATCGCCCACCTCGATCTACCGAAAAGTCTCGAAGCCTATTATCAGGAAACGGGCCGAGCCGGGCGCGACGGCCAAGCTGCTACGGCGTGGATGGTCTACGGCCTGCAAGATGTGATTAAGCTGCGACAAATGCTCGATGACTCCAATGGCAACGACGAGCACAAACGCATCGAGCGCCATCGCCTCGACGCCATGCTCGGCTTGTGTGAAATCACCAGCTGCCGCCGACACGCCCTGCTCCACTACTTTGGCGACGATGCTCCCGAGCAATGCGGCAATTGCGACACTTGTCTGACACCGCCTGAATTGTGGGACGGCACCGTCGCCGCGCAAAAAGCCCTGTCCACGGTGTATCGCACCGAACAGCGCTTCGGCGTCAATCACCTGGTCGATGTGCTATTGGGTAAAGAGAACGACAGAATGACGCAGTTCGGCCATCAGCAAGTATCGACCTACGGCATCGGTAAAGAACTCGACACCAATCAGTGGCGTTCGGTGTTTCGCCAGTTGGTTGCCCGTGGGTTTTTGAGTGTCGATGTTAGTGGTTTTGGCGGCTTGCGCCTGGCTGAAAAAGCCCGACCCCTGTTACGGGGTGAAGAGATGATATCGCTGCGTCGCGAAGCGAAAGAAAGTGTTCTACAAGCCAGTGGCTCCCGCAAAGCGCGCAACAAACACAATATTGCCGAAGCAGATAAAGCACTGTGGGAAGCCCTGCGCCAGTGTCGAAAAGCCTTGGCCGACGAACAATCGGTGCCGCCCTATGTGATTTTTCACGATGCCACTTTGATGGAAATGCTCAGTCATCGACCTATCAATGGGCAACAAATGCTCGACATCAGTGGTGTCGGTGCCGCGAAAATGGAACGCTACGGCGATGCCTTTATCGAGGTTATCCGCGAGCACGAACAAGGCCCGGATACATCGCCTCAACAAGCACAAGAAAACGAACAGCACGAAGTCTGTCTCTTATACACATCTCCGAGCCCACGAGACCGTACTAGATCTCG
>OJBU01000210.1_pt1 | contig 11391 bp, 7 predicted proteins | sample 1591241 | NCBI WGS metagenome assembly OJBU01 (sample SAMN05416770, study PRJEB24817) | seawater metagenome | isolation source: Sea water | place: Canada:Atlantic | collected 2013-07 | reverse complement strand
GGGCCATTGGCGTAGGGAAGGGCACTGGTGACCAGTATCTTGCGGGGAGTGTCACTCATGGGAACGGCGTCGTTTTCCAAAAAATGGGTGGCCTATGATACGGGGGCTGCCGCGGTTTTTCATCCTGTGTTCTTCGCTGTCTGCGGTGCCGGTTTTGTACGCGTGCTGACGGTCATACCGGGAACGGCACCGCTGGAGTGAACGGGCGTTGTGGCGGTGCGGCGATGTGCTAGGGTTTGCGGTTAGTTGTGAGGGGGTGGGCAATGTCGCTGAGAGTTCGTATTCGCTGGTTACTGGTGGTCTCTGCCGCTATCTGTGTGGCGCTGGCAACGGTGGCCCTGTATTGGGTAAACCTGTCGTTGGTGGATACCCTTGCGGAGCGCAATGCGGAACGTGAGCTGGGCAAGGTGGAAGCCGCTTTTCTGGACCAGTTGTCGGTGTTGCGGGTACGGGCGCAGGACTGGAGCCAGCAGCCCGAGCAGGCGCCGCTGAATCAGGGGGGCGTTGGCCACCTGGACCTGATGATGGCGCTGGATAACGATGCCATTCGTTGGGATAACGGGGAGCCGGGAGTGAATTCGCCGGTGTTCGAGACCTTGGCGCGGCGTTTCACTGAACAGGGCTGCATGCCGATTTGGGGGGTGGTGAAGGTAGAAGGCAGGCCTTTGCTGTTCAGTACTGCAGTGGAAAATGGCTGTCAGGCCTATCTGCTGGGGGTGTGGCTGGATAGTGGCTGGTTGAGTTACCTGTCCGAGCGGGTAGGGCATGCCTTGTACGTGCAGGAAGCCCAGAGTGACGGCCAGTTAATGCGGGGTCTGGGTGAGGTGGAAGGCGGGCAGTTACAGGGGCGTTTTCCCATTCCGGATTTCCTCGGGGGCACGCCGTTGGCGGTGATTGTCGAGATCCCCCATGACGGTTACCAGAGTATGCTCTATGCGGTTTTGTTGGTGGCGCTGATTATGGTGGTGCTGACCTCGATAACCGTGTTCGTCATCAATTGCCGTATTCAGCCCATGCTGTTTGGGCGTTTGCGGCTGGTGCATAACGCCGTGCGATCGATTGCACGTGGCGGGGCGCTGGACCAGCGTGTACCGGTGCTGGGCCGCGATGAAATCGGTGCCCTGGCGGAAGACTTCAATGCCATGGTGGACAGTATTCACCATGCCCAGACCCAGCTCGCGCAAGCCAGGATGCAGGCAGAGGACGCGAGCCAGACCAAAAGCCAGTTTCTGGCCAATATCAGCCATGAAATCCGCACGCCAATGACGGCGATTCTCGGTTACACCGAACTGTTGCGCGATGGCTCGCTGAGTGCCACAGACAAGCGGCGCTACCTGACCATCATCCAGCACAACGGCGATGCGCTACTGGCGCTGATTAATGATGTGCTGGATCTGTCACGGATTGAGGCTGGCCAATTGCACCCGGAACAACGGCTGTTTTCTGCCCGGGTGCTGCTTGATGAAGTCATCGACAGCTTGCAGTTGCGGGCTATCGAAAAAAATATTGAGCTGCGTATTCATTATCTGGCGGATATGCCGCCGACGGTCAGTGGTGATGCGTTCCGCCTGCGCCAGATACTGGTCAACCTGATTGGTAATGCGGTGAAGTTTACCGAGCGCGGGCGGGTGCATGTGGGGGTTAACTGGGATGAAGAGGCGTCGCGTCTGAATGTGTCAGTGGAAGACACCGGGATTGGCATCAGTGAAGGCGAGCTGAGCCGCATCTTCCAGCCCTTCTCCCAGGCGGATGCATCGCATACTCGCCGCTATACCGGTACCGGTCTGGGGTTGAGCATCGCGCGACAATTGGCCCGTGCCCAGGACGGTGATATCCAGGTCTTCAGCACCCTGAACCAGGGTAGCTGCTTTGTGCTGGATATTCCGCTGGTGCATGCCTGTGACACGGTTTCACAAACCGCTGGCGACAGGCTGGATGCCCTGCCTGCGTCCCGGGAAGCGCTGGCTTCGCTGGAGGGGGTGCGGGCGTTGCTGGTGGAGGACAACGAAGTGAACCGTCTGTTTGTGCGCAAGGTGCTGGAGCAGGTGGGCATGCGGGTAACCGAAGCAGAGCACGGGCGAGAAGCCTGTGCGGTCTTTCATGACGCAGACGGTGCTTACGACCTGGTGGTACTGGATATGCAGATGCCGGTGATGGATGGCTATGAGACTGCGCAGGCCCTGCGCGATCGGGGGTTTGACGGGCCTCTGCTGGCTCTGACGGCCAACGTGCTGGCGGTGGATCGCCAGCGCTGCCTGGAAGCCGGTTGCAATGCCTTTCTGGGTAAACCGGTGCGGGTCAGGGAGTTGCTGGCGGTGTGCGCGCAGCTCCTTAACCCGTCGGAGGTTTCCGTTAGCCGCTAATGTCTCTGGCCACGCCTGAGTGCATCGTGGACCTGTTGTTGGGAGACCGGTTTGCTGAGGTAGTCATCCACACCCGCGTCACGGGCTTTCTGCACATAGTCACCGGTAGCGTGGGCCGACAGGGCGATGATCCAGCAGTGCGGTGGTGTCTCCTGGGCGGTTTCCAGGGCACGAATTTCCCGGGTGGCCTGGTAGCCATCCATCACCGGCATCTCACAGTCCATGAAAATGATATCCCAGTAATCCGGATGGTTGCGGACCTGCTCTACAGCCTGCGCTCCGTCGCTGACCAGCATGGCATGGATACCTAACGATTTGAGGATGCTGTCGATCACCAGCTGGTTGACGGCATTGTCCTCCGCCACGATCACCTTGAGCATATTGGCGCGGTCCAGCCGGATCAGTGGCTCTTTCGCGGTGGAGGGAGCACGCGATTCGTCGGGGCCGGTGAGCAGGCTGCGTTTCAGCGCCTGACAGGAAAAGGGCGTTTCTATCAGTAGCAAGTCTTCCGGCAGGGTGTCGCTGAGCGGCTGCCCGGTGGGGTGCAACAGCACCAGCGCCGGGTTGTCGAAGTGAGCGCGCAGGCGTTCTACGTAGTGGGGATCTTCCAGCACAGGTAGTTCCGCGATGAGATAGTCCACGGCTTGGCTGGGGCTGGCAGGATCAAGCGCGGTAATGACGTCACGGTATTCCAGCGTCTTGGCGCCCCAACGGCTGAGAATCTGCGAGAGGCTTAGCAATTGCGGGGCAGTGCTGGAGATGATCGCGGCGGTCCGGTTTGCCAGCACCGGTTGTTTCTGAATTTTTTCCACTTCCACCGGCAGGGATAGCCAGAATGTGGCCCCGCGGCCCAGAGAGCTGGAGACGCCGATATCACCGCCGAGCAGCTCGATCAACCGCTTGCAGATCACCAGCCCAAGGCCGGCGCCGTTGTGTTTGCCCTTGGCCGACAGATCGCTGAACGCCTGGAACAGGGACGACTGCTGGCCTTCATCCAGGCCGATCCCGGTGTCGACCACTTCAATCATCAGAACGCACATGCCCTTGTTATTCACCGGTTGTTTCAGGTTCACGTGCAGGGCGACGTGACCGCGGTCGGTGAATTTGAAGGCATTGCTGAGCAGGTTGGTAATGATTTGCTTGAGGCGAATCGGATCGGTTTTGATGCGTTCAGGTACCCGGCTGTCGATATGAATATACAGCGGCAGGGATTTTTCGCTGGAACGCAGGGCAAACAGCCGCACGCAATCATCGACGATGTTTTCCAGTGCAATAGGCTGGTAATCCAGCTCCAGTTTCCCGGACTCGATCTTCGAGTAATCGAGAATGTCGTTGATGACGGTCAGTAACGACTGGGTGGACTGATAAATGGTGCCTACATATTGCGCTTGTTGATGGGTCATGCTGGTGCGGCGCAGCAGGTCGGTCATGCCCATGATGCCGTTCATGGGCGTGCGAATTTCATGGCTCATGGTGGCGAGGAATTCGCTTTTGGCATGGTTTCTGGCGCCGGCCTTGAACGCTTCCATTTCCGCGATGGCCCGGTCGCGCACGGAATCGGAATGGGCTTCCTTCAAGCGGTTGATGCGCCGGGCGAGAGCCAGGGAAAGCAGCACGACTTCCAGAAAGACGCCTATCTGTACCAGGTTTTCGGTCAGGGAGTTGCGTGGAACAACGCCGTATTTATTCAGTGCCATGGCCGCTGCGCCGACAATAAAGCAGGACCAGGCAATGGTGAAAATGCGCGCATCCGGGTCGCCGGCGCGAGTGCGGATCAGGCCGACGAAGAAGATACTGAAATCCATCAGCAAAATGGCACTGACGGAAATCGGAATCAGGAAAGTGCGGCTGGTAAAAGGCGCCGCGAGAAAGAGTACGGTGCCAATGCCCACCAGCATTTGCAGCCACATGGCCAGGTGCGGTGCTTTTTCCCGTAGCGACAGAAAGTGCAGGGTAAAGAGTGGCGGAAGCAGCACAATCAGGGGCAGCAGGTAATGAATCATGTACTGGCTGATCAGGGTGGAATGCGGCCACAGATAACGGTGGGCATAGCCATGCAATACCGCCATGAACAGGGTGACCACGGCGGACCAGCACACATACAACAAATAGACTTTTTCGCGAATGGAAAAGAACAGCGATAGGTTATAGAGAATCATCACCAGCATGCCGCCGAAGAAAATTCCCTGCACCACGCTTTGTGTTTGCGTCGAGGCGTTGTAACTTTCCTGTGACAGCAATTCCAGTGGCAGCTGGATGCTGTGTGCAGAGGCGACCTTGAGGAAAATGTCGTTGTCGGTGCCTGTGGGTAAGGTCAGCGGGAACGCGGGCGTCGGGGCTGTGCCTGGGCGTACGGAAAAATCCCGGTCCATGCCTGCCTGAAAGTGGGCGACCAGCGTGCCGCCGGCATCGACCTGGTAGACATCCACTTCACCGAGCATGGCGTAGTCGATTTGCAGCTGCCAGTCAGGATGAAGTCGATTAAGATTGCGAACTGAGAAGCGGAACCAGCAATGATCGGTGGTAAAGCCTAAATTCGGCGTGCTGGCTCCGGATGGTTGCCAGGGCAGGTCGGTGCGCTGAAGAATGGCATTAATGCCGGGCGACTGATCCGCAGGCGTGCAGAAGGTGTACAGGCCCTGATAGGGGTGCATGTGTTCCTGCTGTTCGCCGATGATTTGGGTGTCCGGCCCTTTGGCTGAAGCCAGGGAAGACAGGCAAATCGAGAAAAAAGCGACGAACAAAAGCAGAGCGGCTTTCGAGTCCTTGAACAAAGTGTCTTTATCCTGAATAGACGGGGTGACATCACCTCTAATCAGTGATGCTAGCAGCGTGAGCCGGGGGGCTCAATGCAGGGGGAGAATAACAGATGACAGGGATAGTGAACCGCTTTGCGGTGGGGCCAATTACCGGTGAGTCAGGGAAAAGCCATGTGCGCCTTTTCGGGGCATTGCCGCAAGGGGAGCTGGGCGCGGGCAACAAGCTTATGTGGGGGCGGGTTCGCTGGCGCAAACAGGGGGGCGACAGCTGGTCTGAACCCCGTAAGTTTCGCCTTAATGGCAACTTCGATGGCTCCGGGGTGGTGGTGATCAACGGGCTTGAGCCTGGCACTCGCTACCAGTATCAGGCCGGTTGGGTGCGCAGCGAAGAGGATGGTGAGCCACTGGACTGGCACGCCATTGAGAGCGGCTGTTTTTCCACCGATCAGCCCACGGCTGATCAGACAACCTTCTTGTTTGGTTCCTGTTGTTACCGGTTTGTCGGGCTGGATGGGATTATCCAGGATGATCGCGCCGACAAGATTTTTGCGGAAATGTCGGTGCAGGCGGAGCAACACAAACCGGATTTTGTCCTGTTTGGTGGTGATCAGGTCTATGCCGATTCCATGTACAGCATTGGCGCGGCGGCCATCCGTGACGATTTCGATTCCCTCTATCGGGCCAGTTTTTCCCAGAAGCACCTGGCCAAATTGTTAAGGGAAACCAACAGCTACATGATCCTGGATGATCATGAAATCGAGAATAACTGGCCGGCCAAGGCCGACGCCGAGTTATGGACGAACAAGTATCCGGCAGCGATCAAGGCATACCAGATTTACCAGGCATCTCATTCTCCGGCGGCCCCATTGAATGAGGCTGGCACCTATCTGGACCGTGACCCGGATAAGTTCTGGTACACCTTTTCCCGTGGTCCGGCGGATTTCTTTGTAATGGATGTGCGTACTGAGCGGGTGCTTAGCCGCTGGCCCTGGCAACGCAAGATGATCAGCGAGGTGCAGGAGCAGGCGTTCGTCGAATGGCTGGACCGTGACCCCGAGCGCGTCAAGGTGCTGGTGACTTCCGTGGTGATGTTCCCGGAACAGCGGCGCCCGTTTCGTGGCAAAGATGCCTGGGAAGGCTTTCGCCATCAGCGCCAGCGACTACTGGCTGCGATGGCAAAAAGTGCGAGCCAGAAACTGGTGGTGCTTAGCGGTGATGTGCATGCTTCCCTGTATGCCAGTTTGACCTTGAACGGTGGCAAAAAGGTACATAGCTGGACATGTTCCGGGCTGTTCTGGCCCACCGCCTTGTTTGCGTTTCGCTGGTATCGCCCGATGATCCGGGTGCCGGGGCTGCTCTATAGCGGCTGGGGGCGCCCGTTGGGGCAAGTCAGCGTGCCGGGTGAGGTCTTTAGCGACAATGCATTTTCGGTGGTGTCCTTCGATGACAGGGGCGCCCGATTTGCGTTGTTCGATCGCCGGAACCGGCCAGTGCCGGATGCGAGCCGAACCATCGAATGGTAAGCGGTCCGTGAGAGAGGGTGGCGGGTTTCTCATGCTGCCCATGGCGAAAAACTTACATGAGTTGGCGCTTTTTTCGTCTTACCCCGGGTAGGCGGTTTCCCTAAAGTGGATCTTGCAAGGACGCGATGGAACACGGATGTTCGATTTCGGCCCGGTACAGCCTAGCCCGCCAACCCCAAATGGCGGGCTTTTCTTTTTCTGGGGTGTCCTCTTTCCTGCTTTCCCCTTTGATTGCCCATAACAGAACACCGATAATGTACCGCTTCACAGCAGGAGTCGGTCATGTCTGAGCAAGTAGAACAGCGGGAAATCCTCAAAGCCAAACTCAATCAGGAAACCGCCAAGGCTAGCTGGAAAGAGCTACAGCCGTTCTTTGCCCGTGGCCAGACGGTCTATGTGGCGCCGGAACTGGACTTGATTGAAGTCGCACTGGCGTTTTCAGACGATGAGGCCGCGCAAATTGCGCTGTGGCGGGACAAGGCCCAGGTCGACAAGGTTACCGATGAGCAGGCAGCGGCGTGGTTCGCGGCAGATAAAGGCTTGTGGACAGTGGTGCTACCGCCCTGGGTGCTGGTGCAGCCGGAGTCCATGCAGTAACTCGACCTGTTGCCACAGACACGTCGGCAATAGAGCGTTGGTCACGCGGTAACGCTGCCCAGTGGGTAACGTCCTTGGCATCTGGAATGCCGCCCCTTTCTGGTTCCTCCTTTCTTTCTCTCCTCCTGACTTCGTGTCCCTCACTGCGGCTTATGCGGTGGGGGGCGAGTCCTGATGCCGTGTTCGGTACTCGCCGGGGGGCAGCCCCAGCCACCGTTTGAAAGCCTTGTTGAATGACGAGGGATCTTCATAACCCAGCTGCTGCGCGATCTCGGCAAAGCCTGCTTCGCTGTAGCGGACCAGTTGCTCGGCCAGTTCTGCGCGGACTTGATCGAGCAGATCCCGGAACCGGGTATGGTGTGCGTTCAGGCGCCGCTGAAGGTTGCGCACGCTCATGTTCAGGCTATTGGCCAAAGCCTGCTGGTCGTAATGGCCTTCCTCCAGTTGATGGCGCAGGCGTTCGCGAATCAGGTCAATCAGGTGGTGATCGCGCAGGGAATTCAGGGTCTTGTCGCAGTGGATCAGCGCTTGCTGAAAACGCTCGTCATCGTGATTGGGGTTGAGCGTATCGAGAATGTGGGCAGGGAACAGCACCTGATCGTGCTCGCGACTCGCGGTGACCGGGGCCTTCAATAAAGCGCTGAACAGCTCGGTATGGGCAGTGTTCTCTCGCAGGTGAACGTGGACGTCTTCACTGGCCTGCACGCCCAGAGCCACGTCTGCCAACCGCAAAAAACCACTCAGTACGGCATGGGTCTGCATGGTATGGAGTGGGGCATCACCATTGGCTGCGCATCGCACCGCAACATACTCGTCTTGCAGGTGAATGGTTACTTGCTGGGCTTCCGTGAGTAGCGGCCAGTACTGTTCCAGGACTTTCAGTGCCTGCCAGCCATCGCGGTAGTAGTGCAGGGCATCCCCCAGGGGGGCGATATCGGGGAGGAGGATTTGTTGGCCAATGCGAATGCCCATGGCCGGGTCACCAAGTTTCCTTTCCGCCTGCTCGAACAGCCGATGAATCGCGGACACGTCCAGACGCTCATCATTCTCGGTCAGTAGAGATGCCGGCAAACTGGCGTTGGTAAACAGTTCCAGCAGATCGAGCCCTTGGCGCTGCCAGTAACGCAGGTCACTGCGGAACATGGAGATGTGTTTGCTGAACATGGGTTGCCTCTAATCTTTTATTCTTATGTCGTTGTTTTAAAACGGCATTGGTTTTTGGCGACACACTCCCTGTTTGGCTGGCGTCTGGCGCCATATGTTGCTCTTCCTCTCCCTCGTAAGGTAGCCACTTCGTACGATAGTACATCGCTCTGTGCGTAATAACGCACCATTTTGCGATATATGTGGCGCGAAAACCCTCAAAACGGTGACTTACGTCACGCTTTTGTCTGATGTTAGGGAGAGAGATAATAATGAATACAACTAAGAACAAGTTCGTAGATGTGCCGGCGGCTCGCCTGCTAGCGCCGCTGGCCCTGGCCGTATCACTGGCCGCCTGTGGCGGTGGTGGCAGCAGTAGTGGTGGTGGTGCTAATGGTGGTGGTGAGAACCCGGTGGGCTATCAGTTCCCGCAGGACATGCCAGCCGATGTACCGCAGCAGGAAATCGCCTGTGGTGGTGACGACGCCATCATGTTGGATGCGAATAACATTACTGACAGCGCCAAGATTGCTTTCCTTGATGCTCAGGACGGGGATGTGATCGCGTTCCCGGAAGGGCGCTTTGACCTGAACGATACGCTGACCCTGGATGGTGAACTGGGTGGCGCACGCATTGCAGACATTACAATTTGTGGCCAGGGCATGGACAAGACCATCCTGGATTTCAGCAATTCCGTAGGTGATGACGGTCTGTTTATCACCAACATCAATGATGTGGAAGTCTACGGCCTGGCCGTAGTGGAAGCGGCCAACAATGCCATCAAGTTCCAGCATGCTGATGGTGTGCGTATCAACTACACCGCGACGGTATGGCAGGGTGAGCCGGACAAGGGCAACGGCGCTTACGGCCTGTACCCGGTAGAAAGCAGCAATGTGCTGGTGGAAAACAGCTACGTACGCGGTTCTGCGGATGCCGGTGTCTATGTGGGGCAGTCACAGAACATTGTTGTGCGTAATAACGTGGCCGAATACAACGTGGCGGGGATCGAAATCGAGAACTCCACCGGTGCGGACATGTACAACAATATCGCCCGTTTCAATACCGGTGGTTTGTTGGTATTCGATCTGCCCATCGGTAATGGCACCTATGGTTCTGGTGTGCGGGTCTTCGGTAACACCGTGACTGAAAACAACACCAAGAACTTTGCCAATAGCAGCAGCAACCCGGGTGGGGTTCATATCGTGCCGCCGGGCACCGGTGTCATCGTTCTGTCCACTGACGATGTGGAAATTTTCGATAACGAGATTGCCGATCACGATACCCTGGCAGTGGCAGTGACCAGCTTCTTTATCGCCGATGAAAACGCGGCGGGTCCTGATTATCAGTCCATCATCGCCGACGGTTGGCTGCCAGTTGTGCGCAATATTCATGTGCACGATAACGCCATCACCAATGCCGGTTCCGCACCGAATGGGGCGTTGATTCAGGACATGATTACGCTGTTCACACTGACTCCGGAACTGCAGTGGCCGGGCATCCTGTATGACGGTCTAGGCGAGCAGCTGGCTAACAGCAGCGCTTTGCTGCCAGTGGCTGACGCTTATGAAGAGGGCGAGAAGGTTTGTTTCCAGAACAACGGCGACACTCTGATCGGCTATCCCTACGACCCGGCCACCGCTGCCACCATGTCTGGCCCGACGCTGAGCCCGGCAGTGGGTGCAGATCTGCTGGATTGTAGCCAGCCGGCGCTGCCTGCGGCCACCTTGACCTTCAAGGGTGAGCAGTTTGGTTGTGGCGTGGATGACACCACCAGCGAGCACTGCAAGCCGGCCCCTGTTCTCTAACGTTTGTTTATCTTTTCTACCTGTCTGATTTCGGGGCGGCCTGTCGCCGCCCCGAAGCAGGAGTCATGACATGAAAACATTAATGCAGATTTCTCTGCTTTCTACCGCCGCAATACTGACCGCCTGTGGCGGCGGTGGCGGTAGTAGCGGCGGTGGAGGTGCTGGTACTGGTGGCGGCGATCCGGTGGCCAGGAACTGCCAGATCAGTGACAGCGCGGACGTAAACTGGGACGCACTGGAAAATGACAACCTGGAAAAGCTCTCGGACTACAACCTCTTTACCAGCAGCTGTGATCCCACCCGGGATGCCCACGGTGGCATAGCCTATGACTTGAATACGCCTTTGTTCTCTGACTACACCAGCAAATACCGGTTTGTGTTTGTGCCGGATGGACAGAGTGCCACCTACAATGAAGACACTGTTTTCGACTTCCCGGTGGGCACCGTTATTACCAAGACTTTCGCCCTGCCGGCGGATACCGCTTACCGCGGTTATGATCCGCAGACGAGTACGGAAACGTTGCTGGAAACCCGCCTGCTGATTCATCGTGCTGGCGGCTGGACCGCGCTACCTTATGTGTGGAACGCAGATGGCACCGAGGCGACCTACCGGGTTCAGGGGGCACAGTTGCCCGCGACACTGGTGCACAACGGTGCCCAGGAATCCTTCACCTATTCCGTGCCCGACAAGGCGCAGTGCAAGCAGTGCCACAGCCATGATACCGGTGATACCAATGTGTTTATTCCCATCGGTCCCAAGGCCCGCCATCTCAATGGTGATATGGACTATGGCAGTGGCCCGGAAAACCAGCTGAGTCACTGGAGCGACGCGGGTATTCTCAGCGGCCTTCCGGCTCTGGATCAGGTGGACAAGGTGCCGAGCTACCACGATGCTGATGCGGGCTTGATCAGTGGTTACAGCGATGAACAACTGATGGCGGCGGCAAAAGGCTACCTGGATGTGAACTGTGCCCATTGCCACGGCGTGGGAGGCACTGCGGCCTACACCGGTTTGCAGCTGGAGTTCTGGCGCGACTATGACACCGAGAAAGAAAAGCACGGTGTCTGCAAGGGCCCCATCGCCTATGACCAGGGTGAAATGACCTACGACGTGGTGCCGGGTAACGCAGACGAATCGATCCTGCATTTCCGCATGGATACCACCAACCCGCAGGACAGCATGCCGCGCCTTGGCCGTGCG
>OJBU01000209.1_pt1 | contig 11419 bp, 12 predicted proteins | sample 1591241 | NCBI WGS metagenome assembly OJBU01 (sample SAMN05416770, study PRJEB24817) | seawater metagenome | isolation source: Sea water | place: Canada:Atlantic | collected 2013-07 | reverse complement strand
CGAGATCTAGTACGGTCTCGTGGGCTCGGAGATGTGTATAAGAGACAGATTCAGCTGCGCTTCGTGGGCAAGCTTCTTGTACTTGTCCAGCATTTGTGGGGCGTTGCCACGCGACCGGCTGTCAATCCGGTTGCTCTGGTTCTGATTGCCGCCACGGTTACTTCCCCGGCCTCGGCGACGATTGTTATTTCGATTGTTATTCAAAGGAATTTCGCTTCCTTGCATGGATCGACGGCAAATGCCGCTTGCGATCTGATGACCTTGTGTCTCGTGCATCCATCACATGATGCTGGTCTGCCATCATCTGCGCGAAGGGGAGCGTTTAGCCGCCCCCTGCCAGGCAAATGTAGGAGTTTGGGACCCGGGCAATTCACTGCAACCGGAACCTGATGTTGGAGTTAGCTACTCGATTCGCCTTTGCCAAGTGTTAATCGCAGAACCAGCGCACGGTCGCGTCCGGCCAGATCCTTATGCGCAGTTGCAACAAAGCCGTGATTCGCCGCTATTTTCGATACTTGCGCGGCCTGTGTTGCCCCTATTTCGAGCACCACGGCACCCGAATCTGTCAACAAAAGCGGTAATTGCGGGACAAGTATTCGGTAATCATCCAGCCCTTCCGGCCCGGAAAACAGCGCCTGGGCGGGCTCGTATTCGCGCACATCGAGGCTAAGATTAGCGGAATCTTCTACATAGGGCGGATTGGCGATGACGAGATCGAATTGGCCCAGCGGCTCTGCCCAGCCGCCTTCGGTCCAGTCTGCCGACAACACTTGCGCCCGTACCGAAAGGCCCAGAGCTTCTGCATTCGCCCTCGCAACCTCCAGTGCGGCAGGCGAGCTATCTATCCCTATGCCGCGGGCATCGGGCCGCTCCGCCAATAGGGTGAGCAGAAGCGCGCCCGATCCGGTGCCGCAATCCAATATCCGGCGCGCCCTGGGCGCGGTATCAAGCGCCACCTGCACCACGCTTTCACTATCAGCACGCGGAATGAGGACATCGGGCGTAACGATGAAAGTGCGTCCGAAAAATTCCTGACAGCCGGTGATCTGGGCAATCGGTTCATGCGCGGCGCGGCGCGTGATCAATGCGGTGAATTGTTGCGGCGGCGAATCGTGCATGTGACGCAAGAGCAGGTCCGACCGCGAAACACCCAGCGCGTGCGCCATCAGCAATTCGGCATCGAGCCGCGCGGTATCGCTATTGTCGGCCAGAAGCGCGGCCGCCTCCCTCACAGCTTGCGCAACCGTCATTCGCTCATCGCGGCAAGCCGCTTGGCTTCGTCCTCGGCGATCAGTGCGGCGGTGAGTTCACCCAACCCCGGCCCGGCAAGCACGTCTTCCAGCTTGTGCAAAGTCAGCCCGATGCGATGATCGGTCACGCGGCCTTGCGGGAAATTATAAGTGCGTATGCGTTCGGATCGGTCGCCGCTGCCAACCATTGCCTTGCGCGCTTCAGCCTCTGCGCCCTGCACCGATTCTCTCTGCTGTTCATACAGGCGCGCGCGCAAGACCTGCATCGCCTTTTCCTTGTTCTTGTGCTGGCTACGGCCATCCTGACAGGTGACGACGATACCGCTCGGCTCGTGCGTGATGCGAATGGCGCTGTCCGTCGTATTCACATGCTGGCCGCCCGCACCGCTGGCGCGATAGGTGTCGATCTTGAGATCCTTGTCCTCCAGATGGACATCGACCGCGTCGGGTTCGGGCAGCACTGCCACGGTCGCAGCACTGGTGTGGATGCGCCCGCCGCTTTCGGTGACGGGGACGCGCTGCACACGGTGGACGCCGCTTTCAAACTTCAGCTTGGCGAAGACGCCATTGCCCTTGATGTTGGCGACGATTTCCTTGAAGCCGCCAACATCTGCCGCTGCCATGCTGACGGGTTCGACTGACCAGCCCTGCTCGGCGGCGAATTTTTCATACATGCGGAACAGATCGCCTGCGAACAGCGCCGCTTCATCGCCGCCTGTGCCTGCGCGGATTTCCAGCATGGCGGGGCGCGCATCGGCGCTGTCCTTGGGCAGCATGGCGAGTGCCAGCGCGCGTTCCGCCTGCGGCAAATCCTTGCGCAGCTGCGCCAGCTCATCTTCCGCCATCGCCTTCATTTCGGGATCGGCGAGCATGTCTTCCAGCCCCGCGATTTCCTCGCGCATCGCCTGCACCTCTGCCGCCGATCGCGCGACCGGCTCCAGCTCGGCATAATCGCGGGAGGCCTGGACGAAAGCATCGCCTTCAAGCTGGCCGGACGCCATGCGCGCCTCCAGCTCGGCAAAACGGTTGGCGATTTGTCGCAGGCGTTCAGCGGGGATGGTCACGGAAGGACTTTCTCGACCTCCGCTTGCATCGGCATTTCGGCCTTGATCCGTGACGTAACTTCGGCGTCGCGCATCGAATAGGCCACGATGGCCATCGGATTAGCTTTCACTGCTTTGTCAAAACGCTTCCTTGGACTGCCACTGGCGAGCAATTCAGCCGACCATCCGACATTGCGCAATTCGCGCAGGGCCTGAATTGCACTGGCCATTGCTGCATCGTCCTCGACCACGACAATGACATCGGCAGGCGCTTCGCCCTTCTCGCCCACCAGCATCGCCAGCCGCTCTATCCCAGCAGCCCAGCCAACCGCTGGCGTCGGTGCGCCGCCGAGCGATTCCATCAGTCCGTCATAGCGTCCACCGCCAAGGATAGTGCTCTGGCTGCCGAGCGCGTCCGCCGCGGCCGAGCCTTCGTCAGGCACGAATTCAAACGCGGTGTGGCGATAATAATCGAGCCCGCGCACCAGGCTTTCGGCGCGGGTCCATTTCACGCCCGCTGCATCCAGTCCGCTGGTCACAGCATCGAAAAAGGCGCGCGCATCGCTTGACAGAAATGCGTCGATCTTCGGCGCATCGGCCACGAATTTGCGGTCGCGCGGGTCTTTGGAATCCAAAATACGCAGAGGGTTCTTCTCCAGCCGTTCCTGCGAATCTTCGGAAAGCTCATCCTTCACTGCGCCGAAATACTCGACCAGCGCCGCGCGCCATGCTTCGCGGCTGTCGCCATCGCCAAGCGTATTGAGGTGCAGCGTCACGCCTTCAATGCCCAGTTCCTTGAGCAATTGATCGGCCATCGCCAGCAATTCCACGTCCGCCTGCGGTTCGGCCGCGCCGATGATTTCGGCATCGATCTGGTGGAACTGGCGATAGCGGCCCTTTTGCGGACGCTCGTAACGAAACAGGGGGCCGTGCGTTGCGACCTTCAAAGGCGCGTGTTGCTGCCAGCCATTGGTCAGATAGGCGCGCGCGATACCCGCGGTGAATTCGGGCCGTAGGGTAAGCGAATCCCCACCGCGATCTTCAAATGAATACATTTCCTTCGACACGATATCGGTCGTCTCGCCGATTGACCGCGCGAATACCTCGGTCTTTTCAAAGACCGGCATTTCTACGCGGCGAAAGCGATATAGCTTGCGCACACGTTCAAACGTTTCGGCGACAAAGGCGAATGCCTCCGCATCAGGGCCGAAAATGTCCTGCGTGCCGCGAATTGCCTTGGGTGTATTGCCTTTTGCCATGACGGGCATCTAAGGCTCGCATGCGGGGCTGGCAATGCTCGTTAGTCTAGGCTAGGCGGCTCCAAGTTTTGGGAGGGGATGCCGCAGATTCCATATAGGGACATAAGCATCCATGCGTATCGAACATATCCCGGTCGGAGAGAATCCGCCCGAGAGCCTGAATGTCATCATCGAAGTGCCCACGGGCGGTGAACCGGTGAAATACGAGTTCGACAAGCAGTCGGGCGCGTTGTTTGTCGATCGTATTCTGCATACGCCGATGCGCTATCCGGCCAATTACGGCTTTGTGCCGCATACGCTTTCACCCGATGGCGATCCGCTGGACGCGCTGGTTATTGCGCGCTCGCCTTTCATTCCAGGATGCGTGGTGCGCGCTCGCCCGATCGGCGTGCTGAACCTTGAAGACGAGCATGGCGGCGACGAGAAGCTGATATGCGTGCCGGTGGATACGACCTTTCCCTACTATTCAGACGTGGGCGAAACCAAGGATCTGCCCAGCATCATCTTTGCGCAGATCGAGCACTTCTTCACCCATTACAAGGATCTGGAGAAGGAGAAATGGGTACGCATTGGCGCCTGGGGCGATGCCGCGGAAGCCAAGCAAGTATTGATCGAAGCGATCGAACGGGCGAAGGGGTAGCGAGCCGCGAGGGCTGGCCTACTTTAAGCCCGATTACGGACTATCTACACAGCTGATGTGGGTCCGAAAGGCCGCTGTCCGCCTTTGAGCAGCTGCGGCTACTCGGAAGAACCGAGAACTTTCGGAGCCCAAAACCAGATAAGGCGATTACAAGCCATGTCCCGCGTGGCGAGGCATATAAAGGTCGTGTCCACCGCAGGATAATAATGCGCGGCTACGTCCATTCCGTAGGAATTGCCTCCGTGGCCCCAACTCACATAAGGGGCTGAACCCGTCACGAAGCCTGCGCCGTACCATGGTGTTTGCCCGGGCGTTGTCGCCAGATCGAACATGGCCGGAGAGAGTAACGTTCCCCTCTGCATGGCGTTGAAGAAACTTTGCAGATCATTGGCGCTAGCAACGCCGCCACCATCTGGCATGCCGCGCCAGGGCAGTATCTCGATGTTGGAAACCGGATCGTCTTCCTCACCGTAAAAAGTCGTCAATCCGGTTGCGATAGTTTGACTGTTATCGCGATCTGGATAGCTCGCCGTAATCATCCCGCCTGGCGAAAAAATGTGATCTGAAACATAGTCATAATAGCTTTGACCACTGACCCGTTCGATCACCGCTCCCAAGAGTATAAAACCGTAGTTTGAATATTCAGCTTCGCTGCCAGGCGAAAAGCTTGGTGCCCGGTCATCATTCAGCGCGATGATATCGTCGATTGTGCGAACTCCTGCGCGGTTTACATCGTCGGTTCGTGCAAGAATGTGCGTGTCGCCAGTGCCGCCTCTGTGCTGGAGCAGCTGTCGGATAGTGACCTTGGCCATCTCCTTGTTGGAATAATCTGTAAGATAGGTGCCAAGCGGTGCATCCAGCACGATCTGTCCTGCATCGACAAGCTGCAATATGGAAACAGCTGTGAACATCTTGCCCGCTGATGCAAGATACATCGGCGTGTCGAGTGTTATCGGCTTGCCTTCCTCGCCGACGCCTGCCCCCCAGCTATGCGCCAATATTGATTGGCCGTGCCGAGTTATGAGGAGCGAACCTGCAAAATCATCACGGGCGGCAAGCCTGCCGGTGAAGCGTGCAACGGCCTTGGTCGCACCCTCAACAGTGAGAGCCAGCGGCGTCAATTCAAGCGCGCCGAGCTTGGTCTCCCCGCCCGGGCCGAGTTCGATATGCAAGCGCTGGAGCGCCGGGAAGCATCGCTCTGCGAGAAGGACTGTGATCGTGCGTTCGGTCATCGTTTCAACGCGAACGGGATCGAAGCCACAAGTTGCCAGCGCTGTGTCTATGGCGAACGCTGCATCGGGGTCGCCCATCCGTTCGCCATAAAACGCCTGCAATGCAGCTTCTTCGCCAGAATTGAATGCAGTGAGCCAATCCCCATAGACCTGCTCCATCGTCTCGGCATTCACTGGCAGAGGGACCAGAATAGCAAGCGATGCTGTCAGGGCTAAAATTCTATGCATGCCAAGAAAGTCTCCTTCGGCGCGGTGTCACTCCACCGGGCGCGCGGTATCGAGCAGGTCGTCATCCTGTTCGCCGCCTGCCTGGCGTTCCTTGTCCACCATCCGTGCGACTTCGTCATCCGGTGTGATGTCATCCTCTGCGGGTACGGTTGAAGGTGGTGGCGGGCTTGTAGGCGTTGGTGGCGGAGCGCGCTGTGGCGTTGTTCCCTCGCCACGCTCTCCAATATTCTGGAATGGCAATGTGGCGGTGCGCTGGTCGAAACGCAGGCGGTAGATCGGCTCTGGCAGAGCGAAGCCCGCGTCCTCCAGGGCGATCTTGCATGCGGCAATCGCGCGGCTTCTTGCCTTGTGCCAATCGGCTTCGCGCTGGTCCACCCAGGCGAGGAATTGCAGGACGACATTGGAATCGCCAACCTTCGTTATGCGCACTTCCGCCAGCGGATCGGACAGCACAAAATCCAGCGCGCGCAGGGCATCGCGGCCAAGCTGGCGCGCCGCCTCCGCATCATCATCCGCATCCACGCCCAGTTCAAAATCGAAGCGCCGCTGCGGATTGCGCGTGTAATTCAGGATCACTGCCTTGAAGACGAGCGAGTTGGGAATGCGCAGATGATTGCCATCCAGCGTCATCAGCACGGTGGCGCGGCTGGTTAGACGGATGACGCGGCCTTCATGCGCTTCGATTACAATATGGTCATTGGCGCGGAAGGGTTGGCGCAGGCTGAGCATCAGCGAAGCGACGTAATTCTCCACCGTATCACGCATGGCGAAGCCCAGCGCTAGGCCAATCACGCCCGCACCGCCCAGCACCGCACCCATCAGCGCCCCGGCCCCCAGCATATCTAGCGCCACCACCACACCGAGGATTGAGAAGACGAACCGGATCGCCCCGACAATCAGCTCCGCCAGAAAGACATTGGGCGCAATGCGTTTCCACAAAGCCGTGAAGGAGGCGATGAAATAGCCGAAGCTAGCGATGAGCAGCCCTGCCAGCAGTGCCAGCCCCGCAAGCGGCAGTGCCTGCCACAATTGCTTCACCCGTTCGCTCAGGCCGCCGATGTTTTCGCCAATATCGACTGACACATCGCGTTCTATCGCATTTTCGACCGTGACGACGCCTGCCACGCCGCCCGCAATGGCTTCCGCCCGATCCTCTGCCCCGGCATCGGGCGCCGTGCCCGCCAGCGTCACCACGCCGCCTGATACGCTGGCAGTGACATTAGCTAGGCTGGGCACATTGGCGAAGATATCGGTAAGGCGCGCGGCGATGCGCTCATCCTCCCCGACATCCTGCTCAGCCTCGATGGAACCGGCTGCAGGGGCATTCGTGGCAGCCTGCGTTTCCGGTGCTTCAGGAACGAATGCGGCCTGCGCCTGCTGGGCACCAAATGCCAGCAGCACAACACAACAAAAACGAAAAAGAGGCGCGGTCAGAGTATCGACACGACGGTTTTGAATGTCATGGTCAGCGCGATGGGCAGACCGATCACGATAACCCATAACAGTGCCATTTCGCGGCGGTATCTCGGCGCAAGGTCCGAACTACCGCCCTCGGCATCGGAAAGCCTGTCCCAGCGCATCTCGAACCAGCGGCATGCCGGAACAATGGCCGCAACCAGCACGATCAGCGCGAAATAGGGCATGACCGATCCAGTGCCGCCCTTTAGGGCCAATATCGTCACGAAGATGTGCAGGCCGGTATAGGTCAGCAGGCCGAAGGCCACGTGATTGCTGACCTTGCTATGCCAGTCAATTGTCGACCCGGTGTGCGGAACCGCGCGCCTTTGCGTCTTCGAACCTTGCGGCAACGCCTTTGCCATGCGCTACTCCTTTTCAATCCCGATTCGTGACTATCCCACCTTGATGTCCCGCTGACAAGCATGTCCACCTTAGCTGTGTCGAGGCGGGCCGTTTGCGGAGCGAATGAAAATCAACATGCACGTTTCTTGCCAAATAGTCTTCAAAGCAGCGTACACCATGCTACAGGGCGGCAGATGAGCGCGCGCGACAACGATTTTCCTGATGAAGAGGGCCTGGCAGAAACCATGGCGCAAGCCCCATTGAATGCATCGCCCGATCTTCCGCCCGACGGCGGGCTCGAAGTCATTTCCATCGCCAAGAGCTATGACAAGCGCAGCGTCCTGTCCGATATCTCGCTATCGGTCGCCAAGGGCGAGGTGCTGGGTCTGCTTGGTCCCAATGGTGCGGGCAAGACCACGTGCTTCTATTCGATCATGGGGCTGGTGAAGCCCGATAGCGGACGAATCCTGATGGATGGCGTCGATGTCACGCGTCTGCCCATGTATCGCCGCGCTATCCTTGGGCTGGGCTATCTGCCGCAGGAAACCAGTATTTTTCGCGGCATGACAGTGGAACAGAACATCCGCTGCGTGCTGGAAATGGTGGAGCCTGACAAAGATGTGCGGGAGCGAGAGCTGGAACGCCTGCTTGATGAATTCGGCCTTGCCCGGCTGCGCGCCAGCCCTGCCATGGCGCTTTCGGGCGGTGAACGACGGCGTTGCGAAATCGCCCGCGCACTGGGGGCAAGCCCGTCCATCATGCTGCTGGATGAACCCTTTGCCGGGATTGACCCGCTGTCCATCAGCGATATCCGTGATCTGGTGATAGATTTGAAGAATCGTGGCATCGGCGTGTTGATAACCGATCATAATGTCCGCGAAACGCTCGATATCGTGGACCGGGCCTGTATCATTTACGGCGGTCAGGTTCTGTTCGCAGGCAGCCCGGAAGAACTGGTGGCAGACGAGAACGTGCGGCGCCTGTACCTTGGCGAATCATTCACCCTGTGATGCGGAGCGGAGGTGGATAGGCCATGGCGCTGGGGCCAAGACTAGACCTCAGGCAATCGCAATCGCTGGTTATGACGCCGCAGTTGCAGCAGGCGATCAAGCTGCTGGCGCTGTCGAACCTGGAAGTTGAAACATTCATTGCCGAAGCGCTGGAGAGCAATCCCCTGCTCGAAACGGGCGAGGCACGCGCCGTTGATGCACAAACTCCGCCTGCCGAAGAACCGCAGCTGCGCGATGCGACGTCAGCCGAAGGTGATCGCGCGCTCGACATAGATCAAAGCGCGCTCGATCAGGATCGCGACACGGGTGACTGGTCGGCGCAAATGTCCGGCGGCGGGGGCGAGGACGGGCCCGATCTTGAAAATCGCGGCGCGCAAAACCTTTCTCTTGCAGATCATCTGGAACAGCAGGTCAGTCCCGCATCACCCGATGGGCAAGCCGCATTCATTGCCCGCTATATCGTGGGCCTGCTGGATGAAGCGGGCTATATTTCAACTCCGCTGGCCGAAGTGGCGCAGGCGCTGGGCGTGCCGCTGACAAAGGCGGAGCGGGGGCTGGAGGTGGTCCAGTCGCTCGATCCGACGGGTGTGGGTGCGCGCACATTGGCCGAATGTCTCGCATTGCAAGCAAAAGAGGCGGACCGCTACGATCCGTGCATGGAAGTGATGATCGACAATCTCGATCTCGTGGCCAAGGGGGCCTTTGCTCATATCAAACGCATCTGCGGCGTCGATGATGAAGACCTTGCCGAGATGCTGGCCGAATTGCGAAGCTATGATCCCAAGCCAGGCCTGCAGTTTGGCGGCAGTGTCAGCGCGGCAGTGGTGCCCGATATATTGATTGCGCGGGGCAAGGATAATGGCTGGGACATCCAGCTTAACGAAGCGACGCTGCCCCGGCTGGTGGTCAATCGCAGCTATTACATCGAATTGCGCAATGGCTGCCCCGGCAAGAAGGCGCGCGGTTGGCTTTCGGAGAAGCTTGCCGATGCCAATTGGTTGATCAAGGCGATGGACCAGCGGCAAAAGACGATCCTGAAAACCGCTGCGGAAATCGTGAAACAGCAGGACGGTTTTTTCCGCAAGGGCGTATCACAATTGCGCCCGCTGACGCTGAAGACCGTGGCTGAGGCGATAGAGATGCATGAAAGCACCGTCAGCCGCGTCACCAGCAACAAGTTCCTCGCTTGCGATCGCGGCACGTTTGAACTCAAATATTTCTTCACCAGCGGCGTTGGCGGCGGAGAGGGCGGCGAAGGCGCGAGCGCCGAGGCGGTCAAGGCCCGCATCAAGGCGCTGACCGATGCAGAGAATCCGAAAAAGGTGCTGTCAGATGATGCTCTGGTGGAGCTGCTGAAGTCCGAGGGTTTTGATTTGGCGCGCCGCACGGTGGCGAAATACCGTGAGGCTATCGGGATTGGGTCTAGCGTGCAGCGAAGGCGGGCGAAGAAGCTGGCGGCGTTGGGTTAACAGGAGATCGGGCTGTGGATTTGCCGGTCTCTTTGAGTGTTGGTGACCGATGCGACCTTCCATCCCCGCATGGCGATCATTCAGATCGATTGTCAGAGCCAGATGTTCCGGTTTCGACCTCTGTCGATCCATCCTGCTCAAACTTTGCGAATGAGAGTTCTGGTTCGAGCCGAACGAAATCGACCGCGCTTTCCGCCATCGCATCAGCAAGGCTCTTGTTATCGAGCACGCTGAGAAACGCATCCATCGCATCGCCCAATATGGGCGTCAGACCGCAACCGCGATAAAGAACGCAATTGCCGCAATCGGCCGGCTGCAAAGTCGGCTCAACCTGCCGCACGACCTCTCCCAGGGTAATGCTGGCGGGGTCACGCGCCAGGGAGAAGCCGCCGCCACGACCGCGGACCGTAGTAAGCAGTCCCATGCTGGCCAGCTGGTTTACGATCTTCATCAAGTGATTGCGCGAGATTCGATGCTTCGCTGCAACATCGGCAATCGCCAGACGAGCATCGGGAGAAGCCGCTGCATGCAAGAGAACGCGCAAGGCATAGTCGGTTTGCAGGGTGAGCTTGATAACGCATTCTCCTATAAGATGCATACGGTTTACATTTTATCGCACCTTGAATAGATGTATCTCGATTACATCATAAAGGATTCGCAATGACCAGCACTCTTTCATCGAACACAATGGCCACGGTAAAGGCGACTGCGCCTGCGCTTAAGAAACATGGCCTGGCCATTACCCAGCGTATGTATGACCGGATGTTTGCCGAACATCCCGAGGTCGAAGCAATGTTCGATCAGGCAGCTCAGAAATCAGGTGAGCAGCCAAAAAGGCTTGCCGGCGCAATCATCGCTTACGCAGAAAATGTCGACAAGCTGGAAAACCTGAGCGGAGCGGTGCTTCGCATGGCCCAACGTCATGTGGAAACGCATGTCAAACCGGAACATTACCCCATCGTCGCAGAGAATCTTCTGGCCGCGATCAAGGACGTATTGGGAGATGCCGCGACCGATGAAATCCTTGCTGCCTGGGGCGAGGCATATTGGTTCCTCGCAGACATCCTGATCGACAAAGAGCACGAACTTTACGCCGACCAACCCAATTGATGAATGGAGGACCATTATGACCGCGCCTTATAAATCGACGCCGCAATTCACCGAGAATAGTCTGCCGGATGCACTGCGCAATGCCCATAACACGAAGGAAGGAGTGTGGGGGCTGCTCGTGGTAGAGGAGGGTACTGTCCGGCTTGTCTTTCATGATCCGGCACGCACAATCCACGTTCGCCCCGACCAGCCGGCTGTCATTCCGCCACAAGCCATCCATCATGTAGAAATCGACGGACCGATGCGCATGCATGTCGAGTTCTATCAAAGCGAGCCATCGCCGCCTGTTGCCTGAGACGAATGGATCCGGAACTTTCTCTCGCTGCAATATAACCAGGCCTGTCTCTTATACACATCTCCGAGCCCACGAGACCGTAC
>OJBU01000206.1_pt1 | contig 11476 bp, 12 predicted proteins | sample 1591241 | NCBI WGS metagenome assembly OJBU01 (sample SAMN05416770, study PRJEB24817) | seawater metagenome | isolation source: Sea water | place: Canada:Atlantic | collected 2013-07 | reverse complement strand
ACGAGATCTAGTACGGTCTCGTGGGCTCGGAGATGTGTATAAGAGACAGGCCCGTGCCAGTTTCGGCAATCCACGATTTCCTGCGCGACACGATGGTTTACGAAACCTTCACGCCCGCGCCATGTGTTAAAAACTCCGACACGAACGCAGCAATGACGCGGCCATTCGATCCGGTCACCGCCCGTCTGGGCCAATCCGGCCTCTGTGGCGGACCTTACTGCGCCCTGAAGCGTCCTTTCTACAAACCCGATGTATCGAAGGACGCAACACGATGAGCGCTATAACCACCATCAATCCCACGACTGGAAAAAATCTCGACACCTATGAGGAGATCGACCGGGACGCCGCCTATGCAAAGGTCGATGCCTGTCATGAGGCTTTCAATGAGTGGAAGCTGAAATCCGCCGAGGAGCGGGCCAAGGTCATCAAGGCGATTGGCCAGTCGCTGCGCGACAACAAGGAAGAGCTCGCCCAGCTGATGACCGACGAGGTCGGCAAGCTTATCAAGGATAGCCGCGACGAAATCGAACTGTGCGCGGGGATCTGTGATTACACCGCGCAGACCGGACCCAAGGAACTCGCCTCGGAACCGCGCGATCCGGCAAACGCTGGCCGGGGTATCGTCGCCTACTCACCGCTTGGCGTGATCTATGGCATTCAGCCTTGGAATTTCCCGGCCTACCAGGTGATCCGCTACGCCATCGCCAGTTTGATGGCAGGCAACGGTGTTCTGCTCAAGCATGCCTCCAACTGCACCGGCAGCGGCCTGAAGATCGCGGAAATTTTCGAGAAGGGCGGTCTGCCAAAAGACTTGTTCACCGTGCTGGTGATCGATCACGAGACGTCGGATGCGATCATCGAACACGAAAAGGTGCGCGGCGTAACGCTGACCGGTTCCGACACGGCGGGCAAACACATCGCGAAGGCTGCCGCCAAGGTGTTGAAGCCCACTGTGCTGGAACTCGGTTCGAACGATGCCTATCTGGTACTGGAAGATGCCGATCTCGACACCGCAGTGGAAGTCTGCGCCCAGGCCCGACTGTACAACAACGGCGAGACCTGCATCAACGGCAAGCGCTTCATCGTGACCGAAAAAGTCTACGACGCATTTCTCGAAAAATTCGTTGCCCGTTTCGAAGGTGTGAAAAACGGCAATCCGAACGATGATGACACCGATCTCGGGCCGATGGCCCGAAAGGACCTTCGCGAGACCGTGCATGAGCAGGTCGAGGAAAGCGTCAAGAACGGCGCGAAGATCGAATGCGGCGGCGAAATCCCCGATGGCGACGGTGCCTTCTACCCTGCCACCGTGCTTTCCAACGTGAAGTCCGGCCAGCCTGCCTATGATGACGAGATTTTCGGCCCCGTCGCTTCCGTCATCAAGGCCAAGGACGACGAAGATGCGATGCGTCTCGCCAACGATAGCCGCTACGGCCTTGGCGGAGGGATCCTGTCCACCAACGAAGAACGCGCGATCGAACTGGCATCGAAGCATTTCGACACCGGCATGATCTTCATCAATGTCTACGGCGTGGCAGACCCGTCAATGCCTTTCGGCGGCGTCAAGAATTCGGGCTATGGCCGCGAACATGGCAGGTTCGGCGTGAAGGAATTTGTCAACGTAAAGAGCATTTTCGTCGGTGCGCCATAGGCGTTCCTGAAGACCCCCTTACCAGACTATTCGCCCGGCACGGTCTGCCATTTGGCCGACCCTGCCTGGCGTTTTGGGCCTGATGACTGCCTTCAGGATCGCCCGCTGACCGGCATCTGCAGAGTGAACCGGGTTTCCCGATCACCGGATTCCACCTCTACCTTGCCCCCATGCGCCTGCGCGATCTCGTTAACGATGAAGAGCCCGAGACCAAGACCCTTGTCTGTTTTCGACCGTTCCCCCCTTTCGAATGGCTGGAACAGCTTCTCCCGCGCGTCCTGGGGTATAGGCTTACCCCTGTTTACCACGGACAGCGAAAACTGGCCGCCGTCGGTAGCGCCCTCGATCATGATCGGAGACGCCCGGTCACCGTAGCGCACCGCGTTCGACAACAGGTTTGCCGCAAGCTGGGCGATACGGTCGGGATCGCAATCGACCGGGCCTACCCCGTCCAGCTTGCAGGCTATCTCGACTTCCGGATTAATAGATTCGGTTTCGTGAACGACCTGCTGTAAAGTTTCTTTCAAACGAGCCTTGTCAGTATAGTCCAGCCGAATTCCAGTTCCCAGGCGCCCCATGGCGAAATCCAGTACATCGTCGATCAGCGTGTTCGCACGCGCCAGGCTCGCCCGCATCTCCCCGATTACCATGGTCTGTCTGCTGTCGAGCGTAGCGCCTCTTTCGAGCATCCTTACACCTGCTTCGACCGCGGCGATGGGGTTGCGCAGATCATGGCCGAGCACGGCGATGAACTGATCTCTCAGTTCCAGCTGGTCATGCTCTGTCCTGTACCTTTCCTCCGCCCTGACTTTCGCCTCGATAAGGGAACGCTCGAAAGATCGCCGCTCCACAGCCTTGAAAAGCGTCAGCCGCGTAAAAAGGTGCTTGTTATCGGGGCCGCGTTTCTCGCGCGCGGTGCCCATAACGGGCAGCTTCTCACCATCGCCTACCTGCAAGTCCAGCGCGAGTTCGTGCGCCTCGCCCTGTAGGCGCAGCATGGGGGCGATGTGGGTTTCGAAAGCGATCTTGCCCCCGAATGACAGTATTTCATGGATTGACTTGCCCAGCAGATCATCACGCCGACATTCCAACCATGACGCCAGTGTCAGGTTGACCATCGCAATGCGCGCATCGGGTGTAATCGACACGTAACCGCAAGGCGCTTCGTCGTAGAGGTCCGCGAAATCCTCAGCTGGAGGGGTGAAGGAAGTCACGAATGGCCTCGGTCACCTCTTCAGGTGCACTCAGGTTTGGGCAATGCCCGGTTGCTTCCAGAAGTCTGTATTCGCTGTTCGGGATATTGGCGTGCACATATTCGCCGACCGCCTGGGGTGCTATGATATCCTGCTGGCATTGCAGAACCAGGGTTCTGGCCTTCACCATGGGAAGATCGTTCCGATTGTCCGAATGGAACGTCACCTTCGCAAATTCGCGAGCGATGTCCGGATCGGTGGAGCAGAACGACCTGTTCAGCCTTTCGCTCAATTCCGGGCGTTCGGAATTACCCATGATCTGCGGTGCCATCGCGGCGGACCAGCCCAGGTGGTTCTCCTCCAGGAAGGTGAGAAGCTCGTCGATCTGCTGGCGCGAAAAGCCGCCGGTATATTCCTCGTCGTCGATATAGCACGGTGACGGCCCCACCATCACGATCTGGGTGAACATGTCCGGCCGGGCAATCGAAGCAAGCGCCCCGATCATCGAACTGACGGAATGTCCGATCACCACGGCATCGCGCAGTTCCAACGCTTCGCCGATCTCTACCAGATCGCGCGCATAGCCATCAAGCGAACCGTACTTGCCGGAATCGTAGGCGGAAAGGTCCGACTGTCCTGCACCGACGTGATCGAAAAGGACAACGCGATAGTCATTCTCAAAATTTGCGGCGACATCGGCCCACATATGCTTGTCGCAACCAAAACCGTGGGCGAACACCAGCGTCGGATGCCCGTTGCCGTGCACCGTTACATTGTTTCGAGAACGGATATCCCCTCGCCCCATCGTCCGGCGATCATAGTGACCCTCATGGCGTTTGCCAACTGCGAACGATAAGGGGTGTCTGCTGCTTCATGCGACTGCCAGATCCGCTTAACAATAGCTGGTGAATGGCGCGCCCAGCAGGATTCGAACCTGCGGCCTCAGGTTTAGAAGACCCGTGCTCTATCCAGCTGAGCTATGGGCGCGTTGCATGCGCGTTTAGCGACATTTGCTTTTAGCGCAAACGCCGCGGGTACTCTTGCGAAAACAAATCCACCGTAAGCTATGCCGAACCTTGTTATGTCGGTCGAGAGATGGCCGCCCCCCCGAATGGGTTCATACTGCCCGCTTTCATCGTTGCTGCCTGGATTTCACATTGGTTGAGCGCCAAACTTGGCAGTTTTCGAAGATAGGCGACATGGCCGCCGGCGTCAGTCTGCCAGCAGCCAGATCGCGAGGTAGATGAGGATGAAGGTGCCGAACCCGGCCACTGCGCCAACGGCGAAGATGATCCGCACGATCAGCGGGTCCATTCCGAAGTATCTGGCGATACCGCCGCAAACTCCGGCGATCTTGCCGTTTGCGTGGTCGAGGCGGAATTTCTTCTGCCCCGACGGGCGCCCAGCGTCGTTCCTGCGGTCGAGATCGCTCATGCCAGCAGACCTGCTACGGTGGTGGCATGGGGGTTGGCAAAGCTGCTCACGAGCATGGTGAGAGTAACGGCAACGGCGGCAAAACCGGCCATCAGCTTGTTGTGGAATTCATTGGTCATTTCAGTCTCCTTTGTGTTGATTGGCGGTGGTTGGTGGTGTCAGGCGAGAATGCCGGCAACCATGCTCGCTTCGGGGGTGGAAAAGCTGCTGACGAGGATCGTGGTGGTCACGATAATAGCCGAAAGAGCAGCAGTGATACGAGCGGCGAAGTCGTTGGTGAAAGTCATTTTGTTTCCCTCTTGTGTTAGATCGGAACCATTCCGTCCCATGCACCAAACTTTGCATAGGGTGTGCCAGTTTTAAAAAACCGCAGAATTCTGCCATTCTTGTTCACCAGCTAGAAAGGTTTCATCAGAACGCAAACCGAGTTTTGGCGCTTTTCACTAATGTTTGGGATAGGCATTTGCGGTGGCGCGAGCCCATCGTCTCGCATAGGGAATGCGCGACACCATGGCGCTAGATCGCATCACTCTCTCCACCTTCCGCAATCACGCAGGAACGCAGTTGGACGGCGCTCGCCAGCTCAACCTGCTTGTGGGTGAGAACGGCGCGGGCAAAACCAACATACTGGAGGCGCTCTCGCTGTTCGCGCCCGGCAGGGGAATGCGACGTGCCGCCCTCGCCGATATGGCGAGCCATGTTGGACAAGGCGGTTTCGCGGCAAGTGTCACACTGCATACACGCGATGGCGGGGAACCGGTTAAACTGGGTACCGGCATGGCAGCAGACCGGCCCGGCAGGCGGATCGTGCAAGTCAACGGCGCGGAGGCAAGTGCCATCAGCCTGGGTGAATGGTTGGCCGTGGGCTGGCTGACCCCGGCAATGGACCGCCTGTTTGCCGAAAGCGCAGGCACGCGCCGCCGGTACATGGATCGGCTCGCCGTGGCGCTGGAGCCGGATCATGCGCGCAATGCCAGCCGCTACGATGCTGCACTGCGCGAACGCAACAAGCTGCTTTCGGATGACGTGGAACCCGATCCCGCCTGGCTGGAATCGATAGAGACGCAAATGGCACTGGTTGGCGCCGGTCTGGCACAGGGCCGTGCGCGGCTGGTGGGTGCCCTCACCGCGCGGCTGGCCGAACTGCCTGAAGCACCCTTTGCCCGCCCGCTGCTATCATACGATCCCGGCGGCGCGCTGACGCAAGGCGATCTGGCAGATCAGTGGCGCGAGGAACGCAGCCGCGACCGTGCCGCCCAGAGAACGCTGTCCGGCCCGCATCGCGATGATCTGGCCGTGGTGATGGCAGGCAAGAACATGGCCGCTGCCGAATGTTCGACTGGAGAACAAAAGGCCATGCTGGTCGCCATTACTCTCACCCACGCCGAACTTGCCGCGCGCGGAAGGCCAGGCGTTCTCCTGCTGGACGAGGTTGCAGCGCATCTCGATCCCGTCCGGCGCGAGGCGCTATTTGCAAGACTGCGGGACAGCGGCACGCAGGTATGGTTGACCGGCACGGAAGCTGCTCCGTTCGAGGCGATACTGGAAGAGGCCGCCGTGTGGCGCGTTACAGGCGGCGCGGTAGAACGGCTCTAGTCCTCGGCTTCGGTGTCAGGAAGAGCCGCTGCGACATCGCCCACCGTCGCTTGCACCATTTCCTCGACACCCTCGGCCGTCGGATGGATGCGATCACTCTTGAACAGTTCGGGCCGCTCGAACAACGGTTCCATGAAGAAGGGCACCAGTGCCGTGCCGTATTCGCGTGAAAGGTCGGTGTAGAGCCCGTCGAACTGGGCGACATATTCGGCGCCAAGGTTCGGCGGCGCGCGCATGCCCATCAGTATAACCGGAATGTCGCGCGACTGCACCTCCTCGATAATGGCGGAAAGGTTTTCGCGGGTCTGCTCGACGGGAATACCGCGAAGCAGGTCGTTGCCGCCAAGCTCGATAATCGCAAGATCGATATCGGTGTCGGCATTGTTGTCGAGCACGAAGGCGATCCGCTGACGCCCCGCCGCCGTGGTATCGCCCGAAACACCGGCATCGATCACGCGTGCATTCACGCCCAGCCCGCGCAGGGCGCGCTCCAAAGTTTCGGGATAGCCTTGCTGTTCGTCGACATCGTAGCCCGCCATCAGGCTGTCACCAAAACCCAGGATCACGCGCTCCGGCCCGGCGACGGGCGATTGGTCTTCCAACGATGGCGCTGGGCTTGCCGCAGGTTCAGCTTCCGCGACCGGCGCTTCCGCACCGCAGGCAGCCAGGGCAAACGTTAGGGGGGCAATGATCGACGAAGTGCGCACGGCACTAGGCCACCGACTTAGGACTGGCTTGCTCATACCCCATAGCTATGCCATCGCCGCACGGTGACAAGCCCTATGACAATTTCCGACATCGCCAAACCCGTCATCGCCGCAAAAGACTTGCGTCTTACCCTTGGTGAGGGCCCTGCTGCGGTGGAGATCCTGCGCGGAATCGATCTTGAAGTGATGCCCGGCGAAACGCTGGCGCTGCTGGGTCCGTCCGGTAGCGGCAAAAGCTCGCTCATGGCGGTGCTTTCCGGGCTGGAACAGGCGACATCGGGGTCGCTGATAGTGGCGGAAGAGGATTTTACGGCGCTGGACGAGGACGCGCTGGCCATGGCCCGGCGGGGCCGCATCGGCATCGTGTTGCAGGCCTTTCACCTCCTGCCCACCATGACCGCGATAGAGAACGTGGCAACCCCGATGGAGCTTTCGGGCAACAAGCATGCGTGGGATCGCGCCGGGGAAGAACTGCAATCGGTCGGCCTTGGCCATCGTCTCACCCATTACCCCGCACAGCTTTCTGGCGGAGAGCAGCAGCGCGTCGCCATAGCGCGTGCCATTGCGCCGCGCCCGCCGCTGATCTTTGCCGACGAGCCCACCGGCAACCTGGATGCGAGCACGGGTGACAGCGTGGTCGACGTGCTGTTTCGCCGCCGCGAGGAAACAGGTGCAACGCTCGTGATTATCACCCACGACGAGCACCTGGCCGGCATGTGCAACCGCGTTGTGACGCTGGCCGACGGTCAGATCGCTTCGGACACCGCCAAGCTTTCCGGGGCTGCCTGACACCATGGGCTGGAGCAAGGCCTGGATCATCGCCAAGCGCGATCTTGCCAGCGGTTTCCGCGGACTGCGATTGCTGCTGGTTTGCCTGTTCCTGGGCGTCGGCGCGCTGGCGGCGATCGGCAGCCTTACCTCTGCCATTCAAGGGGAACTCGATAATCAGGGCCAGGTCATCCTGGGCGGCGATCTGGAAGTCGAACTGTGGCAGCGCATGCCGACAGTTGCAGAGATGGCATATCTGGAGGAACTTGGCACCATTTCGCCGGGCTATCGCCTGCAAGCAATGGCTACGACGCCTGACGTCGCCGTTCCGGTGGAACTGAAGGCCGTTGCGCCCAACTATCCCATGTACGGCGCGCTGTTGTTGCAGGATGGCTCCACCGCGGGCGCACCGCAGGCTGGAGAGGCCTACCTCGCCCCCGGCGCGGCAGAGCGGCTGGGCGTCGCGCCCGGCGACAGCTTCTCACTCGGCACGCAGCAGGTAAGCGTGGCCGGCATTATAGCCGAGGAGCCGGATCGCCTTTCCGAAGGCTTTGCCCTTGGTCAGACGATTATCGTGCCGCGCGCATTGCCAGAAGATGCCGGACTCGTCGCACCCGGCGCGATGTTCCAGACCAAGACCCGCATCGCGTTCGACGGGCAGCGCGATCCCGATACCGTGGCGGAAGAACTGGAAGCGGCTTTCCCCGATAGCCCCTTCGATATCCGCACCCGCAATCGCGCCTCTCCGGGTGCGGATCGCTTTGTCAGCCGGATGGGGGAATTCCTGACGCTGGTAGGGCTTGCCGCGCTGGTGATCGCAGGGATCGGCATTGGCGGCGGCGTGAATTCGTATCTGGAGGCGCGGCGAAATTCCATCGCCACGCTGAAAATCCTTGGCGCAACATCCCGTGATATCACCCGCATCTATGCGCTGGAGATCGGTATAGCGGCCTCCATCGGAGCGGTGGCCGGCCTGCTGGCGGGCGTGCTGGTCACTCCGCTGCTGGCGAGCGCGCTCGGCTCCTTGCTACCCGTCAGCACCGCGTTCGTGTTCGATCCGCTTGCATTGCTGCGTGCAGCCGCCTTCGGTCTGCTGGTTGCGCTGGTGTTTGCCGCCCCTCCCCTTGCGCGAGCGAAGCACTTTCCGGCCATGGCGCTGATGCGCGCAGGGGTATCTCCGCTTTCGCAGCAATGGCGCGGCGCCGCCCTGCCGGTTGGCCTTGGCATCGTCGCTATCGTAGCGCTCGCGTTGATCGGATCGGAAAATCCGCTGCTTACCGCCATGTTTCTTGGCGGCGCCGCAGCGGTTCTCGGGTTTCTGGCGCTGCTGGGCCGGGCAATTCGCTGGGCGGCATCACGCGTTCCCCGCCCGTCGGACCCGATCGTGCGCGCCGCTGTCGCCAACCTGCATCGGCCGGGAGCCGCCACGGGATCGCTCGTCACCGCGCTGGGCTTCGGGCTTTCGGCCTTCGTGCTGCTGGCGGGTGTTCAGTCCAGTCTGGATGGCAATATCCGGCAATCCGTGCCTGCGCAGGCACCCGATTACTTCGTGCTGGACGTACCGCGTGACGGCGTGGAGCAATTCCGCGGGCTGGTGAGCGAAAGCGCACCCGATGCCGCTGTACAGACGGTGCCCACCCTGCGCGGTTCGATCACGTCCTTCGGCCCCGAAGATGCCATGGTCCGGGTAGACCAGATGGAGGAGCGCGAGGGAACCTGGGGCTTGCGCGGCGAACGCGGCCTTACCTATTCGGACACCGTGCCCCAGGGCAATGCAGTGACATCGGGGGAATGGTGGGACGAAGGCTATAGCGGCGAACCGCTGGTTTCCGTGGACGAAGAACTGGCCAAGGCTGCGGGAATCGCCATCGGCGACATGATCAGCATCAGCGTGCTGGGCGTGGATTTTACCGCGCGCGTGGCAAATACCCGCCGTATCGACTGGGAAAGCCTTGGCTTCAACAATGTCTGGGTGTTTTCTGCCAACACCTTTGCCAATGCACCCCATAACCTGGCAGCAACGATAGACCTTCCCGAGGGCACGCAGGCCGATGGGTTGCTGCGCACGTTGGTAACTGCCTTCCCGTCGTCCAGCGTGATCGAGGTAGGCCCGCTGCTGACAGAGGCGCGCACGATCCTGGATCAGGTATCGCTCGCCATCCTTGCCGCCGCTTCCGTGGCAGTGCTGGCGGGCATTGCCGTGCTGCTGGGCGCGATCGCCGCCGCCCGCGCCGCGCGTATATACGATACCGTGATCCTGCGGGTGCTGGGTGCCAGTCGCCGCCAGTTACTTGCGCTGCAATTCGCCGAATTTGGCCTGCTGGCCGCCGTTCTCGCGCTGGTTGCACTTGCGCTTGGCACAGGCGTCGCATGGCTGGTGATCGTGCAGATGTTCGAATTCGAATGGCTGCCCGACTGGACGGAAATCCTCGCCGTGCTGGGTGGCGGACTGGTGCTGGTGCTGGCCTTCGCGCTGGGCGCATCGCTGCCGTTATTGCGGGCACGCCCCGCGCTGACGCTGCGTTCGCTCTAGCCGGACACGCCTACCCGCCAGCCCGGCATCGGCTCGAACGGCTCGAACCTATCCGAACGTCTCGGCAACCGTTTCCGGCCCTGCCAGCGCAGCGTGAAGCGATGCCATGAAGGCCGTCATCACGACATAGACGACGATCATCAGGAGCATGAAGACGAGGATCATGCCCACGATGAGACCGCTACCCATCGCAGACATACCATTAGCCGGATCGACCAGCGCAAAAACTGATCCGCCGAAGGCTGCGAACAGCGCGAACAGAGCCACTATCAGAATGATCGAGAACACAAGGTATGCCAGGAATATTTTGAGGGCGTTGCCGCGCGTCAAAACCCAGGAACGCCTGATTGCAGTGATCGGGTTCTTCACCTCGTCCACCGCGATCACCGGCATCACCAGCGCAAGTCGGCACGCGAAATAGAGCGAAACGATCAACAGGAGCACCGCAAACAGTTGCGACCCTGTTTCGCCCATCATGGCGAAGGGCAAAGCCGCAATGCCCGCCACGATCACAAACGCGATATAGGCAACGATCATCAACAGCGTCAGGCCGAACAACGTGAGCAGGCTCTTTAAGCCCACCATGAAGGACTGACCGAAATCGGGCGCCAGAATGGGCGATGCATGGTGCGTCATCGCGACAGACTGCGCGAAATACAGCAACAGAAAGATAACGTAGAACACCAGTCCGCCCAGAATGACGCCGATGCCGAGATTTAGATCCATCGGGGAAGCGCTGCCCATGGTCATCATAGAGGCACCGATCATCCCTGCGAACATGACGCTGAGAATGATCTGGAGCACGTAATAGACCACCGCCAGCCCGACCAGTGCACCAAGGCGTCGCCGCACCATATCCATCATGCGCGAAAGCACGCTGCCAATACTCAGATTCATAAATTCCCCCGTCAGTTCAAATTGATCGCACCATGAAACCGTTCTGAACGCAAGAAAAAGGGGGCCACGAAGGGCCCCCTTTACACTTTTCGCCGGACATTCGCGCTAGAAGCGGATTTTCGCCGTGGCGCCGTATGTACGCGGCTGGTTAGGATAGGAAGAAATCGAACCGGGCTGACCTGTAGAATCGAACAGCGAGAGGAAATACCGGTCGTCCAGGAGGTTACGACCCCACACCGACAGTTCTAGACCCGCTGCGTCGAACACGTAGGTCAGCGAGGCCGAAAGTTCGTCCACCTGGCGGGTGAAAGGCTCTGCAGCGGCAATTGCCTGGCCCTGGCCACCGTCAGGCAGTGTAGCATCGAGGAAGCCGGGCAGGCCGTCCACGAGCTGCACTTCGGATTCATAGGAATAGGTGGAACGCAGAATCAGCTCGTCACCGTTGCCCATCGGCTGCGCATACTGGCCGCCCACGACAACCGTCCATTCGGGGATACCGGCAGGCGTCGTACCCGAAATGTCGCCGAACGGTGAAAGCGGGAAGCTCTCGTAGCTCGGGTCAAGCCAGGTGACGGCAAGGCTCAGCGTCAGCGGATCGACCGGGTTGGCCGTGCTTTCGAACTCCACGCCGTAGGTGCGCTGCTTGCCTGTCTCTTATACACATCTCCGAGCCCACGAGACCGTACTAGATCTCGTA
>OJBU01000203.1_pt1 | contig 11517 bp, 10 predicted proteins | sample 1591241 | NCBI WGS metagenome assembly OJBU01 (sample SAMN05416770, study PRJEB24817) | seawater metagenome | isolation source: Sea water | place: Canada:Atlantic | collected 2013-07 | reverse complement strand
CGTGGGCTCGGAGATGTGTATAAGAGACAGGTCCGGCACAGTGACGAGCACATCCTCCACTTCGGGCGATGTCAGTTCGTCATCCTCCGGTGATGTAAGCTCTTCAAGCTCCACATCCTCATCCACATCAAGTTCAAGTTCGACCTCCGGTGATGTGAGCACTTCGACCAGCACTTCGAGCTCGGGGGATATCTCTACCTCGACAAGCACATCCACCAGTACGTCAACCTCGACCAGTTCGGGTACGACGACCAGCGGAACCACTACCAGCGGCACGACGACTTCGGGTACGCCGGTTCCTGCTCCGGGCATGCTGTTGCTGTTTGGCGCTGGCGCTGGCGCGGTTCTCATCCGCCGCCGCCGTCGCTTCAGCGATGATGGCGGAAAGCAGCCTGAAGTCAGCTAGGCTGCGGGAAACGGCAAAAAAAGGGCGGCCCCGCAAGAGGCCGCCCTTTTTTTGTGTGTTTTGAATGTCGCTACGATGCGAGCTTGCGCAGCACGTAATGGAGGATGCCGCCATTGCGGTAATATTCCATTTCATTCGCGGTATCGATGCGGCATTTCGCGGTGAAGTTGAATGTCTCACCATTCGCGCGGGTGACTTCCACGCTCACATCCTGCTGCGGCGAAAGGTTGCCGAGACCGAGGATCGAGAAGCTGTCATCGCCGGTCAGGCCGAGCGTGTTGCGCGTGTCACCGTCGGCAAATTGCAGGGGCAAGACGCCCATGCCGATGAGGTTGGAGCGGTGAATACGCTCATAGCTTTCCACGATTACCGCACGCACGCCCAACAGGATCGTGCCCTTGGCTGCCCAATCGCGGCTGGAACCGGTGCCATATTCCTTGCCGCCGACAACCACCAGCGGCGTACCGTCCGCCTGATGCTTCATCGCCGCGTCGTAAATCGGCATGGTCTCGCCATTATAGGTGGTGAACCCGCCCTCGATACCCGGCACCATTTCATTCTTGATGCGGATATTGGCAAAGGTGCCGCGCATCATGACTTCGTGATTGCCACGGCGCGAACCGTAGGAGTTGAAATCCTTCTTCGGCACCTGATGGTCCACAAGATAGGAGCCGGCAGGACTGTCTTCCTTGATTGAGCCTGCCGGGCTGATGTGGTCGGTCGTGACGCTGTCACCCAGCACGGCGAGCGGCTTTGCCCCGACGATATCCTGCACCGGATCAGGTTCCATCCCCATGCCATCGAAATAGGGCGGGTTGGCGACATAGGTGCTGGATGGGTTCCAATTATACGTGTCGGACGCATCGACTTTGATCGCCTGCCAATGCTCATCACCCTTGTAGACATCGGCGTAGCGGTTCTCGAACATCGAGCGATCGATATTGGCGGCGCGGTTTTCTGCGATTTCCTGATTGCTGGGCCAGATATCGGCCAACATCACGTCCTGGCCATTCTGGTCCTGCCCGATTGGCGTAGTGGTAATGTCCTGCGTAACAGTGCCCTTCAGGGCGTAGGCAACCACAAGCGGCGGGCTGGCGAGGAAGTTTGCACGGACATCGGGTGACACGCGCCCTTCGAAATTGCGATTGCCCGAAAGGACGCTGGCGGCAACGATATCGTTATTGTTGATTGCTGCGCTGATCGGCGGAGCAAGCGGACCGGAATTGCCGATACAGGTGGTGCAACCATAGCCGACCAGATCAAAACCGATGGCATCGAGATCAGACTGCAATCCGCTTTTTACGAGATAATCCGTGACCACCTGCGATCCGGGTGCAAGGCTGGTCTTGACCCACGGCTTGGGCATCAGGCCCTTGGCGCGCGCCTTCCTGGCGACAAGGCCAGCGGCGATCAGCACATCGGGATTGGAGGTGTTGGTGCAGCTGGTGATCGCGGCAATCACGACATCGCCATCGCCAACATCGTGATCCTTGCCTTCCACCGCCACGCGTTCTGGCGCAGATTTGGAATAGACGTCCTTGAGATCATTGTTGAACAATTCGTCCACCATCGGCAGCGCGACCTTGTCCTGCGGGCGCTTGGGACCGGCAAGGCTGGGGACGACAGCGTCCATGTCGAGTTGTAGCGTGCTGGAGAAGATTGGTTCGGCTTCGGGTGTAAACCACATGTCCTGTTCCCGGGCGTAGGCTTCGACCAGGGCTATCGTTTCTTCTTCGCGGCCCGTCAGACGCAGATATTCCAGCGTCTTGTCGTCAATGCCGAAAAAGCCGCAGGTTGCGCCATATTCGGGCGCCATATTGGCGATAGTGGCACGGTCTGCGAGGCTGAGATTTGCGACGCCTGGGCCATAAAACTCGACGAAGCGGCCAACCACGCCATGTTCACGCAGCATCTGCACGCAGGTCAGCACCAGATCGGTTGCGGTCACGCCTTCGGCCATGCGGCCATCGAGGCGGAAGCCAACGACTTCGGGGATCAGCATGGAAATCGGCTGGCCGAGCATGGCGGCCTCTGCCTCAATCCCGCCAACGCCCCAGCCCAGCACGCCAAGGCCGTTGATCATAGTGGTATGGCTGTCGGTGCCGACGCAGGTATCGGGATAGGCGACGAGCTGGCCATCCTGATCCTCGCTCGACCACACACCACGGCCGATGTGTTCGAGGTTAACCTGGTGGCAGATGCCAGTGCCCGGCGGCACAGCAGAGAAGTTCTTCAGGCTCTTTGCACCCCATTTAAGGAAGTCATACCGTTCCGCATTCCGCTCATATTCGAGGGCCATGTTGTTTTCAAATGCCTTGGGGTGGCCGAATTCATCGACCATCACAGAGTGATCGATGACGAGGTTGACGGGCACTTGCGGATTGATCTTGGCTGTATCGCCCCCCAGCTTGCCGATCGCATCGCGCATTGCAGCCAGATCGACCACGCAAGGCACGCCGGTGAAATCCTGCAACAGCACGCGTGCAGGGCGATACTGGATTTCGTTGCCGGTCGCGGGGTTCTTCTGCCAGTCCACGATGGCGCGGACGTGATCTTCACCGACAGTGAAGCCTTCATCCTCGAAACGCAGCATATTTTCCAGCAGCACTTTCATCGAATGGGGCAGACGGCTGACATCGCCAAATTTCTCTGCCGCGGCATGCAAGGAATAATAGGCATATTCCTTGCCATTCACGTCGAGTGTCTTGCGCGTGTTGAGCGAGTTGGCGCCAACCTGGGTCATGTGCTGGGTTTCCTGTTTAACGGTTGCGTAATCACCCCTCCTGATGCGAGGAGAGGGTCATGTTTTGGCGCGACCTGCGCGTTTGGCGGCGGCACGTCAAGTGGGCGGGCCAATATTGGCGCTGCAGGCAATTTTGTTACGCATTTCTGCAATAAAGGATTGGTCGATGGCATTGGGAAATCCACAGGGCAAAAAAGCACCCTTGGGCGTGTTCGTCATGCTGATTGCCCTGGTCGTGGCAGCTTTCCTCGGCGCTGCTGCGGGGCTGATCTGGCAGGGTTCGGACTGGTTTAGCGAAGAGCCTGAAGAAGAGGTGCTGACCAAGCGGGCGCAACCGGTTTAGCTGGCAGGATCGGACAGGGCCTTGCGCTTGCGCCGTGCCTTGGGCGCTGCGATCCAGCAGGCGACAACTATCAGCACCACGCCGATGATTGTCGGCCCTGTGACAACTTCCTGAAAGAACATCCAGCCGAACAGCGCAGCCCAAAGGAAGCCGGTATATTCCACCGGGACCAGCACCTGCGCCTGCGCGCGGGCATAGGCCCAGGCAAGCATCATGGAAGCAGTTACGGTGAGAATGGCAGCCATGCCGATGGTCCCCAGCTCCGGCATAGCGGGCATTGCAAAGAAGAAGGGCGCGGCCAGCAATTGCACCAATCCGCCCACGCCAGAGTGAAATGTCGCCACTTCCAGCGGCCCGGCAAGCTGTGACTGGCGCCGCATCACGACGAAATTATAGGCGTAAAGCACAGCGGAAAAGAACAGCGAGGCAAGCCCCAGCGCAGCGCCTTCGTCAAAATCGCTGTGGCCAAGCCGTCCGCTGACAATGACCAGCGTTCCCGCAAGCCCCACCAGCGATGCCCAGATGGCTGAGCGCGAGATGCTTTCTCCCAGCAACAGATGCGCGAAATAGAGCGCGAGCAGAGGGGCGACAAAACTGATCGCGATGGCTTCGGCGATGGGCAGCTTGGTCAGCGCATAGAAGAAGGACAGTGCCATCACGGCAGACACGATGCCGCGTTCGATATGCAGACGCAGAATGCGCCCGCGCGGCCAGGTGAATCCACCGCCAAGCCAGAATGGCGCGACAACCACGGCAGCAAACAGAGAGCGTAACAAGGATGCGCTGTAAACGCCGGCCACCAGGGCCGCATTCTTCATCAGCGCGTCCATCAGCGACAGCAGGCCCACTCCGGCAAGCGCGACAAGGAAAGGCATCCACAGGCGATGGGCTGGTTGCATCTCTGCGTCCTGTAGAAGCCCAATCCCTGGCCGTCACCTTGGATTAACGGTGAACGATGCCGGTTCAGGCCCGTGAAAGCGCGAATGCTTGATAGACTTGGGCTAAATCGGCACTATTTAAGCTTGCCCTTGATGAACAGGAACACGAAACTGATGCGTATTGCCGGTGCCTTTGGCGTTATTGCCATGTCCGCAACTCTTGCTGCCCCCGGCATGTCCCAGACCATGTCCGCGCAGGACATCCTGCAGGATGATGATTCTGTCGAGGCTTCCGATACGCAAGTCACTGTACCGCAGGATCTGAGGCCGGAAATTTTCCAGGAGGAACCGGTGCATGATGATGCACCGGATCGGGTCCAGGAGATCCCCGGCTTCCAGTCCGGCGAGGTAGTGCAGGCCGATCCACGTATTGTGGAAATGATGCAATGGCCACTGGCCCATGCCGATGCACTCGTGGAGGTGATCGAGAATATCGGCGCTGAGGGCCTCGATCCGGCCGATTACCATGCCGATCAATTGCGCGCCGAGATCGCTCGTGGACCGGGTGAGGAACTGGATGCCCTGGCCAGCGAAGCTTTCGCATGGCTGGCAGAAGATTTGCGCGACGGACGCACGCCAATGGAATCGCGCCGCCAGTGGTTCGTTGTGGATCCCGATGCTGATGTTTTGGCGACAGGCGCGCTCATGACAGAGGCGCTTGAAACGGGCGAAATTGCACGGGTGCTGGGATCGCTTAACCCGACCCATCCCGATTATGCCGCCCTGCGCGAAGCACTGGCCGCCACGCCGGAGAGCGATACGCAACGTCGCAGGATCATCCGCGCTAATATGGATCGCTGGCGCTGGCTGGCGCGCGATCTTGGCGCGCAGTATCTGATTACCAATGTGCCCGAATACCAGCTGCGGCTGACGGTGAACAACCAGATTATCCGGTCTTATCGCACCATTGTCGGCGCGCCGGGACGCACCGCGACGCCGCAATTGGCCGAAACGGTGGAAGGCGTGGTGTTCAACCCGACCTGGACAGTGCCACAAAGCATTGTGCGAGGCGAAGGGCTGGGCAACCGTGTCCTCAACAACCCGAACTGGGCGCGTGCAAATGGCTATACTGCCACGCGCGGCAACAATGGCTGGGTCACTGTCGTCCAGCAGCCCGGCCCCGACAACTCCCTTGGCATGATGAAGCTCGACATGCCTAATCCGCACGCCATTTTCCTGCATGATACGCCTGCGCGTGGCCTGTTCAACAGCGATAACCGCGCCCGCAGCCACGGCTGCATCCGCGTGGAAAGAGCACTGGAACTGGCGATGACGGTGGCGATTCTGGGTCAGGGCGCATCGCGCGATGAAGTTGTCAGCATCTCGACCAGTGGCGAATATACCCGTGTTCCGGTCGAACGCACGATGCCGGTCTACATCACCTATTTCACCATGGGCGTGGATATCGACGGCAATCTGCGCACCTTTGATGACATTTACGATCGCGATGCACCGGTGCTGGCCGCGCTGGATGCGCCGCGGGTCGGCAATCGCGCGCGCGAAAGCGACGAAGAAGTGATCGAGATTGTGGAAGATGCCCGCACCACGGTAAGCTGAGGTGAAGGGTTAAGACCTACCGATCGAGATCGGTCTGTAAGCCGGGGTTGGCTTCCATATACGCACGCTCCAGCGCGCTTTGTTGCTCCGCCGAAGCAAGAGCGCCTTGCTCACGCGCGCGGTTATTTGCAGCCAGACGATGGAAATCGACCGGCTCCTGCGCGGGCCGGGCAATATCCGCGCCAGACGGTCCGATGCCCAGCGTATCGGCGAACAGCAATCGCCCGCCGGCAAGCCGGACCAATGCCTGTGGGAATATGTCGGGCGCAAAAGCAAAGCAGCCGTTGGAGCGGCCAAGCCGGCCCCAGCGTGCGACATGTTCCGGCGTGGAATAGGATGCGGCGTGCATTACGATAGCGCGCGGAAAGGCGTTGGAATTGCTTTCGTCCAGCCCCCCAAGCCGAACAGACGTGCCATAGCGGCCTTCATACCATTCCCAGGTGATATAGGCGCCGCGACTGGTGGCCCAACTGTCGTGCAGATTGGAAAAGCCGTTGAGCCATCCGTCATGCTCCGGGTCGGAGCCGCTGCCATGGCTGACCAGCGCGCTGTCCGCCGTGCCAGCTTCCAGGTTCACGAAATGAAAGCGCGGCTGGCTGGAATGCAGACCGAAATCTGCGATGCCGACAAGATCGGTGCGCCAAAGCTGCGACGCCGCACGCGATACCTCGCGCCGGGCAATGTCCAGCAGGCGCCGCGTGCGTAAATCGGGCGCGGCCTGCGCAAACACGCGGGCGGGCGCTGCAGCGAGCGCAGCCCCCGTGGCGATAGAAGTCTTGAGAAGTTCGCGGCGGTTCATGTCAGTCATATAACAGGATCAAGGTGAACCTTGTCCATACAGCTCTGATCGCGATCAGTCTTTCAACCGCTCGATCGCGTTGAGGCTGGCAGCAATATAAGCGTTGTTGTCGTGCCGGTGCGTACCCACGAAATGCACGAAGCGCGTGTCATCACCCCAGTCTTCGTTCCAGTAGTTCATGTAGCGCGAATAAGGCAGCACAACCGGCTCCGCCTCGTTGGAAAGGTGGAAGTTCGACGTGACCTGCTCCGTACCCCAGATGGTGATATCGTCCTCGCCGATAATGCGTTTCATCTCGGTAAGGAAGGCCGAGGCAAGCGGGCGGCCGTTGCCCGTGGCGGCAAACCCCGCAAAACCGGAACAGCCGCGCGTGTATTTCCAGCCCCGTGCTGCAGGAATGGTGTCGAGCCGAGACTCGATGCGAGACTGGACGTGGTCCTCTTCCGGACCATCGGGATAGAAATGCGCGCGAAATTCGGCCAGCGGCAGCGGCCCCATTGCAGCGTCTTCTCCGCCAAGGAACAGGAAGCTGCGATTGCGGGCGATAGCCTCGCCAATCTCGGGCACGGACCCGATGGTTACCGTGTCGCTATCGAGTTGAATCCAGTATTCGCCCGCCCGGTTATCGAGGATCGTGAGAAACCGTTCCCAAGTGCCGCCAGCAGGAAATTCCCCCAGGTTTACATCGGCAATGCGCATGATCTGCGGATCGCCGCAGTGGTGGGCCAGGATCGCACGATCATGCGCGGTCAAGGTTCCATCGTCCAGAATGGCGATGCGGCCCCGACGCAGTTCGTGCCACAGCGATTTCACCGCCACCAGATAGGGCAGCAGAACCGCCGTTCCGATCATGGAGAACAGCACCACGCCATCCTGCATGGGCTGTATTGGCGGCGTATCCAGAACGCCCCTGATGGCCTCTGCATGACGGGTGGCTTCCATCTTCGAGCGCCAGCGATGCGGGAGAAGGCTGTTCATGTTCATCGGGCCTAGTTCTCCAGCACCATGCGATCATCGGCGATGCGGACATGGTCGACGGTTTCGAGGAAGGATTGACCCAGCAGCGAGATGCTCAGACCTTCGGGGATAATCACGGCGCGCACATCCTGCGCCTCGAAATCCCCCAGCCGCACGCGCGGCAGGCTGGTGTTGACGCCGTAGACCGGACCGCTGGCCCCATGCGCCACCGCTGCGACGTCAGCCTCATTCCAGTACAGGCCCATCGCCAGAGCATCCTCGCCTGTCAGCGCGACAACGCTGGCTCCGGTATCCACCAACATGCGCGACGGCACGCCATCTACCACCACATCGGCATAGAAATGTCCGTCATGCTCCCGCTGCAAGGCGATCTCGTGCCCCCAGCCGGATGCCTGGTTTTCCTGCAAGGCGCCAAGACGCAGGGCCTCGTCAGCCTGATCCGCCGGTTCATGCGCAAGTTGCTGTTTTTCCTCTGAAAGCGGCATGGCAACGCCAATCGCACCGCCGACGATCAAGACACAAACGAAAGGAAGCCGCATATCCATGAGGCAGCATCCTAGCGGCCAAGCATTGCCACAGGGTAAAGGCGGTTCTCATCGGCCATGGACAGCATGGATGCGGCATGACGCAGACCCACGATCCGCTGATTCTCCCCATATCCTCCGCCCAGCGCACTGGCGACGGGCAGGCTGCGGCTGCGCGCCTGCGCGACAACGAAACGATCCCGCTGCTCCAGCCCTGCATCGGTAAGCGCGAGGCGGCCCAGCTTGTCATCGCCATGCGGATCGACACCTGCCTGGTACAGCACGATATCTGGCGCGAAAATGTCGAGCAGAGCAGGCAGTTCGCGTTCCAGCACTTCCATGTAGCCATCGTCATCGGTGCCATCCTGCAAACCGATATCGCGGTTGGAGCGCGCCTTGCGGACGGGAAAATTCTTCTCCGCATGGATGGAAAGGGTGAAGATATCATCGCGCAGCGCCGTAAGGCTGGCGGTGCCATCGCCCTGGTGAACGTCAAGATCCACAATCAGGATTCTCTGCGCATCGCCCTGCGCGATCAGGCGGTTCGCGGCGACGGCAAGATCGTTGAACACGCAATAGCCCGCGCCTGTATCATACAGCGCGTGATGGCTGCCTGCTGCGGAATTGGCAGCATAGCCGTGTTCCATTGCCAGTTGCGCCGCCAGCCACGTGCCACCGTTGGTATGGCGCACGCGCGATGCGATATGCGGAGTGACGGGAAAGCCGATGCGCCGCTCTTTCTCTCGCGGTACTTCGGCCAGGAACACCTGTTCGACATAATCCGGGCAATGCACGGCCTCCAGCCATTCGCGCGGCATGGGATCGGGGGCATGTTCTGTGATCGGCGCTCCGCCGTTTTTCGCCTGGGCGCGCAACTCCTCCATGACAAGATAATACTTGTCGAACTTGAAGCTGCCGCGATCCGGGCGCGGTGCCATGTAATCGGCGTGGTGAACGACGTGGAGCACTAGTGCCGTTCGAGAAGGAGGAACCAGTTCCTGTCCAATTTCTTGGCTACAGCGCACGATCCCTCAGTTACGACATCACAATCGAGATTAGCATGTCCTTCGAGAAGCACCACTCCGGTCGGCAAGTTCTCGGACCTGAGAAAACCTTTGGAAGAACCCGCAGTAGCCAATCCGGAAGAACTTCTCTCGAGTACGATGGCATCTTGGTAAATTGTTAAGCCGGACTCGAGTTCGAGATCTGCAAACCTGCGCCGGTAATCGGACCAGCGATCGTCAGGAAGCGTAGTAGGCCGCTCTTCTTCAGGAAGGCTCCAGTCCGGATGAACGAAATCATATGAAATCCGACTAAATTCGGCATCCGCTTCGGCCATATCTGCCAAAGCGTCAAACGAGTCTTTTTTGACACGATACTCGGCTATCATGTCCTGATCAGAGGGATGAGAGGAGCAGGCTTGAAGTAAAACGAAACCAAAAAAAACGAGGGTTAGCCTCATTCAGCCGCCTCGGCGTGGGGATCGAAAGCAGTAGCTGTACCAGCGTCGATCTCGGCAGCCTTTTTCTCCACCAGACCCACGATGTGATCGAGCATGACATCGCTCTTCACGTGATGATCGGTCACGCCCGAAAGATAGACCATGTGTTTGCCCGCGCCGCCGCCGGTGATGCCGATATCGGTCTCGCGCGCTTCGCCGGGGCCGTTGACCACGCATCCCAGCACGGAAAGGCTCATCGGCGTCTTGATATGCTCGAGCCGTTTTTCGAGCGTCTCGACCGTGCGGATGACGTCGAACCCCTGCCGCGAACAGCTGGGGCAGGACACCACGCGGACGCCGCGGGTGCGCAGGCCCAGCGCTTTCAACATTTCGAAGCCGACTTTCACTTCCTGCTCGGGCTCTGCCGAAAGCGAGACGCGGATCGTATCGCCGATGCCTGCCCACAGCAGGTTGCCGATACCGATGGAGCTTTTCACCGTGCCGCCGATCAGGCCGCCCGCTTCGGTGATGCCAAGGTGCAGCGGGCAATCGACCGTCTCTGCCAGGCCGTGATAGGCGGCCACCGCCAGAAACACGTCGCTGGCCTTCACCGCCACCTTGTATTCGTGGAAATCGTGATCCTGCAGCAGCTTGATATGATCGAGCGCGCTCTCGATCAGCGCCTCGGGGCAGGGTTCGCCGTATTTTTCCAGCAGGTCTTTTTCCAGGCTGCCCGCGTTCACGCCGATGCGGATGGCGCAGCCGTTGGCCTTGGCCGCGCGCACCACTTCGGCCACCCGCTGGGACGAGCCGATGTTGCCGGGGTTGATGCGCAGGCAGGCCGCACCCTTGTCCGCCGCTTCCAGTGCGCGTTTGTAGTGGAAATGAATGTCCGCCACGATGGGGACATTGGCCGCTTTCGTGATCTGGTCGAAATTCGCAGTCGATTCCGCCGTGGGGCAGGACACGCGGATGATATCCGCGCCCACATCCTCGCAGCGACGGATCTGGTCGATAGTGGCGCCCACGTCTTCCGTCGGGGTGTTCGTCATGGTCTGCACGGTGATCGGCGCATCGCCGCCGACCGGCACGTCGCCGACCATGATCTGGCGGGACTGGCGGCGCTCTATCATGCGCCAGGGGCGAACCTTGGAAATCGCGTCTGCAGACATGGGGACGATATAGGCCCGCTTCGATGAAGGAGCAATGACAGGGCTGCGCATTTGCGGCATGACTGCGCTATATGACCAACTTCGACACGAAACCGGCCCCCGAATGCCCCGATGATCATCCCTTGCTGTTTGCCCGCGTATTGGATGGCGTGGGCGCGGGTAGGCCGCTGGAATGGGAAGAGGCGCGAAGCTGGCAGCCATCCGGGCCGGGCGAGGTGTTGTGGGTACACCTGTGCCGAAATCGCCCCGGCGTAATGGACTGGCTGGAAGAACTGGAAATCCCGGAACCCACGCGCGAACTGCTGGTGAGCGATCGCACCCGCCCGCGCGCCTTTCGCGAGGGTAACACGCTGGTTGCCACGCTTCGCGGCATCAATTTCAATGCCGGTGCGCAACCTGAAGACATGCTTTCCATGCAACTGTGGTGCGATGGAAGCCGCCTGATCACCCTGCGCCGCCTGCCATTGCAGACCCCGCGCCGGGTGCTGGCCATGATCGACCGGCGCGAGGCCGGGCCTACCGATGCGGGCGCGTTGATTACCGAACTTACCGAGGCGATGATCAACCGCATGAGCCGCTCCATCGTCGACATGCTGTCTCTTATACACATCTCGGA
>OJBU01000194.1_pt1 | contig 11730 bp, 11 predicted proteins | sample 1591241 | NCBI WGS metagenome assembly OJBU01 (sample SAMN05416770, study PRJEB24817) | seawater metagenome | isolation source: Sea water | place: Canada:Atlantic | collected 2013-07 | reverse complement strand
ACGAGATCTAGTACGGTCTCGTGGGCTCGGAGATGTGTATAAGAGACAGGGACCGGTCGGCATCATCGGAGAGATCGAGCAATTCCCTGATGCGTGCCATGGAGAAGCCGAGATCACGCGCGCGCCGTATGAAGTTAAGGCGCGCTTCCTCTGCTGGTCCATAATCGCGATAATTGGCCCGCGTGCGTGGAGGGGCAGCGAGGATACCCTCACGCTCGTAGAAGCGGATTGTTTCGGATTTGACGCCGGTTATCCGGGCAAGTTGACCAATTCTCATGACAAAGGCTCCTGCCGCTTGACCTTGTAGTTACTACAAGGTGCATAGGGCGGATCGACGTAAGGAGTCGAGTAAATGGGAAAGACCTGCTGCGGCCCCGATGAGGCCGGTGCAAACAACAACGATCCGACATGGCGGCGCATTCTGTGGATCGCACTGGGCCTTAATGCAATCATGTTCGGCGTGGAGATCGTGGCAGGCATTGCTGCGGATTCGCGCGCCTTGCAGGCCGACGCGCTCGACTTTCTCGGTGATGCGGCAAACTATGCTATCAGTCTCGGTGTAGCGGGGATGGCGCTCGTCTGGCGCGCGCGTGCGGCTCTCGTAAAGGCGGCGACCATGCTGGCTTTCGGCCTGTGGGTGCTCGGCTCGGCCATCTGGGGTTTCTTTGTCGGGGCGTCGCCCGACCCGGGAACGATGGGCGCCATCGGTTCTCTTGCTCTGGCGGTAAATCTCGCCGTCGCCGCGATGCTGTTCCGGTATCGCTCGGGCGATGCGAACATGCGCTCGGTGTGGATCTGTTCGCGCAACGACGCGATCGGTAATATCGCCGTGCTGGCGGCAGCGATTGGCGTTTTCGGCACCGGCCGTGCGTGGCCCGATCTGGTTGTGGCGAGCATCATGGCAGGACTGGCGGTGTGGGGAAGTGCCGAAGTCTTCAATCAGGCACGCGGCGAACTGCGCTCTAGCTAAGCTCCAAAATCTGCCCGCGATTGCGGGTTGGAGGAAATAAGGTTCCGCTCACATGCTGCTATTGCGAGTTACTTGCAAAAGATTTAAAGACCCCGCATGCATCGCATCGTCTCCGCCACCGTCCATCCGGCACTGCGGCTCATTCTGCTGGCGCTTGCGCTGTGTCTGTCCGTCACCGCGAACGCGGAAGAACCCGACGTGCGAACCACTTGGCGTCTGCTCGATTATATCGCGGTCGATTACGCCTCCGCGGTTTCCGAGGGACGTGTTGCCGACGAATTCGAATATCGCGAAATGGTGGAGTTTTCCGATGTCGTGGCGCGGCAGGTTGCTGCATTTCCGGACACTAAAGACAATCAAGCACTCATCCGCCGATCGGACCAATTGCGAGCTCTGATCGCCAACAAGGAACCCGCCGAGCGAGTTGGGCGCTTCGCGCGCACGCTGGCAGCCTCGTTGCTGACAGCCTACCCGGTTCCGCTCGCCCCTTCGCAGGCGCCCGACCTTGTCCGCGCCCGCACTCTCTTCGCGCAGAACTGCGCCTCGTGCCACGGCGCCGCCGGAAGAGCGCCACCAGCCGCAATGCAGGCGCTCGATCCCCCGCCGATCGACTTTACCGATATCGAGCGGGCACGGCAGCGCAGTTCGTTCGGACTTTACCAGGTCATCACGCAGGGGCTGGAAGGGACGTCCATGGCCAGCTTCACAGCGCTGCCCGACGACGATCGCTGGGCGCTTGCATTCTATGCCGGCAGCATTGCTTTTGAAGATGTGGCCAAAGGCGAGCGTATCTGGCGGGAAGATGATGGCATACGCCAGCTTGTCCCCGATCTCGAGACGCTCGCCGCGCTCACACCGGAAAGTCTGGCCGAGGAGATCGGCGAGGACCGTGCGCTCGCCGTCATGGCCTATCTTCGCGCCAATCCCAATGCGGTGGGACAGGCAAATGACACAGGTTCGCTCGCCTTCGTTCGCGATACGCTCGATCGCAGCCTGTCAGCCTATCGGGCTGGCGACCGTGAAGAAGCGCGGCAGCTTGCCCTGTCTGCCTATCTCGACGGGTTCGAACCCCTGGAGGCCCTCCTTGCAACGCGCGATGGCGGTTTGATGCGCGAGGTAGAACAGGCGCTCGGGCAATTTCGGGCCGGAATAGAGTCCGGTGCGAATCCATCCGAACTACAGCAACTAAGGGCTCGCATCGATAGTCTGCTGGCAAGAGCCGAGGAAGCGTTGGCTCCTGAGGCGGCCAGCGAAATCTCGACCTTTCTCGGGGCGTTCACCATTCTCCTGCGCGAGGGGATCGAAGCAATTCTGGTTGTGATCGCCATGATCGCCTTTGTGAAAAAGTCGCAGCGCTCCGAGGTATTGCCCTATATCCATGGTGGGTGGATCGCTGCTCTTTTCGCAGGTGTCGCCACCTGGGTCGTAGCAACCTACTTCGTAAGCATCAGCGGGGCGAGCCGCGAGATGACCGAAGGGATCGGCGCGCTGCTTGCGGCTGTCATTCTCGTATCGGTCGGGATCTGGATGCACGGCAAATCCCAGGCCGAGGAGTGGCGGCGCTATATCCAGGAAAAAATGGGCAAGGCGCTTTCGCGCGGATCGGCATGGTTTCTCTTTGGTCTTGCATTCGTGGTCGTCTACCGGGAAGCGTTCGAGACTTTCCTGTTCTACGCTGCCCTGTGGAACCCGCAGAGCAGCGGCATCATACTGGCAGGTGCCTTGTCCGCAGTAGCGCTGCTGGCGCTCATTGCATGGGCCATGCTGCGCTACAGCCGCAAACTGCCGATCACCCAGTTCTTCCGCTACAGTGCTATCCTGATTGCGATCCTTGCGGTCATTCTCGCGGGCAAGGGCGTGGGCGCTTTCCAGGAGGCCGGAGTTCTTTCCGCCACTTTCATTGCCGGCTTGCCGCGCCTCGCCGAACTCGGCTTCTTCCCGACTGTCGAGACGATCGGCGCGCAATTGCTCACGCTGCTGGCCCTGATTGTCGGATTTCGCGCAAGCCGAGCTACTTCCAATCCGCCACCGGCAAACGTTACGGGATAAGTGGTCCCGGCTACGCAGTCTCCTCGATCCGGCCACAGGGCGGGCGTGCGAAGGACTATCCCACGCTTCAAGGCAGGCATAGAGTTCGGCCAAAAAGAACCCTGCAGGTCTGTAATACCTCGCTGACTGATGCGTCAGTCACATCGAGGTGTTCAAATGACCGATGACATCGCCAGAAAATTGAAAGCTGCTGCGGCCCGGCTTTTTACTCAGCACGGATATACGGCAACCCGCGTCGCGGACATCGTCGCGAATGCGGGCGTAGCGCAGGGGACCTTTTACCTGCATTTTGAAAACAAGCCATCGCTGTTTGTCGCGCTTATCGATGAATTCTTTGCAGGACTGATTGAGGAGACCATTGCCCGCCATCCCGGCAAGCGGCTGCAAACTGGAGAGCATCTATCAGCCGAGGTTGAGGAGATCTGGATGACCATCATTCGGTATGGCCGCAAGCATGATATTCTGACCAGGCTGGTCTTGCGTGAGGCCTATGCGCTTCCGCCCGAGCAGCGCGCTCATATCAATCGACATTTCGAGCAAGGTGCTGACGCGCTCGCGCGGTATCTCGAAGATGCCCAACAGCTCGGCCTGGTGAAGAATCTCCCGGCGCGACTCATTGCTTGGCTTCTTGTCGGAATGATCGAGCGGGCAATGCACTACGCCGTTTTTGTCGCGCCGAACGCACCGAGCGTGTCGCTGGCAAGGCATTGCACCGAGTTCGAACTCCTGGGCCTGCTGGAACCTAGTGCCGCTAGGACCGGAGGCGAATCATGAGATCCAGACAGAAGGTCTACATCGGCATTGGCCTGCTCGTATTGCTAGCCGCTTCGGCAGCGACAATCTGGCTGATGCAGCCTGATCGGCATGAGCGAGAAGGTCATCTGGTACTCAATGGAAATGTCGATATTCGTCAGGTCAATCTGGCGTTCAAGGTTCCAGGCAGGATCGACCGATTGGCGTTCGATGAGGGAGATAGGGTTGAAGCTGGCGATCTTTTGGCCTCGCTTGAACCTCAGGATTATAAGAACGAGATCGCGCTTGCCGAAGCGCATGCCAGCCAACGCTCCGCAGCGCTCGCCGCTCTCGAATCGGGCAGCAGGCCGGAGGAGATCGAGCGGGCGAGAGCGCGGGTTGCAGAAGCGGAGTCCGCGCTGAGCGTTGCCCAGGCAACCCTGGACAGGGTCGAACACCTCGCCGGGAAGGGCTTTGCCTCACGGCAGACCCGGGACGAGGCGCGCTCTCAGCGCGATCGCGCGGCCGCTCAGCGGCAGGCGGCACTCGAAGAACTCTCGCTTGTCCGCGAGGGACCCCGACGCGAAGAAATCCGGCAAGGACGCGCGGCGCTTGGAGCCGAGCGAGCTGCCGCTGCACTCGCCCGGCAACGCCTAGTAGACGCGAACCTTTACGCGCCCGCTGACGGGATCATCCTGACGCGCGCACGCGAGGCTGGAGCCATCGTGGGGCCGGGCGAAACCGTATTCACACTCGCACACACCTCGCCCATGTGGATCCGGGCCTATATCGAGGAACCCGACCTCGAGCGCGTCGAGATCGGTACCCCCGCGACAGTGTTGACCGAGGCTGGCCGCGAATTTCCCGGCCGCATTGCCTACATCTCACCGACAGCCGAGTTTACACCCAAGTCCGTTGAGACCCGCGAACAACGCACCAGCCTTGTCTACCGGGTGCGTGTGCGTACCGAAGATCAAGACGGAATCCTGAAGCAGGGCATGCCGGTCTCCGTGATCGTCCGTCCCGTCGCCCGCGGGCGTTGACGGGTGGTGGCCCTGGTAACCATCGAAGGCCTGACCAAACGGTTCCCCAAGCAAGCCGAACCGGCATTGCGCAGTGTTAGTACACAGATCAGATCGGGCCACATCGTCGGGCTGGTGGGGCCCGATGGCTCGGGGAAGACAACCTTCTTGCGCTTGATCGCCGGACTGCTGCGCGCCGATGAAGGCGGGATCGACGTGGGAGGTTTCGATCCCGTCGCCAACGCGAAGGAGGTGCGCGCGCGCATTGCCTATATGCCGCAACGTTTCGGCCTCTACGAGGATCTGAGCGTGGAGGAAAATCTCAAACTCTACGCAGATCTGCGCGGACTGGTTGGATCAGCGCGCAAGGCGACATTCGAGCGGCTTCTCGACTTTACTGGCCTAGCGCCATTTACCGGCAGACTGGCAGGCGCCTTGTCGGGCGGCATGAAGCAGAAGCTCGGGCTCGCCTGCGCTCTCGTTGTTACGCCTGAACTCCTGTTGCTGGACGAGCCAAGCGTCGGCGTAGATCCGATTTCGCGCCGTGAACTCTGGCGAATGGTAAGCCGACTGACCGATGAAGGGATCACGGTCGTTTGGGCAACCGCCTACCTCGATGAGGCAGAGAAATGCGAGACTGTGCTCGTCTTGAGCGAGGGCGATCTCATCTTCGACGGTCGACCGGCCGATCTGGCCGCGCGTGTCGAAGGCCGGGTGTTTTTGATCGAGGGCATCGAGGGCGATCGGCGCTACGTTTTGAACAGAGCACGCCAACACGAGGCTGTGATGGATGGAACAATCCAGGCCAGCCATGTCAGGCTGTTGCTCAATGAGAACGCGCGTGCCCTCTCTCTGGCTTCGATTGGCGCGGGGGATGAAGCTCGGCTGAAACCTGTCGCGCCGCGGTTCGAGGATGCGTTCATCGATCTCATTGGCGGCGGGTTTCGCGCTGAATCGCCCTTCGCCGGCGGTTCGCAGCGCAGCCACGATATAGCGATTGCCGTAGAGGCGCGCGGACTAACGCGGATGTTCGGCTCCTTCACTGCGGCTTCCGAGATCAGTTTCGATGTGCGTCGAGGTGAAGTGTTTGGGCTTATCGGACCCAATGGCGCGGGCAAGTCGACTACATTCAAAATGCTCTCCGGCCTTCTCAAGCCGACCAGCGGTGAGGCTCGTATTGCCGGTGTCGATTTGCGTACTGCCGCGAGCGAGGCACGGGCTCGTCTCGGATACATGGCGCAGAAATTTTCGCTGTATGGCGATCTCAGCACGATGCAGAATCTGCGGTTCTTCGCACGCGTTTACGGCCTTACCGGAGTGCGGCAGCGTACCATGATTGCGCGTATGATCGAAAGCTTCGCCCTCACGGACAAGCTCGATGAAAATTCCGCCCAGCTCCCGCTTGGCTTCAAGCAGCGCCTGTCGCTCGCCTGTGCCGTCATGCACGAGCCTGACGTCCTTTTTCTCGACGAGCCGACCTCGGGTGTCGATCCGCGTACGCGCCGTGAATTCTGGGCCCATATCAACGCCATGGTCACGAACGGCGTAACCGTCATCGTGACGACACATTTTCTCGACGAAGCGGAGTATTGCGACCGCGCCGCGCTCATATATCGCGGGCAGATGATTGCTTTGGGGACTCCCGCCGAACTCAAGGCGCAAGCGGCCTCCTCGACCATGCCCAACCCGACCTTTGAGGATGCATTCATCGCTCTCGTCGAAAAGAACGAAGCGGAGACCTCGCCATGAGTTTTTCGCGTTTCGCCGCGATCATGCGCAAGGAAACCCGGCAGGCTATCCGGGACCCGAGCACACTCATGATTGCCGGCCTATTGCCGATCATGCTGATTTTCCTGTTCGGTTATGCGGTTTCGTTCGACCCCCGGCAGTTCTCGGTCGGCGTTGTGGTCGAACAGCCGACCGGAGAGACGGAGAGCTTTGTCGCGTCGCTGCGCAACACGCGCTATTTCGAGATTGAAACAGCGCCTGTGCGAAAGGACTTCGAAACCCTCATGGCCGCGGGCGAGCTCGATGCGATCATCATCCTGCCACAGGATTTCAGCGCAATTGCGCTCCGCGGAGAGGCGGCGCCGATCCAGATCCTGGTCGATGGGGGTGATCCAAACACAGCCGGACTGGTTGGCTCCTATATTGAATTGCTCGTTATCAATTGGCTCGAGCAAGAATGGCTCGATCGCGGGCAACCGCCGCTCGCGCCTCTCGTCTCGATTGAGCCGCGTGTCTGGTTTAACGCCGAGATTTCGAGCCGCAACTATCTGGTCCCCGGCTCGGTGGCGATCATTCTCACCATAATCGGCGCCTTGCTCACAGCGCTTGTGGTTGCCCGCGAATGGGAGCGCGGCACAATGGAGGCCCTTCTTGCGACACCTGTCGGTCCGCTCGAACTGCTGCTGGGCAAGCTTGTGCCCTATTTCGTGCTGGGCCTCGGCTCGTTCATGCTGTCCGTGTTTGTGGCCGTGGCGTTTTTTGGTGTTCCCTTCCGCGGATCGTTTCTCGCGCTCTCGCTCGCAGCCGCACTCTTCATGCTGTGCTCGCTGGGCCAAGGACTGCTCATTTCGACGCTCACCCGCAACCAGCTCGTGGCAGCGCAGGTCGCGGTGATGCTTGCCTTTTTGCCCGCGCTCTACTTTTCCAATTTCGTTTTTGAGCTCGACAGCATGCCACTGGCGCTCCAGCTCTTCAGCTACGCGATCCCGGCGCGCTTTCTCGTCTCGACTCTGCAGACGCAGTTTCTTGCCGGCAATGTCTGGTCGGTTCTGCTGCCCGATCTCGCTGCCCTTGCCATCTTCGCGATTGTCATCTTCGCGGTCTGCGCGCTGTTCACGCGCACCCGGCTCGACTGAGACCATGTGGCAACGCATCTACGCCTTGATCGTGAAGGAGCTTCTGGCAAGCGCGCGCGATCCGCAAACCCGTTGGGTGGTGCTGTTTTCGCCGCCCTTTCTGCTCCTCATCTACGCCTTTGCAATTACGCAGGAAGTATCGGACGTCACCCTGGCGGTCTACAACCAGGACCACGGCAATGCCTCGGTCGAGCTTATCAGCCGCTTCGAGGTTGCCGAAGTATTCGATCAGATTATCCATTTGCGAGCAGGCGCGGATATCGCGCCGACAATCGACGCACGCCGTGCGACGCTGGTCATGCGCGTTGGCGAAGACTTCTCGCGGCGACTCGAGCGCGGCGAAAGCGCCGAGGTTCAGCTAATCCTCGATGGCCGCAGATCCAACACCGCTCAGATCCTGCTGGGATACAGCAGCCGGATCGTCGAAACCTATAATCGGGAGCGGCTCGATCGACTGCGCGCGACGGCACCTGTGCGTCTTGTCCAAAGGACCTGGTTCAATCCCAATCTCGAGCCGCTCTGGTCCGCAGTGCCCGCGCTCTTTGCCGTCCTCGTAGCCGTGGTCGGTTTCATGGTGTCCGCGCTGTCGATCGCCCGCGAGCGCGAGCTCGGTACCTTCGAGCAATTGCTGGTGTCGCCGCTGCGCCCCTTCGAGATCCTGATCGGCAAAAGCGTGCCGGCTCTCCTGATTGCGCTGACGAGCGCAAGTGCGATGCTGGTTCTGGGGATGCTGTTTCTCAACGTACCGATCCGCGGTTCTCTCGCCCTGCTTTTCTTCGGAATGGTTGTCTATCTCGCTGCAATAGTCGGTATCGGCCTGTTTATCTCATCGCTCGCCAAGACCCAGCAGCAGGCGATTATCGGGCTGTTCATGTATATGGTCCCGGCTGTGCTCATTTCGGGCTATGCCACGCCGGTAGAAAACATGCCCGACTGGTTGCAGGGCCTTGCCGCCGCCACGCCGATCACCCACTTCATAGTCATCAGCAAAGCGGTGTATCTTCGTGAAGCGCCCCTTTGGCTCTATTTCTCCCACATCTGGCCCATGGCGCTTATCGCTGCCGCGAGCCTGCTGGCGGCGACCTGGTTGTTCCGCCGCCGAACGGGTTAGACAGTTTCACGGGGCCAAGCGACCAATCCCGACTTCGGCAACCGGGAGGATGACCGAAGGGTCGGGACGCGCGAGGCGTCGATCGACCGCCGGACATGCGATAGATTGCAGCATGTGTCGGATGATGTTGAGGCGTGCGGCGCGTTTGTCGTTGGCGCGCACTGCAATCCACGGAGCATAGGCAAAATCTGTGCGTGTCAGCATTTCGTCCCGGGCTTTGGAATAATCATTCCACTTCTCAAGCGCCGCTGCATCGATGGGGCTGATCTTCCACTGCTTGAGCGGATCAGTGCGCCGCGCTTTGAGGCGCTTGGCTTGCTCTTTTCTATCGATGTCGAGGTAGTATTTGAGAAGCGTAGTCCCGTCGCGTGCCAGCATTTCTTCGAATTGCGCGACGTTAGAGAAGAAGTCGGCAACTTCCTCCTTGTCGGCAAATCCCATCACCCGTTCGACCCCCGCCCGGTTGTACCAAGAGCGATTGAACAGAGCGATCTCCTCATCGGCGGGCAGCTGTTCGCTGTAGCGGCGAAAATACCAACTTCGCGTGTCACGATCTGAGGGTTTGCCCAGCGCCACGACGCGAGTCTCGCGCGGACTCATATGTTCGCGCACACGCTTGATCACACCGTCCTTTCCGGCCGCATCTCTCCCTTCGAAGATGATCAGAACACGCTCGCCATGGGCGATGACCTGGCGTTGTATCTTGACCAGTTCGATCTGCAGCGCGCGCAATTGTTGCTTGTATTCGCTCTTGGATATTTTCTTCTTTTGCGAACTCGACATGTTGCTCTCCGGCTCTTTAGCTGCGATGAGGGGACGAGCCCCGAACATGTCGTAACGATACTACCGCCTGCGACCGTTTTACAGGAAGGGACGGGCCCTTCTCCGGTATTGGGGCACTGGCGCTTCGGGGTTTTCCATGATCGAAAATAAAGCCGATAAAGCTGACGGGTCCGAGGAGGCGTTGCGACCGATGGATGAAGCAGTGCGCCGGGCCCTGGTGGATAGCCACGAAGATATGCTGCGTTTCCTTATCGGCCGCATGCGGGGGCGTCAGGAGGCGGAGGAAGTTCTCCAGCGTTTCATGCTTCGTGCGATCGAGCGGGCTGGGGACCTGCGGGATGTGGGTTCGGTCAAGGGATGGCTCTCCCGAGTGCTGGCGACGACGATTGCCGACTTTTACCGACAGGCTGCGCGCGGACGTAAACACGAAACCGCCATTGATCCTCAGGAACTTGCCGAACTTGCCGAGGCGGAAATCGTGTCGGACGAAGAGATAGAAGCTGCCGTCTGCAACTGTCTCTATCGCCTCCTGCCAACGCTCAGGCCGGATTATTCCGAAGTCATCTGGCGCGCTGATTTGCTTGAGGAACCGCGTGAAAGCATTGCCAGCGCGCTCGATACGAGTGTCAACAATATCAACGTGCGTCTTCATCGTGCGCGCGGCGCACTTCGCACGCGCCTGCTCCAGATGTGCCGCACCTGTGTCATTCACGGTTTCCTCGATTGCGAATGCCAGCAAGAGAAGGAGCACGCGCCCGCGCTGTAGACGCGGACTGTCGGGGCCGCACTATCTGGGCGATGCTAGTCTCCCTCCTTCGGCCGCGCGTCTCCTGGGCTGTATGGCTGTGTAGCTTTATCGTTTTGGCGTGGATGGCTGTCGACGCCTAAGGTCCAGGCCGGCGGGTCGCTTGCGGGAAACGTTTCGTTCAGGGCTTCGTCGATCGCTCGCTCTTCCGGGCCGGAGGATCGCGTCTTTGGCTTGCATCGTGGCCGGTCCGTGGGGGCGTTCGTCATTGGCTTCGCTCTTGCCTCCAATCGCTACAATCTCAGCTCGTCTGCTCCGATACCAAGCGTCTTGTTTGTCAATCGCATCGAGACCTCGGGCTGCTCCTCGCTCGACGCCAGGGCACGGATCGCATCTATCGTTTCAGGGATGACGATGGCTTGATTGTCGACCATGTAATTGTAGCACAGTTCGGTTCCATCGACCGCGAGGATGTTGCTCCAGAGGGCCACCTCGTAGAGGTCTGCATTGGGCCGCGCCTCCATCGCCATCGCCTCTTTGACGCTGTTGAGTGCCGACAGTCCGCTGTCTCCATCGATGAGCAGAATTCTTGGCGAGGCCGCAAATGCGTCGAGGACTTCTTCCTTTGTCGCAGGCCGGGTGAGCTCAACATACCAGCTGTGCAGATGAGCCAGGGTCTCAGGAACCTTGATCGCGATCGTCACCACATCGAGTTCCGGATCCACATGCCGGGCATCCGGCCCCTGATGGCTCGGGATTGTCGGCTCGGGCACGAGCGTGTTCATGATCCCCCCGAGATGGCTCTCCCAGGGGTCGGTGGCCCGGCGCATGAGCGTGCCGCGCGCCTTTTTGAGCAGGCCTGCGCGCTTCAGCGCCCCTAGGGTGCGGACAATCGACGTGGTGTTGCATGACACGACCCGTGTCGCATCGCGGCCGAATGCGCTCCCGTAGGTTGCTTCGGCGACGAATGAGTGCCCCGCCAAGTCGTGCTTCTCGCCTCCCTGCACGATGAATGGCTTCCCGGCGCGGCGATAGATGTCTGCGTTTTGGGCACCGATGCCCTTGGGTGTGCAGTCGACAATGACGTCGCTTGCCGCGATGAGATCCTCTAGCGAACCAGCAACGTCGAGCCCCGACTCCGGCAAGGATTGCGAGGCCTGCGAACTGGCCGCAAACAGGCGAACGCCGTCCTTCGCGAGCATTGCGATCCGCCAGTCGGCGGCGACGTCGGCGACACCGGCCAATGCCATATCGGGTTGCAGCCTTACGGCGCCGACAACGCGGCGACCGATTACCCCTGCTCCTACGACCCCTACCGTGATCTTGTTTGGCTCCTTTGTCATCGAATATGAACTCCAGTTGGTGGTTGCGGGCGCACTCGTGACGCCGGAAGGATGGGATTAGTGCTGTCTCTTATACACATCTCCGAGCCCACGAGACCGTACTAGATCTCG
>OJBU01000190.1_pt1 | contig 11855 bp, 9 predicted proteins | sample 1591241 | NCBI WGS metagenome assembly OJBU01 (sample SAMN05416770, study PRJEB24817) | seawater metagenome | isolation source: Sea water | place: Canada:Atlantic | collected 2013-07 | reverse complement strand
GCTCCGCCGGCTCCCGGTCAGCCAGCATTGGCGACTTGGGACGATGTGACGACAATGTTCCATGAATTCGGCCACGCCTTGCACGGCATATTCGCCAATCAGCAATATCCTTCGCTTTCGGGCACTAATTCGGCACGCGACTGGGTAGAATTCCCCAGCCAGTTCCACGAGAATTTCGCCGCCGTGCCCGAAGTTCTGCAACGCTATGCGCGTCATAACGAAACCGGCGAAGTGATCCCGAACGAACTGGTCGAGGCGATCAATCGCGCCGGCAAATTCAATCAGGGCCACAGCTTTGGCGAGGTTATCGCTGCATCGCTGCTCGACATGGAATGGCATTCGCTAGACCCGAATGTTGCCGCCCCGACAGATGTGATGGCATTTGAAGCCGCCGCGCTTGACCGGATCGGCCTTCGTTCAGACCTCGTTCCGCCGCGGTATCACACGCCCTATTTCCGGCATATCGTTGAACATGGCTATGATGCAGGCTATTACGCCTACACCTGGACGGAAATGCTGCACCATGATGCCTATAGCTATGTCGAGGCAAATGGCGGCATGAACCGCGAGATGGGCGATCGTATCGTGTCGACCTTCCTCGGACAGGGTCATTCAAAGACCTATGAGCAGATGTTTCGTGATTTCACCGGGCGCGATCCACGGGTCGAGCCATTGCTTGAAGCACGCGGGCTGATTCCGGGCGACACTGAACCGACCGGGGCGCAGGGCGCCCAAAAAGGGGTTGAGATCAGGTAGAGAGTGCGCGTGCGCCGGGTTCTCCCAGCCAGCGCGCTTTCACACCCCAGACTTCGGCAATAATGCCAGTGGACAGCGCCTCTTCGGGGGCGCTGTCTGCTTGCAGGCGGCCGTTATTCAGCACAAGCACCCTGTCTGCATGGTTCATCGCAAGCGCGAGATCGTGCAGCACGAGAACTACGCCACATCCGGCATCGGCCTGCCTGCGCAACACCCGCAATATCGCCAGCTGGTGCGTCAGATCGAGCGCGGCGAGAGGTTCGTCGGCAAGGATCCATTGCGGCTCCCCCGCCAGCACCCGCGACAGCAAGGCCCGTGCTTTCTCTCCACCTGAAAGGGTGGACATGCGACGTGATTCAAGATCATCGAGCTGGCATTCGGCAATGGCACGCGCAACTTGCGCTTTGCCCTCGTCACGATGCGGAAGGCGGCCAAGTGCAACCAGTTGGCGCACCGCCACATCCCATGCCACTTCGCCCGATTGCGGAAGATATCCGATCCTTTGCGCCCGCTTGCGCGCGGAAAGCGATGACAGCGGTTTGCCATTCAGCAATAGCTGGCCGTCTTGCGTATCAATCAGCGCTGCGAGTGAGGAGAGTAGCGTGGACTTGCCCGCGCCATTGGGACCACAAATCGCAGTAATCGAGCCGGTTTCCAGCGTCGCGCTCACATTATCCAGCCGGCCTGTGATTGTCAGGGCTTCTGCACAAAGTGTCATGCAAGGCCCCTTCGCATACGCAACAGCAGCCACAGGAAAAATGGCGCGCCAATCAGGCTGAGCGCAATGCCCAGCCGCAATTCCGTAACAAGCGGCAGCACACGCACGATCATATCAGCCACCAGGACCAGCAGCGCGCCCGCAAGTGCAGACGGCACGATCAGGCTCGACGGGCGACGGTCCGTAAGCGGGCGCACAAGATGCGGAACGATAAGTCCGGCAAAGCCGATGATGCCCGCCACCGCGACCCCGCTCCCCACGGTAAGGCCGGTGCCAACCACCATGAGCCAGCGCACGCGGCGCGGATCGACGCCCAATGAACGGGCTGCAACTTCCCCCAGCGTTAGGGCATCGAGCGCGCGCCCCGCGGCCCAAAGCAACGCCACGCCAGCCAGCGTTAGAGGGGCTGCGATGGCGACGTCCTGCCAGCTGCGATCGGTCAGCGCGCCCATCAGCCAGGTGACAATGCTGCTCATCGCAAAGGCGTTGGGGGCAAGGCTGATGGCAAGACTGGTGAGAGCCCCTGCAAGGCTGGCAATCATCATGCCTGCCAATGTGAACAGCGCAATGCCGTGGGCGGGGCTGGCCGTGCGCCCGGCAATCAGCGCCAAAAGCGCCATTGCACCACTCCCCCCGACCAGCGCAAAGGCGGGAAGCAGCAAGGCGCTCGATATGCCGAGATAGAGCGCGATCACGGCCCCCAAGGCGGCACCGGGCGCGATTCCGAACAAGCCCGGATCGGCGAGCGGATTGCGCAAATAGCCCTGCATCGCCGCGCCCGCCGCACCCAGCCCCGCGCCCACGATAATTGCCAGCAGCGCACGCGGCAGACGCAATTGCGCAAGGATGACAATGGCGTTGGGCGTAACCTCCGGATCAACCCAAACGCGCCCGGCCAACAGCGATAATGGCAACGCCACAACCAACAGCGCGGCGAAGATGAGCGATGCGCGAGTCACTGTGCCGACCTGCGAATTTCGGTCAATCGGTCGAGCGCACGCGGGATTGTCGGCCCGCCGCAATAGAGCAAGGTCGGGTCAAGCAGGTGATGCTTCATGCCGGGGATGGCGCCAAGTGCGGGATGTTGCTGCATCCGGCCTCCGCCCGCCGTGATCACGACTTGGGGCGGCTCGGCCAGCACATGTTCCAGCGGCAGATGCGCGCCTTGCCCCAACCTACGCGCAGCAGACAGGCTGGAAAATCCTGCCTGTATCAGCAGGGCATGGGCGAGCGATCCTTGGCCCGCAACGATATCGCCTTCTTGCAACAATAGCGCCGAAATCGGCTGCCCGGTCCATTCGTGGCTATCCCATGCCACTGTCACCTCCTGCACAAGGGCATCGGCGCGTGCCGTATTGCCGGTTACTTCGCCAAGAAGTGCGATTTGCCGGACGCTGTCGTCAAGGCTGCTCGGGATACCGACGGTCACGATTTCGATACCGGCCTGTTCCAATGCGTGGCGGGTGGCTGGCGCAAGGAAAACATCCGCAACCACCATGTCTGGTGCAAGGGCGAGCACTTCTTCTGCACTTCCGCCAGTGGTGCGATAGCTTGCGGCAACGTCCAGTGGCATGGAACTGGACCGCTTGTTCTGGCTGTAATGCGATATCGCCAGCAATTGCCCCGGAGCAGCGATTTCGGAGAGGATGGCATCGGTGCAGGGGTTGAGGCTGACCACCGTGGCCGCGTCCACCGCTGATCCTGCCGGGGCCTGTTGGCACCCCGGCAGGATCAGCAGCAAAGCGGCCAGCATTCTCACAATGCCAGCCTGGCCCCCACAAAGGCAGCAGAGCCGCGCGTCGCATATCCGGCAGCTGTCTGGTAATCTTCGTCCCAGACATTTTCGACCCGACCGAAAATCTGCACAGCCTCGGTCACGTCGAATGCTGCACGCAGGCTCATCACTTCATATCCTTCGAGCCGCAAGGAATTGCCCGCATCATCGAAACTTCCCGAAACTACGCGCAGGTCAGCACCCAGCGACAGTGCCGGAACAGGCGACCACTCACCGGTGAAAGTAGCGGCATGGCGCGGGCGGCGGGCAAGTACATTGCCGGCATTGGACCCGGCACCGCGGTTTTCCGTGTCGATCAAGGAATATACCGCGCCCAGCACAACGGTCTCGGCAATTCGCGCCCGCAGTTCTGACTCCACGCCTTGCGCGCGCGTGCGGTCTTGATTGTCATATGTGCCATAGGGCCTGTCTGTGCAGATGTCGGTGCTTGTGCCAAAACAGCTGACAAAAGCGATCTGATCTTCAGTATCTCGGCGATAAAGCGTAACCGCCCCGTATAAAGGGCGATCCGTCAATGCACGGTCGCCATAGGCAATGCCAAGATCGTAACTGGTCGAATGTTCGGGTGAAAGCTCCCTATTGCCGTAGTCGGACAGGAGCTGGAACAGGCTGGGCACCTTGAACCCTTCGCCAATGCTGGCCCGCAGTCGCCAGCCATCAACCAATTCATAGCTGATATCGGCCCCGAAGCTGACTTCGCTGCCGAAATCTTCGTGATCGTCAATGCGTGCGCCGATATGGCCCGATATGCCACGCCACTCCACACCAGCCTGCGCATAGGCGCCAAGGATGCTGGTTGAATCGCCCGTGTCGTATAATGTCTCGTAACTGGTCCATTCGTTCTGCGCGCCGAAGTTCAGCAAGAGCGGACCGATAGGCCGCCATTCGCCGCGCAGGGATATGCGATCAGACTCGCCATCGCTGGTGAATGTCGTGGAGCCGCTGCCGTCGAGATTATCGCGAGCAGTGTCTGCAAAACTGTAGCTCGCTGTCAGGAAGAGTGGCCCTGTATCGAGCACGGCCCCGGCAGAGCCGAATGTCTGCCGCGTATCCTGTTCCTCGTCAGTATCGGCAAGGGTATATGCGGGGAAGGTCAATCCATCCAGTTCCAGCGTGCCTTCAGTCTGCCGAATGCGGGCAAAAACCTCGAATGCATCGGAAAAATAATAGCGGCCATGGCCTTCGATTGCCCATTGTTCGAACCCGTCAGCCTCAGTGCCGCTGGCGGCAGATGAGAAGCCGTCGGTGCGGGCGAAATTGGCCGATGCGCCAATGAAGCCGGTATCGGCATCGCCGATTCCGGCCGAGGCATTGGCAGTTACGCTGTCATCCGCGCCATATTCCGCGCTGGCGACCAGTCCTGTGTCCGCCCTGGTGGAGGCAACAATTACGCCGCCCAGCGCGTCCGAACCCCAGATAGTGGAGTTGGAGCCGCGGATCACCTCCAGCTTGGCAAGATTGCCCGATAACAGATTGCCGAAATCGAACCCGCCCGAAGGAGCCGCCGGGTCCGACACGCGGACACCGTCAAGCACGATCAGGACCTGTTCCGCTTCGGACCCGCGCAGCCTCACGCCGGTAAAGCCGCCCAGCCCGCCATTGCGGCTGAAAGTCAGACCGGGGACCCGTTCGAGCACACGGGTCAGATCAGGCCCTTGCACAGCACGAATTTCTTCCTCGCCAATGATGGTAACCTGCTGGCCGGTATCCTCCAGCTCGATCCGCGTTCCGGTCGCTGTCACGGTGATATTTGTCTCGGCGGAACTTACGCTGTCACTGGCTAGCGTTCCGGACCCATCCTGCGCCGCTGCAGGAATGGCGAATGCGGCGAAAGAAACGCTGAAAAATAGATATTTGTACACAAGACCTCCGATATAGAACGAACATGTCGCTCAAAACGGAGGGAGCGCCCGAAATGGCGCTCTCCCGCTGGCTACCGGTGCACCCCGCCCGATGGCCGAACGACAGTCACTGGCAGGTCTCCTGGCTCCCGGATCAACGCTTTCCTGCCGCCTTCCCGCGCCTGATTCAAGCACAGTGGCATTTGGCCGGATCGCTTCCCGGTCACAGTTGCGGGGGCAGCGGGGGCGTTGAACCCCTTTCCCTCTTAGGCCCGCCCCACGTCTTTCATGACATAGCGCGAACAACCCGTGACGTCGCCGGCCCTTTAGGCACAGAATTACGCCCCGACAAGTCGCCTTTCTCTATCGTCTTCGTCCTGTTCCGATACGGGTTGAACTTCAGGCGTGTTGCAAAGGGCTGGCCAACATAAGGCAAACACGTGGATCAGATCCCTCCTTTCGCCGTAACGGCTCAGGCGCAGCCAAGGCGCGATTTTCGCAGCCGGCGCCAGCCGCTGCGTGCGCGGTTGATGGGCGTTGCCAAGCGAATGGCTATTGTCGGCGTGGCCCTTGCCGTGCCTGCACTGGCCGCACCGGACACCATCGCTGCCTTGCAGAGGGATGCCATCACAGCGCAAGCAGTGAAGCAGATGCCCTTCGAAACGCCGGGTCTCAGCTTTCCCGGCTCAGCCTTCTACTATCTCGAGGATGCGCCGCACATGGTTGATGCGGAAGGGTGGGATAAACCAATCGCCGTGATCGGAGCGCCCGCCTTTACGCCTTCATCCAAGCTCGCAGACCTGCCGCTTGCCGCTGCCCCGCTGCGCATTGCCGGGTCGGATCGTGATCATGTCCGCGCGCAGCAGTGTATGGCCCAGGCAATCTATTACGAAGCTGCCAGCGAGAGTGATGCGGGCCAGCGTGCAGTGGCACAGGTAGTGCTCAATCGCGTGGCACATACCGCCTATCCGCGCAGCGTGTGCGGCGTTGTCTATCAGGGAAGCGAGCGCACGACCGGGTGTCAGTTTTCCTTCACCTGCGATGGATCGCTGGCAAGGCAGCCTTCGCGATCTGGCTGGGACCGTGCCAGCCGCATTGCAAGAGAAGCACTTGCAGGCGTGGCTTACGCACCCGTGGCGACAGCCACACACTACCACACGCTGGCGATAAATCCCTATTGGGCCAGCAGCCTCGACACCGTCAGCGTGATCGGGGCGCACAAGTTTTACCGGTGGCGTGGCGCAGCGGGACGGCCTTCTGCCTTTACCGCCTCCTATGCCGGTGCCGAACCATCAGCAGCACGGGCACGCGCATTGACGCCCAATGCTCCTGATCCTGCTTCGGCTCCGGTCATCGCCGCCGCATCAACTGAAACTGGCCCGATTAGTCACTCTGCCGCGCAGCCCAAACCGTCCGTTGCGGCGGTGGCCGAAGGCACCGCCCCTCTCGCCTCCGCACCGCGCAGCGGTAATATACGGTCCGAATATGCCAATAGTGGCCGCTGGATTGAACGCCCCTGAAGTGTGCGGCAAGGCTTTGGTAAGCCTTTGGATATCACGAATAAGATTTCGGAAACCATCCTGTGGAACCTTCACTTAGTCCAACTGGGCTAATTGTCGCTGCGGTCGCCAATCCGGCATCAGCAACAAGCAGGAAAAATCCGCACCATGTCGATCCGTTTCGCAGCCCCAGCCACAAAATGTTCCGCACGCATGACCCCTGATCGGGTTCGCGGGCTTCATACACGCGCGGCAAATGATAATGGCGATCTTGTCAGCCCGCCACATTTCAATGCCGCCCTGCGCCAATTCGCAAAGCATGGACTGTCTGCCGCACAGAACGCGCATGACCAGGCAATCACCGCCTTTGCAGCAGGCGACCACGAAACATTCTTGTGGTGGCGCGATGTTTGCCGCGCTCTTGACCGGCGCATCGGCCGCAAGCTGTATGATAGGGACAGGTTTGATGCTTGCTAGATCATGCGCATGCAAAAGCGTTGTTGAACGGAACTTTCAGCGCATGCCGGGTTTGTTTAGGATGCGCGAAGCTGGATCAATTTGGTTGCCTCGCCACATGAGACAGACGCCATCCGCAAACAGCTGATATTGCTATTGCGAACTCTTAGCAAAAACTAATTCTGATTCCGTGTTGCAATGGCTTTGCGGCGGGCTTAGGGCGGGCACCGAATCTGGCGCGCGGCCCCTACGGGGCGCATGGCTGAGTGCCGACTGATCTAATATGAATGCGCCCGCGGCATTGAAGGACCAGGCTTTTCCATGGCACGCAAGAAAATCGCCCTTATTGGCGCCGGCATGATCGGCGGAACTCTCGCCCACCTCGCAGCTAAGCAGGAACTGGGCGATATCGTCCTGTTCGACATTGCCGAAGGCATGCCGCAAGGCAAGGCACTGGATTTGAACCAGTGCGGACCAGTCGAAGGCTTCGACGCGCGTGTAACGGGCACTAATGACTATGCCGATATCGCCGATGCCGATGTCATCATCGTGACTGCTGGCGTCCCCCGTAAGCCCGGCATGAGCCGTGACGATCTGCTCGGCATCAATCTTTCGGTGATGAAGTCGGTCGGCGAAGGCATCAAGAACAACGCGCCCGATGCATTCGTGATCTGCATCACCAACCCACTGGATGCGATGGTCTGGGCGCTGCGCGAATTTTCCGGCCTACCGCACAATAAGGTGGTTGGCATGGCAGGCGTATTGGACAGCGCGCGTTTCGCGACTTTCCTCGCTTGGGAATTTGACGTCAGCGTGAAGGACGTAAACGCCTTTGTGCTTGGCGGCCATGGCGACACGATGGTTCCGGTTCTGTCCTACTCCACAGTCAATGGCATTCCGGTGGGCGATCTGGCGAAGATCAAGGGCGTTGCAGCATCGCGCATGGATGAAATCGTTGATCGCACCCGCAAGGGCGGCGGCGAGATCGTCGGCCTGCTCAAAACCGGGTCTGCCTATTATGCGCCTGCCACCAGCGCCATTGCAATGGCCGAGGCCTATCTTGGCGACCAGAAGCGGATTCTTCCCTGTGCTGCCTATGTCACGGGTAAATATGGCGTTGATGGACTGTATGTCGGTGTTCCCGCCATGATCGGCGCCGATGGTATCGAAGATGTTATCGAAATCGAACTGTCGGATGAGGAAGCGAAAAACCTCAAGGTCAGCGTCGATGCGGTCGAAGAATTGCTGGAAGCATGCAAGGGACTGGATAACACGCTAGCGTGATGTCGGGGGGCTTTTTCCTCAGGGCCAGCGGTGCCGCTCCGTCGATGATCGGATCGCTCATGGTTCGGTTCGTCGGGCAAAAGGCTGGCGTCTTCACGCTTGCCGGGCTTCTGGGAGCTTCACTTTATCTCTTGGCCCATACCGCAATGGCCCCACACGGCTTTATTATGATAGTGCCTTTGCCATTCTGGCTTGGCTGCGCGCTGGGTTTGATAGTTTGCCTCATGGCTGACATCGCACAGCGCCGGAATTTCAATTAAGAATAAGGATAACGTCGAATGTCCATCCTCATAAACAAAGACACCAAGGTCATCACCCAGGGTATGACTGGTGACACAGGCACCTTCCATACCCAGCAGGCGCTCGATTACGGGACGCAGATGGTGGCGGGTGTAACGCCAGGCAAAGGCGGCACCACGCATATCGGCCTGCCCAATTTCAATTCCGTGCGGGAAGCGAAAGACGCGACCGGCGCAACCGCCAGCGTGATCTATGTGCCGCCGCCCTTCGCGGCTGACGCGATGCTGGAAGCCATCGAAGCCGAGATTGAACTGATCGTGGCAATTACCGAAGGTATTCCGGTGATGGACATGGTCAAGGTAAAGCGCGCGCTTTCCGGCTCCAAATCACGACTGATCGGGCCGAACTGCCCCGGCGTGCTCACCCCTGAAGAATGCAAGATCGGCATTATGCCCGGCTCCATCTTCAAGAAGGGCAGCGTCGGCGTTGTCTCACGTTCGGGCACGCTGACCTATGAAGCCGTCCACCAGACAACTGCCGTGGGCCTTGGCCAGACAACTGCTGTCGGCATTGGTGGCGATCCCGTCAATGGCACCAATTTCATCGACGTGCTCGACCTGTTTCTTGATGACGATGCGACCAAGTCAATCATCATGATTGGCGAAATTGGCGGCAGCGCAGAAGAAGAAGCTGCAGAATTCATCAAGCAAGAAGCTGCCAAGGGCCGCCGCAAGCCGATGGTCGGCTTCATCGCTGGTCGTACCGCGCCTCCGGGCCGCCGCATGGGCCATGCTGGCGCCATTGTTTCGGGCGGTAAAGGCGATGCCGACAGCAAGATTGCAGCGATGGAAGGTGCGGGCATCCGCGTATCACCCTCGCCAAGCGAATTGGGCACCACGCTCGATGCGCTGCTGAAGGAACTGGCATAACCGCCGATCGCTTAGCCTCAGAGGAGAGGCCCCATGGGTAAAGAGTCACAAAATTTCCTTCCCGAAATGCCGTCCCAGGATGGGGCGCAGCAGGGGCCGAGCTGGGGCAATCCACGTTGGCCGCTGACGGATGGCGTGGGCGATCTGTCGCAGGCGATGGACCCGACCGACATGATTGCGGCGGTGAAAGAATCGGCTGCAAAATCAGGTAGGCCCACTGATTCCGCCAGCATCGAGGCCGCTGCGCGCGATTCCGTGCAGGCCATGCTGCTGATCCGGCTATATCGCGTGCGTGGCCACCTCGGGGCAAATCTCGATCCGCTTGGCCTTTCCCATCGCGAGGAACCCGAGGAATTGTCCCTCGCCTGGCATGGCTTTGCCGGGCAGAAGGACAAGGAAGTCTTCGTCGGCGGCGCATTCGGCTTCGAATGGGTCACCGTCGGTGTTCTCTATGAGGCGCTACGCAGCACCTATTGCGGTCATGTCGGCTTGGAATACATGCATATCGCCGATACCGAAGAACGGCGATTTCTACAGGACAAGTTCGAAAGCCCCGAAGACACCATCAGCTTCACCCCGGAAGGCAAGCAGGCAATTCTGCAGGCCGTGATCCGTGGCGAGGAATACGAGAAATATCTCGCCAAGAAGTATGTGGGCACCAAGCGCTTCGGTCTCGATGGCGGCGAAGCCATGATTCCTGCTCTGGAAGCAGTCATCAAATATGGCGGCGCGATGGGCGTGCGAGAGATCATCTACGGTATGGCGCACAGAGGACGGTTGAACGTCCTCGCCAACGTCATGGCCAAACCATATCACGTAATCTTCCATGAATTTTCTGGTGGCTCTGCCAATCCTGATGATGTTGGTGGCTCAGGCGATGTAAAATATCACCTCGGCACCAGTACTGATCGCGAGTTTGACGGGATCAAGGTGCATATGTCGCTCGTTCCCAATCCCTCGCACCTTGAAGCGGTAAATCCCGTGGTGCTGGGAAAGACCCGCGCGCAGCAGGCCATGCATGACGATCTCGGCACGCATGACAAGGTGCTGCCCGTTCTCATCCATGGCGACGCCGCCTTTGCCGGACAGGGCGTGGTCTGGGAGTGTTTTGGCCTGTCGGGCGTGCGCGGTTACAATACCGGTGGTTGCCTGCACTTCATCATCAACAATCAGATTGGCTTTACGACCAGTCCGAAATTCGCGCGATCCTCACCCTATCCGTCGGATGTGGCCAAGGGTGTTCAGGCACCTATCCTGCATGTGAATGGCGACGATCCCGAATCCGTGACTTTCGCATGCAAGCTGGCTGTCGAATATCGCCATCGGTTCAAGCGCGATGTCGTGATCGACATGTGGTGCTATCGCCGGTTCGGCCATAATGAGGGCGATGAACCCAAATTTACGCAGCCACTGATGTATGATGCGATCAAGAAGCATCGGCGCGTCTCGGAAATCTATTCCGAGCGGCTGAAGGAGCAGGATGTTCTGGATGATGGCGGGGCCCTTGCCATGCGCAAGGAATTTATCGACCAGCTGGATGCAGAGTTCGAAGCGGGCAAAAGCTACAAGCCCAATGAAGTGGACTGGTTCGCTGGCCGCTGGAGCGGGCTTCACAAGCCAGCAGATCCCGAAACCGCGCGGCGCAATGTCGACACGGGCATCGGGAAAAAGCTGTTCGACAGCCTCGGGCGGACGCTGACCACTATCCCTGAAGATCACAGCACCCATTCCACACTCAAGCGTATTCTCGGCGCCAAAGCGGAAATGTTTTCCAGCGGCTCCGGCTTTGACTGGGCCACTGCCGAAGCGCTCGCTTTCGGTAGTCTGGTCAGCGAAGGGTTCGGGGTGCGTCTTTCAGGACAGGATTCCGGACGCGGCACATTCAGCCAGCGTCATGCGATCTGGGTCGACCAGAAGACAGAAGATAAATATATCCCCCTCGCTACCCTGCCTCACGGCAAGTTCGAGGTTTATGATTCCACCCTCAGCGAATTTGGCGTGCTTGGTTTCGAATACGGCTTTTCGCTGGCCGATCCCAAGACGCTGGTAATGTGGGAAGCGCAATTCGGCGATTTCGCCAATGGCGCGCAGATCATAATCGATCAGTTCATTGCCGCAGGCGAAGTGAAATGGTTGCGGGCCAACGGGCTTGTACTATTGCTGCCGCATGGCTTCGAGGGCCAAGGGCCGGAGCATTCCTCCGCCCGCCTCGAACGATTCCTGCAATTATGTGCGAATGATAATATCCAGGTCTGCAACATCACCACACCGGCCAATTACTTCCACGCTGTCTCTTATACACATCTCCGAGCCCACGAGACCGTACTAGATCTCGTA
>OJBU01000187.1_pt1 | contig 11917 bp, 8 predicted proteins | sample 1591241 | NCBI WGS metagenome assembly OJBU01 (sample SAMN05416770, study PRJEB24817) | seawater metagenome | isolation source: Sea water | place: Canada:Atlantic | collected 2013-07 | reverse complement strand
GACCATCCCGAATAATGAGATCGCGACAATCACCCACCAGTCCGACCGCTTCGCATGAGCAAACCTTTTCGTCAGCAACCAGGTGAATGGAGCAAGGACCAGACAAGCGATCAGCATGCGCATGCAGGACGCTGTGAAGACCGAGAACTGCTGCCCGATTAACTTGCTGAGCGGCGTTGCACTGCCAAAGAGTGCCATGCCCAGCAAAAGCTGCACGACAATCGCAGGAGTGGTCGATGGTCTCTCGGATACCATGATACTGGAAAGATTTAACATGTCGGGTTTTATTAGCAAATCATAGCCTTGTTCTCTTATCCGGCACAGGGTCGAGCAAGCGGGTTTCGTGCCAGGAGCGCTGGATTGATCCGTGTTGCAACGACCCCTCCTCCTGCTTCTTTTGCTACGCTGGACCCCGATCAAACGCATTCGAACTTGATACCGGCGTTACAACTGCCTCCTGTTATTGGGCGAAAGGAGGCGACCGTGTCGGCAACCAAGATCCTGTGGGGCCAGATCCTGGCTGTATTTGCGCTTGCGCTCGCAGGAGTCTGGGCGGCCACCCAATGGACTGCTGCAACGCTCGGCTACCAGCAAGAGCTCGGTCCAGCATGGTTCACCGCGTTTGGTCACCCGGTCTATCCGCCATATTCGATCTTCTGGTGGTGGTTCAGTTACGAGGCCTATGCTCCGCGAATATTCGAAACCGGCGGGATGATCGCCGCATCGGGCGGCCTGATTGCGGTGGTTGTGGCAATCGCAATGTCGGTCTGGCGTGCCCGAGAGGCCCGGACCAGCGCGACCTATGGCTCTGCGCGCTGGGCAACCCGCTCCGAGATCGCTCGCGAAGGGCTACTCGGCGGCAAAGGCGCAGTGATCGGTCGCCATGCCAATCTCTATTTACGCCATGACGGACCCGAGCATGTACTTTGTTTCGCCCCGACGCGCAGCGGCAAGGGTGTCGGCCTCGTTGTCCCGACGCTGCTGACCTGGCCGCATTCGGCCATTGTTCATGACATCAAAGGCGAAAACTGGGATCTCACGGCAGGCTTTCGCTCGCGTTTCAGCCGCGTGCTGCTGTTCGATCCGACCAATGAAGCCTCGGCGCCGTACAATCCGCTGATGGAGGTGCGGCGGGGAATTAACGAAGTGCGCGACGTGCAGAACATTGCCGATGTGCTGGTCGATCCCGAAGGCTCGCTCGAACGGCGCAACCATTGGGAAAAGACAAGCCATGCCTTGCTGGTCGGAGCGATCCTCCATGTTCTTTATGCCGAGCCCGACAAGACCCTGGCCGGAGTGGCCTCGTTCCTGTCCGACCCGAAGCGCTCGATCGAGACGACGCTCACCGCAATGATGGCAACGCAGCATCTGGGAGAGGAAGGCGTCCACCCGGTTGTGGCGAGCGCCGCACGCGAACTGCTCAACAAGTCGGAGAATGAGCGTTCGGGCGTGCTCTCAACCGCGATGTCTTTTCTTGGTCTCTACCGCGATCCGGTGATCGCCAAAGTCACGCGGCAATGCGACTGGCGGATCGCCGATCTCGTCGATCCGGCGCGCCCCGTCACACTCTATCTCGTCGTGCCGCCGTCCGACATCAGCCGCACCAAGCCGCTTATCCGGCTCATTCTCAACCAGCTGGGCCGCCGCCTGACCGAAGACCTGAACGAAGGATCGGATCCACGCCGATTGCTGCTGATGCTTGACGAATTTCCAGCGCTCGGCCGTCTCGACTTCTTCGAAAGCGCGCTTGCCTTCATGGCAGGCTACGGCATCAAGGCATTCCTGATCGCGCAATCGCTCAACCAGATCGAGAAGGCTTACGGTCAGAACAATGCGATCCTCGACAATTGTCATGTCCGGGTCTGTTTTGCGACCAATGACGAGCGCACGGCGAAGCGTATTTCTGAATCGCTTGGCACCGCGACCGAACTGCGCGCGATGAAGAATTACGCTGGGCACCGGCTCTCGCCATGGCTTGGTCATCTGATGGTCTCGCGCAGCGAAACCGCCCGGGCCTTGCTCACCCAGGGCGAGATCATGCAGCTGCCCGATACCGATGAGATTGTGATGCTTGCAGGCGCGCATCCGATCCGGGCGAAGAAGGCGCGCTATTATGCCGATCCCAGATTGGCAAAACGGGTCGAGCCGCCGCCGATGGCTGAACAATCGCCCAGTCAGCCCGACGCAGGAGAATGGGAAGGGGTGATTGCGCGCGCACCCAAGCAACCGCTTGTCGCGTCGGATGCCGCTGAGCTGGAAGATCGCGACACGGTCGCTGATGGCGGTGTCCGGCGCGAGCCCGAACTTCCCCAGCACGAGGATATAGCGCCCACGCCATCGCCACCGCGCAATGAATTCGAGTTCGACGACCGGCGCGATGACGAAGAGGCGGGCAGAAACCGCCGGATCGCCGACCAGATGCGCGCCAATGCACAGCGGGCGGCGCTCGACCCCGATGACGGGATCGAATTGTGAGCAAGGGCAACCGCATCAAGCACACTTTCCGCCTGCCGCCCGCTCTCTCGCGGCAACTGGCCGACTTTGCCGGACGCAAGCGGGTATCGCAGGCTTCGGTGGTCGAAGCCGCGATCGCTTCGTTCCTGTCGCCCGATGGTTCGGAGAGACTCGAGGCGGCATTCAGCCGCCGGTTGGACCGGATTTCGCGGCAGATCGATAAGCTCGACTATCACGTCGAGGTCGGCAACGAGGCGTTTGCTCTTTACCTGCGGCGCTGGCTCGAAGTCACGCCCATGCTCGGCGCTGGTGCCTCAGCTGCTGCGCGGGCCGACGCCGAGAAACGCTTCAATTATCTCGTCGAGGCGCTGGCCCGCAGAATGGAAACGGGAAAGCACCTGTCCGACGAGCTTATTCGTCTGGGGCCAGCACATGATGAAGAGGAAAATGGCCAATAGTCCATTGGAAGCGCGCTTCGATGTCTTCACGGCAACTTCGCGCGCGAAGACGCGCAGACCTTAGTCAAATGCTTCAGTTCGGTAGGAGGAGAGATGCGCTCTGGAGCAGGGCGAATTGCCGACGCGCCAGTCTATAGGTGCAACTAATCCAACTGCTTGCTAGAGGTTGTGTAATGCGCACCGAACTCGATCATCTGCCACCGCAAAAGCAGCGCGAGCTTGAGCGCGTGGTGCAGCTGATTTTCGAAGAATTCGATGACGCCTTCGCGCTCGCGAAGCACGACTGGAAGAAGGCCGGGCGCATCCTCAAGGTCATTCTGTACGGCAGCTATGCACGCGGAACATGGGTCGATGAACCCCATACTGCTAAGGGCTACCAGTCTGACTATGATCTGCTTGTTATCGTCAATGACAAGCGTCTGGTTGACCGCATCAAGTACTGGTCCAAGCTCGATGACCGGCTGATGCGCGAATACGGCGTCACCAAGACCCTCAACACGCCGGTGAATTTTATCGTCCACACATTGCAGGAAGTGAATGATGGGCTGGCCCATGGCCGCTATTTCTTCATGGATGTCGCGAAAGACGGGCTGGCGCTCTACCAGGCAGACGACACCGAACTGCATAAGCCTAAGCCCAAAACGCCCGTGCAAGCACTCGCGATGGCGCAGGAGTATTTCGACGAGTGGATGCCTGCTGCGTCGGGAATGCTGGAGACTGCAAAATTCAGCGTCAACCAGGGCCGGCTGAAGGATGCTGCATTTCTAACTCATCAGGCAGCCGAGCGCTTGTACCACTGTGTCTTGCTAGTCTGCACCTTCTACACGCCGCATGTGCACAATCTCGGCTTTCTCCGCACTCAGGCTGAGCGGATCGACCCTCGATTGACGTATGTCTGGCCGCGCGACACCAAGCGTGATCGTGCCCGCTTCGAGAAGCTCAAGGAAGCTTACGTCAAGGCCCGCTATTCGAAGCATTACCGCATCACCAAGGAAGAACTCGAATGGCTCGGCGAGCGTGTCGAGGAACTTGGCCGCGTTGTCCATGAGATATGCTCGGAACGGCTTGAGAAGCTCAAGAGTGAAGCAGTCGCTTGATCGGGGCTCGCCCGCGGGCCCGATTACATTTCACCGTATGACTGCTTTGCGCCCCAATCTAAGACGTTTGCAGCCCGTTTCAGAGTTCCCGAAAACGGACATTAAAATACCGGATTCACAACTGAGAACTTCAAAATACTGTTAGTGGCGAGCTCGATAGATTGGAGTGTAGCTTGGCGTCAGCGTCTTCTCAGATTTGGAACTAAGAGAATGACAGTTATGTAGATCGGCACGAGGTTCCTCAAAACTCTTGACGTTCGCGCTGCCGTGATAGACTAATACAATCAAACAGATAAAGGTAAGGCGAGCTTTTTGAGCGTCAGCGTTCACAATCCAGATCAATATATGGCGTCGCTGCGGACGATCATTGCCCAAGGTCGCAAGCGTGTCGGACTTCTAGTTGGTGCGGGAGCACCTGCTGGCATGCCGCGCGCCGATGGCACTCGACCGCTGATTCCCGCCGTTGCTGGCCTTACCGATCAAGTCCTGACGGCAATCGCGCCAACTTATCAGGTTCAGATAGATGGCCTCAAAGGTGATCTTGAGCGCCACGATATCGAGACATTGCTCTCCCGGATCCGATCGCTCAGCAGCGTTATTGGGAAAACCAAAGTTCATGACTTGGATGGCGATGGATACAAAAAAATGGCTGAGGCCGTTTGTGCCGAGATCGGTCAAGTCGTTAAGGTTCGCCTTCCCGCCGCTCCCACTCCCTACAGCGAGTTAGTTAGCTGGGTCACTGGCGCGCCGCGCGCCCACCCCGTGGAGATCTTCACCACCAATTATGATTTGCTGTTCGAAGAGGCTTTCGAACGCGTCAAAGCGCCTTATTTCGACGGCTTCACCGGTGCGCGGGAAGCGTTTTTCGATCCCGCATCGGTGTCCACTGATCAGCTTTCCCCAAGGTGGACGCGACTTTGGAAGGTCCACGGCTCACTCGGTTGGAAGGCCAACGACGAGGGCGAGGTCGTTCGCACGGGTCGCGATGATGCGACGCACCTAATTTTTCCCGAGCATCTCAAATATGACCAGACACAGAAAGCCCCCTATTCCGCGTTGCTCGAGCGCCTGCGCACATTTCTCACGATCGAGGACACTCTGCTGATCTCGATCGGTTTCTCCTATGCAGATGCGCATATCACCGACAGGATCAGCGAGGCGCTCGACGCCAACCCCGCGGCAAGCGTGTTCGCCTTCCAGTTTCAAAATCTGAACAAGGAAACCCACGCCGCCCAGCTAGCCGCTCGTCGCTCTAACTTTAGTGTTTATGCGCGCGACAAGGCGGTTGTGAGTGGTGTCGCGGCCGACTGGCAAGCGCCGAAAGAGCTGCCGACTAAGGATTGGGGGCCAATTCGTAAGAGCTATTGGTCCACGCCGACCGGTGGCCAGGATGGCGGTTTCAAGCTCGGCGCCATCGAGGATTTCACCCGCTTCTTCGCCAACTCGCGCTCGCCCCAGGCATTCGAGGCTGATGCGGCGCCGGCCTCGCCGACGTCGGCCGCGTGACTGGTCCGACATTTCTTGGACGCGTCGGGAGTGTCACGGGCTCGACAATCAGCGTCAGACAAGCGGAATCTGTCGCGTCGGGAATCGCAATTATCGAAGGCCGAAGCTACCGGGTCGCTCAGGTAGGCAGCTTCGTACGCATCCCGCAGGGCTATCATGACCTCTATGGGGTGATCTCTGAAGTAGGCGCGCAGGCCACGCCTGAGACGCTCACTGATGCGCGACAACGCGGCGAAAGCTGGATGACGGTGCAGTTGGTTGGAGAAATCGTAGAGACCAGCTTCGAGCGCGGCATCAGCCAGTATCCCGGTATCAACGACGAGGTTCATCTCGTAACCGAGGACGATCTCGGCCGCATATACGGCGTTGAACACACTGGTCAGATTACGATCGGGCGGCTAGCAGGCGCCGAAAGCATTCCGGTCCAAATCGATCTCGATCGTCTCGTCACACGCCATAGTGCTGTCCTAGGATCTACTGGCTCAGGCAAGTCGACAACGATCGCCAGTCTACTGCGGTCGATATGTCAGGCCGACGACGGTAAGCATTGTTCAAGCGCTCGCATTCTGCTGCTCGACATTCATGGTGAATATGGTGACGCGCTGAAATCGGTCGCGGAGGTGTTTAGAGTAAATCCTTCGAAGGACGAGCAGCCGCTCCACGTTCCACATTGGGCACTTGATACTCCTTCCCTGCTCGATTTTCTAATGGGGCCGTTATCGGAGAGTGCCTACACCGGGGTGCTGGACAAAATACAGGCAGCCAAGCTGTCAGTCGCAGAAGGTGTCGCTGGCGTCGATGTGAACGCCTTGACGGTCAGCACGCCATTGCCGTTCAGCCTTAAGCAGCTCTGGTTCGAGTTGATCGATCCCGAATACAAGACATGGGGCGATAAGGAGCGCACGCAGCGAGCGATTGATGAGGAAGGCGATGCCGAAACTCTGAAAGCACCGAAATATCGTCCCCCAGGAGCCGGGAGTGCTCTGCCAGACCAGAATCAGATTGGCGTACTGGGCATTCGCCGCCAACTCGCACAGATGCGCTCACGTCTACTCGACCGGCAATATGATTTCATGCTTCACCCTGGTGATTGGGAACCCGATCTCGCAGGCAATCCCGAGAAAGATTTGCCGGAGCTACTGAAAAGCTGGTTTGGCCATGACAAGCCGATCACCGTGCTGGATCTGTCAGGCGTGCCCAGCCAAGTTTTGGTGCGCCTGATCGGCGGCATCCTCAATATCACATATGAGGCTCTGTTTTGGGGGCGAAGTTTGCCTGAGGGCGGGCGAGCGAGGCCTGAACTCGTTGTCATGGACGAGGCACACCGATATTTGGGTAAGGACGGTGACAATCCTGCGCGCGATATGGTTCAGAGGATCGTAAAGGAAGGTCGTAAGTTCGGGGTCGGGGCGATGATCGTCAGCCAGCGACCCTCAGAGATCGACGAGACGATCCTTTCGCAGTGCGGAACCCTTATGGCGCTCCGCCTCTCGAACAGCGCCGATCAGGCAAAGGTCAAGGCCGCGCTGCCGGACAGCTTGAGCGGACTTGTCGATACGCTGCCGGTTCTGCGAACCGGCGAAGCAATCATTATGGGCGAGGCGGCGCATCTGCCGATCCGATGCCGCATCAACCTGCCGTCAGCCGGCGAGCGTCCGAATAGCGAGGACCCAAGAGTCAGCGAAGCCTGGACACAGCCGCGCGGGGATGAGGACTATGGGCGGCTCGCCGCAGCTTGGCGATCGCAAGACCCGAAATGGGAACAGAAACCTAAAATGGAGGAATCGTGATGCAAAGGCAGCCCGTCAGTTCGAGCAACATCGCTTCGATCGGCTATGATCCAGCTACGGAAGTGCTGGAGGTCGAGTTTCTAAACAACAGCATCTACCAATATTTCAACGTGCCAAGCATGGCCTACGAAGCGCTGATAGCCGCCCCCTCACATGGGGTTTATCTGAATGCAAATATCAAGGGGCAGTATCAATATGAGCGGATATAGCACTGTTGGAATCGCACCTCACTGTGATTGATCCGATTGAACAGGCGATTTCCCGTTTTGTAGCGCACCGGACACCGATTTAGAGGCGCGGTGGTCGTGTGTGGCCTCGGCCAAATCAGGGCCACTCCTTTTATTCGTCGCTAAAACGGACAGGTTGATAGCTCTCCGAGACTTGTTCTTGACCCGAAGGTCATAAACATTCCCATCGGTACAGCATCGCTGCCCATAAATTTGGATTATTAGGCTAACCTAGCCTCTACCTGACTCCCGTTGACGGCCTTACGAACGGTGAAGCCATTAGGAACCGCCTGTTGGACCAATGGCACATGCGAAATCAGCCCCACTGCGCGTCTCTCACCAACAATATTCTGGAGGACCTGCAGGACTTGATCCAGCGTGCCGGCATCGTTTTCCGTGTCGAGACTGCCAAAGCCCTCGTCGATGAAAATCGTATCCAATCTTATCGCTCCATTGGTCATTTCGACGATGTCAGAAAGTCCGAGGGCCAATGACAGCGCTGCAATGAAAGTCTCTCCGCCCGACAGAGTAATTATTTCGCGGGCCCGGCCAGTCTCGATGTCGTGAACACGCACATCGAGGCCCCGTTTCGACCGTCCGCCGACACTGACCGTGTCACGCTCGAAACGATATCGACCAGCAGTCATCGGATCGAGTCTCAGATTTGCAGCCTCCAGGACCTGATCGAACATCGCGCCGATTGCAAAAGTCTCGAGGGTAGTGCGTAGTTCGTTCTGCCCGTCAAAAGCTTCGGCCAGACCGCGTAGCGAGCCAGAGGTTTGCTCGAGGTTTTGCAGTTTCTGTAATTCATCGGCTAGGCTCGTTTGCAGCTCGACGAGCGATTGATGCTTTTGTCGTGCGTCAGCGCTTTTCTCGGCAGCTTTGTCGGCGGCCCCCTGAGCTTGAAGACGATTCAGTCGGAAGGGCTCCATGTCGGGCCGCTCGGCACTGCCAACAGCATTCATTGCCGCTGATTTGCGTCCCCGCGCGCCTGCCAGTTCCTTGTCGAACTTGGCTATCGTCTGCTCCAGTTCTCCAATCAATTCGATATCGGGAATGGCAGAACGATAGACCGCTTCGGAAATGTCGAGTTCGCCCAACCGCTTCTCAAACTCGGCTCTCTTCCGCAAGATGTCTTCCGCGCAACCTTTGAGAGATATCTTCGCGCTCCGCTCGGCAGCTTCGGCTTTAATCTGGTCGGCCTGGGCAGTTTGTTGTTCCTCAGTCGCGCCTGCGATCGCCTTCTTGCGCTGATCGATTTCACTAGTCGCGGCGTCAATCGCGCCCTGCAACGCAGCCGGGTCACGCATTTCCTCTGGGACCGACGCGATCCGATCCGTGTAGGCCTGACGAGCAACAGCTTCGGCCGTCGTCGCTTCGCTCAGAGCTGTATTGGCCTGCTGGAGGCTGGCAATCGTCGTGACCTTTTGCGCACGCAGCTCCTCCACTTCCTCTGCCAGAACAGAGGGGTCGGCGATTTCGCCGAGATCCTCGATTGCGCCGACGATATCGCGATATTCGGTGTCGATCGCGTTTATGCCACGCCGAGGCGCAGGAAGATCGGCAAGTGTTGCCCTGTGCGCCTCCAGGGTAGCACTTGCCGAACTTAGGCGTGATTGAGCCTCGCGATCATGTTCTGTCGCTGCGATGGAAGCAGATTGAGCGTCTCGCCACGATCTCTCGAGCATCGCCGTATCTCCCGATCCGTGAGCTGGCTCCGGATGATCGTTGGCGCCGCACACTGGGCAGGGCAAACCGTCTTCCAGACGCTCAGCTAGAATGCTGGCCTGCGCAGAAATGAACTCCTGCTCCCGTGCGGCTTCCCTCTCCTTCGCGCTGCGATGGCGGCTTTGCGCATCCAAAGCAGCTGTCGACGTCGCATCGAATTCAGCTTGTGCCTGTTCTGCAGCTTTGCTTGCTCGCTGATATGCGCGTGCACCTTCCAGTTCTGCCTTCAGCTTGTCTCGGTTACCGATCAACTCTTGGCGCTTTGCTGTATTCCGCTGAGAAGCATTGTATGCGGTAGTCTTATCCTCGAAGGCCTGCTCTGCCTGCAAATGCTTTTGGGAAGCCTGATCTTGCGCCTTCTTGGCAGCGTCCAGAGCAGCAACTGTATCTTCAAGCTGAGCAAGTCGCGCTGCGGAATCCTCCAAGACCTGATTGTGCCGTTCTAGTCCATCGACCTTGCGGGCCAGGCTCTCGATTTCATGTTCGCGGGACTTAAGATCGTCCAGTTTCGCTGTAGCCGCCAATGCAGCTTCGCACGCTCGTTTGGCCTCTTCAGTAGCGCTGGCCAGCACCGTTTTGGCCGCCGTATGTCGGGTACGGGCGTCAGCGAGACTAGTGTCGAGATCGGCTATACGGCGCGCCAGTTCGGCCCTGACTTTGCGGCCACGCATGGTCTCGATTTCTGCGACCTTGCCTTCGAGCTCATTCAAGGCGGTATCTGCTGCGTCCACCTCGCTAAATAGCTTCTCCAGATTCTCGGCAGCCGCAAATGCATTATTCGCGACATTGAGTGCTGCCTTTGTTTCAACCACAGCCAGTCGGCTCAATTCATATTGTTCGAGCGCGATCTCGATGCCGGCGCTAAGTTCTTCGGAGCTGGCGAAGCCTTCTGCCCGGAGCCGCTGACCATTCAATCGATAGCCATCTTCGATCTCTCGTCGGACCTCGGTGGCATCTGCCTTGAATTTTTCCGTTAGTCTCCGATAGAGCGACACGTCGAACAGATCGCGCAAGATTTCGAGCCGGTCCTTACTATTCGAGACCAGGAATTGTTCGAACCGGCCCTGTGGCAGAAGCACAATTTGGCGAAACTGCTGAGCGCCATAGCCGAGCAATTCTTCAATTTGCCGCACCACAACGCTGACTTTGCGTTCGGCGATCGGGATGCCGCAACAATCCGGACTCACATCGTCGACAGGGACTTCCGACACGTCGAACAACCATGCCGTATGTGCCTGCATGGTCTGCCCTTCCCCTCGGCTCTTGGGACGAGCTTGATCGGGGATGCGTCGCACGAAATACCGTTTGTCGCCGAGTTCGAATTGCAGGCTGACCTCGGTCAGCAGTGACTCCGGTGCGAAATCCGAACGCATCGTGCCGATGCCCTGCTCTTCCTTTGCGCCTTCACCAAACAGGGCAAAGGCGATCGCGCTGAAGATTGACGACTTACCTGACCCTGTTGGTCCGTAGATTCCGAAGAGGCCTGTGTCCGTGGCTTCGCGGAAATCGATTGTCTCGACCCCGCCGTAAGGACCAAAGGCACTGAGGGTCAATTTGATTGGTCTCATTGTCCCTCCTCCGTAGTTTCGACCGCTTGAAGGGCGGAGGCGACAATCCCGGTCTCTGTGTCTGACAGCGCGTTACCGCGGACGAATTCAAGGAAAGTGGAAGCCAGTGTCTGTGGATCGTCGATCGCTGCTCTTTGTTCTTCGAGGCGTTGCGCAACGGGCCGCTCATTGCGTTCATAGGCGAGCTGGACCGCGTTGGGGTAGAATTCCCGAATCCTTTTCATCGGGTCAATTTGCGGAGTTTCGTCAGTCAGAACGACACGAACAAGATCATCCGAAACTTCGGTTGCAGCGAGCAACTCTAAAAGTCTGCCACGAATGGACCGCACTTTCCGTAGCGGTTTGATGGGCATTTCGGTAACCTTCACGCTGCCGTCAGGGGCAAGATCGATCAGGCTGACGGACTTCTCTTGGCCCTCTTCATCAAAGCCGAATGCAAGTGGTGCGCCGGAATAGCGTACATAATCTTGTCCGACCGATTGCGGTCGGTGCAGGTGCCCAAGCGCAACATAGTGTGCGCCGTCGAACGCGGTCGCCGAGACAGTTTCGATCCCGCCGACCGTCCGTACAAGGGGTCGTTCGCTTTCGCTCGTCGCTGCGCCATCGACGAAAGCATGGGCAACGACGATCCAGCGCATGTTGTCGCCGACGTGCTTGCTTGCGCTTGCCATCTGAGCGCGAATTACATCAGCGGGGCAGGCAATCTCATCATTTTTGAAACACACGCGCGCCGCATACTCGAAGGCGAACGGCAAAGCTGAGATGGCCACCGGACCGTGGGCGTCAGAAATGATCAGGGGCCTCTCATCGTCGTCTAGCGGCCCGCGAACGATTGCCTCACCATCATTTGCGAGAACACCCAGCGCTCCAATTTGCGCTGCAGAATCGTGATTGCCTGCAATCAGTACGATGGCGGCGTCGGAATTTGCTCGTACCATCGTCAGAAATTCGGAAAGCCGCTTGATTGCGCTTTGAGGCGGATTGGCCCGGTCGAATATGTCGCCTGCGACAATCACGACGTCCGGACGATGATCTTCGACTGTCTCTTATACACATCTCCGAGCCCACGAGACCGTACTAGATCTCGTA
>OJBU01000184.1_pt1 | contig 11996 bp, 8 predicted proteins | sample 1591241 | NCBI WGS metagenome assembly OJBU01 (sample SAMN05416770, study PRJEB24817) | seawater metagenome | isolation source: Sea water | place: Canada:Atlantic | collected 2013-07 | reverse complement strand
ATCGATGTGCAGAACGCCAATGCCCGCGCCGCCCGCGCGGCGATGCGGCGGCTGGATGCAGAGCTGGCGGCGCTGCGCTCCACCTTCGGGCGCACGGCCGTCACCGATCTGGCCGAGGCCAACGAGAACGCCGGGCTGGCGGGTGAACAGTTGCGCGCGGCCGAACGGCGGCGGCAGTTCCAGGACCTGCGCGCGCCGGTGGACGGGGTGGTGCAGCAGCTGGCAGTGACGACGGTGGGCGGCGTGGTGCAACCGGCGCAGCAGCTGATGGTGATCGTGCCGTGCAGTTCCGGCGATGCCAGCGTGGCCTCGGCCTGCAACGCGGGCATATCGGTGGAGGCCTGGGTGCAGAACAAGGACATCGGCTTTGTCAGCGTGGGGCAGCGGGTGGCGGTGAAGCTGGAAGCGTTCAACTTCACCGACTATGGCCTGATCGAAGGCACGGTGACCAACATCAGCCGCGACGCTATCGACCAGAGCGAGGCCCCGCTGGGCAGCGAGCGGGACGAGAACGGCCGCCCGGTGCAAGGCGGGCTGGTCTATGCCGCGCGCATCGCCCTCGATTGCGGACCCGATGCGGAGGCGCGGCACGATCTGTGTGATCGCGTTCAGCCGGGCATGTCTGTGCAAGCCGAGATCAAGACCGGCACGCGGCGAATTATCCAGTACCTGCTCAGCCCGATCAGCCAGGCGCTGGGCGAGGCGGGACGGGAACGGTAGCTATCCGTAAACCTCGATGGCCGTATCGGATGAAACCGGAATTGGCGCAAATTTCCTAAAGGAAAATATGGATTTGCCCGATTGACTGTTTGCCGCAAATGGCAAATACCTATGTCCGGAACCGCTATTTGTTCTGGGGGAATTATGGGTCGCAAAGGTAATGGCGCTGCTGGTGCCACTGATGATTTCGTGCAGGTTGAATCCACTGAAACTAAGGCCGCGCCCGCAGCTTCTGAGGCAGTTGCGGAGGCGCCGCGCATCTCGCCGGAGATGAAGGCGAAGCTCGCGGCACTTCGTGAGCGCGTGCAACTGAGTGTGGGGCAGGTGGTGCTCGCGATGGGCAACCTGCCGCGCTATCGCAACCAGACGCTCGGCGATTTGCAGCACCTGGTCATAGAGCCGTTGCTGCGCGATCGCCTCGCCATCGCCCAGGCCCGCGCGCCCGAGGCGGCCGAAGGCGAGGAGCCCGCGCCCGAGGGGCAGCAGGCGACCGCCGGTATCGCCATCTGGGCCAGCGTGTCGGATGAAGTAGCGGCCAAGATCCGCGACCAGATCAAGGGCGGGGCATTCCCCACCCGGCTGGCAGCGGAAGACTGGACCAGCGGCGAGAATATCTGGCTGCTCGACCTGATCGCCCCCAACCGCCAGCTGGCCACTGCCGTGCTCGCCAACTTCAAGCAGATCGCCGGCGACAAGCCCGTTGCCATCCACCCCATCGTCGCGCGCAGCGTCGATCCCGATGTTCTGGAAAGGATGCGGGCGAAGGGGGAGTAGGGGGATGGCCTTCAGGCGGTTTGTCGCGGCGGCATTGATGGCGCTCTCGCTCGCTTCGTGCGGGGACGATGCTTTCCCGGATTATCATTACAAGATGACCGTCCATGTTGGCGGGCAGACCTTCTCCTCGGTCCGTGCAGTGGAGCAGGAGGAAGTGTCCAGCGTTGTCGATTCGTCTGGCAGAACGGTTAGTCGCAAGCTGAGGGGCGAGGCAGTGATTATCGACCACCCCAACGGGCGCACTTATTACGCCCTGCTCGGCAAGCCGAATGATCCTGACTACGCCACGCTGATCGTCGGCGCAGCCTTGCGCGATCATGTCCAGCGCGAGCCCCAATCGGAAGTCGATAAAGAGATCGAGCGGCGTGAAGCGAGCGAGCCACAGACCTCCTCCAAAGCTTGGCTGGACGACATGGCCGATCGCAGCCGTGCACTGACTGAGGTCGAGGGACCGCGTGAACTCCCCCGCCGATTGCCGCCGCGCAACGGCAGGCCACCGTACGAGGCATGGCCGATGTTCGTGACTTTCGCCGATTCGGCCAACCCGAGCACCGTGCGCGAAGTGACACCCGAGAGCCTTGGCGTCGAGCGTATTACGATCGAGATCACCGACGAGGATGTAACTGAGGGGATTGAAGAGCGGTTGATATGGCTGCCGGACTACTATGGTCGTCAATTAAGTGGGGATCGGTTCCAAACGCTCGAAAATAGCCGAAAAGGGATTTCTGCTTATATCACCTCCGGCCTCTTCAGCAGCGGAAACGGATTGAGTCGATTTGAGGAAGGGGAATAACGATGGATAAGGACCTCTTTCTCGCAATCCTGGCGCTCGATTCCTACAACCGAGGGTATGGCCGTCGATTGATCGTCGGGGATGGCGCGCCTGTCGATCCGCTTGGTGACATCGGTCAAATGCTTGGCCTTGCCACGATTACCAGTCAATCAGACACCCAATCGGGTACTCCCGGCCTTGAGGCCGATTTCTACGCCGTTGCTTACGAATGGAATGGCGAAACCATCATCTCTTATCGCGGGACTGACAACCTACTTGTCGATGCAGCGACCGGCTATGGTGTCGGTGCGGGGATCGCCGGCGTGCCTCAGGGTGACTTGGCAATCGAGTTCTACGCGGCAGTTACGGGCAGTATGATCTTCGATTTGAGTGTGCCCGACGATGTTGTTTTGACCGGCCATAGTCTTGGTGGCGGTCTCGCCGGACTTGTTAGCACTCTCACCGGTGTTGAAGCCATGGGTTTCGACTACATGCCTTTCGCGCCGGCCGCCTTCGGCAAGGCTCTAGACACGCTGCTTCAGGACGAGAACGACCCAGGTTTCCAAAAGCTTGTATCAACTGCCCGTGACAATCTTACGATTACTGCGTTTAATCACTTTATGGGTGTGCTCGAGGATTTGAGGCGCCTGGGTGAGGCCACACCTGAAAATTTTGCTGCTGCTAACATGCTTTTCCCGACATTGTCCGGATTTAGGGGGGAGTATGTCGCTGACGAGTTGTCACCGCAAGTGACGGCGAATACAGCGTCAGCGACAGCTTCGTGCTGACCATCGATCCGGTCAACGATGCGCCGGTGCTAACTGGCCCGCTGGGCGATTACATCGGCGTGGAAGACCAGTCGGTGTCGGTCATGCTGCCGGTCGAACGGTTCGTGGACGTGGACGGCGATGCGCTGGCGATCAGCGCCACGCTGGCCAGTGGCGATCCGCTGCCGGGCTGGCTGACGCTGGCCAATGGCACGATCACCGGCCCGCCGCCGCAAGACTTCAACGGCCTGCTGGAAATCGTGGTGACGGCCACCGACGGCGAATATTCGGTCAGCGATACCGTCACCATTGATATCCTGCCGGTGAACGATGCGCCGGTGCTGGCCAATGCGATTGCGGATGTCTCTTCGGACGAGGACCAGCCCTTTACATTCGCCATTGATCCGGCAAGCTTCACCGACGTGGACGATGCCACGCTGGCGATCACCGCGACGCTGGCCGATGGCACTGCGCTGCCGGGCTGGATGGCGTTCGACGGGGCAACGCTTTCTGGCACGCCGCCGCAGGACTTCAACGGGTCTTTCGAAATCCGCGTGACCGCCACCGATGCGGGCGGGCTTTCGGCCAGCGATGTCTTTGCCTTCACCATCGATCCGGTGAACGATGCGCCGGTGCTTAACGGTCCTCTGGGTGCAATTGCGGTGAATGAAGACAACCCGCTGTCGCACGTCCTGCCGCTGGGCAATTTCAGCGATGTGGATGGCGATGCACTCAGCTTCACGGCGACGCTCGCCAATGGCGATCGGCTGCCGACCTGGCTTTCGCTCAACGGCAACGTGCTGGAAGGCACTCCGCCGCAGGACTTCAGCGGCGTGTTGCAGATCACTGTCACCGCCAGCGATGGCGAACTGACGGCCAGCGACACGGTGACGCTCGACGTGCTGCCGGTGAACGATGCGCCGGTTGTGGCGGGAACCCTTTCCGACATCACCATTTATGGCCGCGAGACGATCGACTGGCTGGTGCCCGTCGATCTGTTCAGCGATGTCGATGGCGATGTGCTGTCGCTTACCGCCACGCTGGCCGATGGCAGCGCGCTGCCGGGCTGGATCAGCTTCGACGGCAGCCGCTTCACCGGCACCGCGATCGATGATTTCGACGGTGTGGTCAGCTTCACCGTCATTGCCGGCGATGGCGAATACAGCGCCAGCACCGGCTTTGCCGTGACCATCATCGATCCCAACGATCCGCCGCTCGCGGTGGACGACGGGGTGTTCGTGGGCCTGCAATCGCAAGACCTGACGATCCTGGTGTCAGACCTGCTGGCGAATGACAGTGATCCCGATGGCGATCCCATCTCGCTGGTGAGTATCGCTTCGACGGGCGTTGGCAGCGTGTCCTTGGATGTGGACGGCAACATCGTCTATAGCGTGGACAGCACCTTCACCGGCGCCGACACTTTCACCTACACCCTCAGCGATGGCGAGGAGACCGCTACCGCAACGGTCAACGTGCGCATCGACAGCCTCTATGCGGGCTGGTCGCAGGGCACCGCTGGCGACGACAAGCTGTTCGGCAACAACAAGGAAGGCAACCAGCTTGACGGCGGCCTAGGTGACGATCACGTCAAGGGCGGCAACGACGACGACTGGCTGGCTGGTGGCGCCGGCAACGACAAGTTGCAGGGCCTTTCGGGCAACGACCATCTGTGGGGCAATGCCGGCGATGACGAACTGATCGGCAACGGCGGTTACGACACCGCCTATTACTTCGGCCTGCGCTCCAGCTATGTCATCCAGACCGTTAGCGGAACGGTACAGGTGGTGGACACCGCGCCCGGCATCGATGGCGACGATGGCACTGACATCATCGCTGGCATCGAACTGCTTTCGTTCAAGAATGGCGAAACGGCGTCGGTTGTCTCGCCGATTATCCTCGACCTGTCGGGCGATGGCATCATCACCGTCAGCGCGGCGGACAGCAACGCCCGCTTTGATCTCGATGGTGATGGCCTGGCTGATGATACCAGCTGGATCGGTGCGGACGAGGCCTTCCTGTTCCTTGACCGGGACGGCGACGGAACCATGTCGGGCGTGGGCGAGATGAGCTTCGTCGACGATTTCGACGGCGCCCGGACCGACCTGGAAGGCCTTGCCGCCTTTGATAGCAACGGTGACGGCGTCCTCAACGCCAGCGACGAGCGTTTCACAGACTTCAGCGTGTGGCGCGATGCCGATGGCGACGGCGCGGTGGACGAAGGTGAAACCGCAAGCCTTGCCACGGTGGGTATTGCCGCAATCGGCCTGACAGGCACTCCGGTGGACGGCACCTCGCAGCTGGGTGAAGTCGCCGTGATCAATTCCGGCAGTTTTGTCCTGACGAACGGCGTCACCCGCCAGTTTGCCGATGCGGCGCTGACTTACTTCTCCGCAGCCACCAACATGCCGGAGTTGGAAACGGTGACCTACAGCCTTGACCGCAAGGCCAAGAAGTATCGCCTGTACGTATCGGGCGGCGCCATTTCGGTGGTGGAGAAATCTCCGCGCTACGTCGCCGATCCGGGTGCAGGTCGGCTGGGGGCGAACACCGTCATTTCCTTGCGTGGCACGGACTATGGCATGTTCGCTCCGGTCGTGCTCGATCTTGACGGGGACGGCATCGAACTGGTCAAGCGCAAGAAGGCGCATGCCATGTTCGATTATGGCGGCGATGGTGTGGGCGATGACACCGGCTGGATCAGCGGTGATGACGGCTTCCTGGTGATCGACCGGAACAACGATGGCCTCATCACCGATGCCGCCGAGCTGTCACTTGCCAGCGAAAATATGGCTGCGCGCAGCGGGCTGCAGGGCCTTGCCTGGCTCGACAGCAACAACGACGGCGTCGTCGACGCTAACGACGCACGCTTTGGCGAACTGCGTGTCTGGCAGGATCGCAATGGCAACGGCGTGACCGACGCCGGAGAACTGCGCAGCCTGGCAGATGCAGGCATCAGTTCGATCAGCCTGAACATGAGGGGTCTTGAAGGCCATTCGAAGCTGGACAACAACGCAGTGGTTGCAACCACCAGCTTCACCCGCACCGATGGCACTGCAGGTACGGCTGCAGACGTATCGCTGGCCTATCGCCCGGCGGCTGCTCCAGCGCTTGTTCCTGCAATTGATCCGGCGGCTGCGGCAACTGCTTTCTCGCTGGCGTTGGACCGGGCCGCAACCGGACAGGTTCTGGCCGCCTTGCGCGACCACACGGGCTACCTCGGCAGGGATCCGCTGACGATTGAGCGCCTGCGCAATGCGATGCTGTCAGCACTGGGTGAAGGACTTGGCGAAGATCGCCAGCGCACGGCCATGGTTGGCCCGTATCGCCCCGTCATTGGGCGCGAAATGCAGCCGCTGGACCAACTGGCCAGCCGCACCGGTGCGCAGGGCGCAGTGTTCAGCTTGAAGCCCGAAATCGCCAACAAGCTGGCGATGATTCGGCAGGACATGGCCGCCTTCGGTGCGCAGGGCATGGACGACGAAAACCGCATGAGCGTGACGCCGCCTGGCATGTACGACTGGTATATGTAGCCACCGCCCGGCGGATGGCTCCGATGCACGATCGGTCCATCCGCCGCAGGCCGGGGCGTAGATCTTAGCCACGCAGGCCTCGCACCAGTCGCTGTTGATCGGGCCATCGAGCACCATCGGCGTGACCATGCCGGTCATGCGCAGACCGGCGACTAGGGTGGTGGTATTGCGGTGGCCGTGCGGAAGTCGCCGGTGTAGAGCACCCGTACCCCGTCGCGCTCGATCAGCAGAATGTCGGCATCGAGGATCAACCGCGCGCCATCTGCCGTTTCGAATTCGATGCAACTTCCGTCGATCTGCTCGGCCCCGCGATGGACAGTGAGGTGGAGGGGCAGCGCGTGGTTCCGGCGAGCGGGAGAGGCGCTGTGCCTTGACCTCGTCCGCGCCAGCATAGCAGGCCATAGGCCTTGTGGATCTCGAACTTCACCTGAGACGCCGTAGCATGCAATTTGGCGACCGACTGGCCCTTGCGGTAGAAGTTGGCGTAGCCGTTGCGTACGGCCAGGCGAAGGCAATCCGGACCTGATGCTTCGCCAGGCAGCTTGCAGTAATCGAGGAGGGTGCGGACAACCGGCAAGGCGTCCCAACTGCGGGCTTCGAAACGTCGGGCGAATTTGCTCATTGCGCCATTATCTCCCGCCCTGCGACAATTCGGGTCGTGCACAATTTTTGGTCGCGCAAGACCTTTGATCGATAACGTGAATCACAGGCGTGGCACTGATTCAAGAATCGCGTTGGACGTCGCAAAGCACTTGCGCGAATCTCGGCGCATGACGCAGCAAAATCTCGATCAAAGATGGCACTGGCAGGCCACCGATCCGGACCGCAATATCGCGCGCGAATACACGCTCAGTCTGTCGCGCGATCTGTTCGGTTGGTATGTCGTCGAGAGGCGCTGGGGACGCATTGGAACGGCAGGGCAGGGGCGGGTCGAGGCGTTCCCGGAGCGCCGCCAGGCACTGCGGCATTTGGCGGTGATCAAGGCGCGCAGGAAGAGTGCGAAGAAGCGGATCGGGGTGGACTATCGTTCCGTAAAGAACAGCGTGCCGGCTTCAGGCTGACCTCACCCAGATTTTTCGACCTTGCATCAAGCACTGGCGACCCGCTCCGCACCGCCGTCGAGCGACTCTTCAGGAACCTGCAGCGAGCCTTCCCGGGAATTGGATTGCCCGTTTGGAGCAGGCCCTTTTTTGCAGATTTCCTGATCCAGAATGTGCATGCTTGCGCCATAAATGTAGCCATGCATGATCTCGCAAACTGCGGCGACCAATCGGACCCGAAATCGTTCCAGATCGCGGAGCACCAACCCCTTATCGCGATCGGTCTCGCGAACATGACCAGGCACATCTGGAGGCACCTTGCGGGGTGCTAAATTGTCACCACAGACGGCACTCAAGTGTGGCGCAATTTCAAGGTCGGCCGGAGCCTGCCCATGACGCGACCACAGGCAAGGTATTCTTCAAGAATTTCGCTTCAACTCCTCTTGGCGTAAGGCCCCCCGGAATGGAGCCTCAGCAGGACAATGCGAAAGCGCAATCGGGTGACGCTTTGATCGCCTTTCGTTGGGCAGGTTTGGTGCCGCGCGCGCCGCCTTTCTTGGGGTCAAATCGTTCAGGCTTCGATGATTCTGGCGCTCTTGTTTGGCGCGGGGGGCCGCAAGTATCGTCGCTTTCGAGGCGGGTCAGCCAACCAAGAAACTCCTGCTGCTCGTGACCCTGAGGGTCAGCCTTCCGGAGATCGTCGCCTGGGCAAAGATTTCCCCTCTGCTTTGGGCATTGGATCGTCGATCCCGGCGCAACGATTTTCCCGCTGACCTGACCGCCGCCGAATGGCATAAGGGGCAATTCAATCTGCATTTGCAAGAGCGCGCACAATCGCGTTCATGGCCTGAGCCGATCAGATTTCGACAAGGCGGCATCGTGTTCGACAATGTTCGCGAAGAGCGTCACGTCAATGCCAGCAGAAGGGCCCTCGCTTCCAGCGGGGCTGGCCTCGAGCAGTTCGCAATGAGTTTCAGCCTCTGCCAAAGCGAGTGCAAATACAGCTGACAAACTGCCGGCCCGCTGCGCGAATCACCCGGCAGCGATGAATTGAGACGGCCCTATTCTGTCGAGCCGCCTTCGGCGGGCCGCCTTATCTGGAATGCCCTACAACCGGAAAGCACGGAAATCTTCGGTTCCGACATATACAATGGTGGGATCAGTTTGAGTTCCACACCCGATGCACCCGCCGGTGCGAGGAAAATTACGCTATTACAGCTATTTGCGAATATGGACCACACATCGCTCTGTGCAGGTCCGCGTGGTCCAAGGTGGTCCAAAGAGCAAAAAGACCAATAAAAACATGAGACTAGTCTCGCCACCTCTGCGTATTTTGCTTGTGGTGCTTTGCCTTTCCATTACGCTCCCGAGAGGAGGACTGGATGGCGAAAGTACCTATCACAATTTATTTGAGCGCCGCGCAGCTGGCGAAAATCGAGCATCAGGCGCAAGTGGTAGGAGAGTCCCGGAGCGCCTGGGTCTCGCAGACACTGCTGCGCGCACTTGAAGGCGAGCTTGAACCGTTCGATGAGATACTGCTGGACCAGCTGATCAAGGTCCGCGCGAACCAGGAGCAGGTGCTCAAGCTCGTGGCGAAGGTGGCAAAAAGCACGTCGCTCCAGGACGTCCAGAAGGCGTCGCGCGACATGGCCGAACGCATGCTTTTCGAGGCCAAATCGAGGATCGGCAAATGAGTGCCAGCGATTTCCGCCCGCGGCTATCCGCGGACCTGCGAGATGACGTCGAACGTGCGGCAAAAGTGCGTGGAATCTCGGCTTCCGAATGGATCGAAGCGGCGGTCCGAAAAGAGCTGAAAACCAACATCGGACGCGCGGAGCGGGCGGCGGGATTGAAGGCTGATCGCACGCTCGACCGGATCGATAATTTTTTCGGCGAGCTCGACCGCTTCATCGGTCAGTTCAATCACCTGCTCAACACCACCGCGCAGGCAATTCCGAAGCAGCTCAAAAAGGAGTTCGACAGCCTCAAAACCACGATCACAAATACTGGCGGCACGGCCCATTTGCGCGACCTTCTGAAGCAGCTGATCGCTGACTTCGAGACACGTCAGAATGCGCGTCTTTCGAAGCTTGAAAGCGCCCTCGATCAAGGCGCCGAGCATCGTGTCACGCGGGCAGCGATCGGCCGATTGCAGCGCGGCCAGATTCGCGACCGCTGGATGGTTGGCGCTGGCGCCTTGGGTTGCTTTTTGACCCTTGCTGCATTGGCATTCCTGTTTGCCGATACTGCGCCGACCCGCTGGGCCGCGACGCGCCTGTTGGGCGAAAGCTCGCCGGTGGCCGCAGGGATCAAATTGTCGTCAGAATTCGAGGTCGTTCGGCGTCCGCTTTTGCAAACCAGAATACTGCTGGGATCGAGCGAAAAGTTCACCCGCAATTTCAGCGAATGTGTCGATCGTCTGGCGCGTTCCAGCGAGCCTGCGAGCTGTCGGCTGACGTATGATCCTGCCGCTATCAGCGCGGCAAATGCAGCGCAATGACCGTCTCGCCCGCCTCGATTTCCAGCGCCGAATATTACGCTCAGGACAACTATTACACGCAGGAAGAAGGGCCGTCGGAGTGGGGCGGACAAGGTGCGGGCAAGCTTGGTCTCGCGGGTACCGTTGAGGCCGGGACATTTGCCCGGATCATGGATGGCATCCTGCCCAATGGCGATGTTCTTGCACGCGGAGCCGACGGGACGCGCAACATGGGTAGCGATCTCACTTTCAGCGCGCCGAAATCCGTGTCTCTTGTGGCACTTGTCGGCGGCGACGAGCGCGTAATAGAGGCGCATCGAAATGCGGTTCGCGAGACCATGAACTGGGCCGAGGAACGGTTCGCTCTGGCCCGCGCGGGGAAGGCCGGCGCGGAGCTGATTGCGACCGGCAATCTTGTCCATGCGAGCTTCCACCATGACCTCAGCCGCAGCCTTGATCCGCAGCTGCACAGCCACGTCGCGATCGCCAACATGACGCAGCGCGCGGACGGCGAATGGCGCGCCCTGCACAATGTGAAGCTCTGGCAGCACGCGCCCCTCATCGGGGCGGCCTATCACGCCCAGCTAAGGGCAAATCTGGCGGGACTGGGATACGAAACGCGCATAACCGGCAAGCACGGATCCTTCGAAATCGTCGGCATTTCGCGAACGGCAATCGAGACATTCAGCGAGCGCAGTGCCGACATCCGGGCGAAGGCGGATGAACTCGGCTTAACTTCGCCCAAGGCGATGGAGGCCATTGCCGTTCGCACCCGCGACGCGAAGCAACACGGCTCTGGCGAAGCAGCCAGGCAGAAGTGGGCCGAGAAGGTGGGTCCGTTTCGTTCAGAGATTGCCTATGTCATCAAGGAGGCCATGGAACGGACGCAACCCCGCTCCATCCTTGCAGCCGTGCGTGCATGGGGTGAGGCGCTGATCGAGCGCATTACCCGCTCCTTTGGACCCCGGCCCGAACCGTTGATGGTCGGCAAGGCCGGACAACGGACTGGAGCCAACCTGGCTTCTGCCTACTCGACAGCCGCGGGAGTGCGGCACCTCGCTGAGCGGTCGGCCAGTTTCGAGCGGATGGATGTCCTCAAGGCAGCGCTCGGATTCGCGGAAAAAGGGGCGACCGTGCGTGAGATCGAGAGGCGGGTCGATACACTGGTGGAGCAGGGCGTGCTGATCACAGGCCGCGCCGGGACTGAGCATGCCGACCGCCTGACCACGCGCGACCTCCTCGGGACTGAGCAATCAATCATTCGCGCTGCGCGGGAAGGGGCTGGAAGCGTGGCAGCGCTTCTCGATCGCGCTACGGCGACGGTCACGATCGTCGAGCTTGAACAGCAGCGCGGGTTTGCCCTGAGTGACGAGCAGAAGGACGCGGTCCTCGCTCTGGTGTCGGGCAACAATGCCATCCAGATCGTGCAGGGCGATGCCGGCACCGGCAAAACGACCCTGTTCGCCTTTGTCAACGAGGTCGCCGGCTCTGTGGGCCGCGCGCCACTTTTCCTTACGACGCAAGCCTCGCTGGTCGCCGAAATGCGCGAGAACGGCCTCGATGCGCATACGCTTGCCTCTGTGCTGGTCGCGCATGCCGACCGCGCGGGGCGCACGTCGCCAAGCGAGGGGGGAAGGGCGCTACTTCAGGACCGTCTCGTGATCGTCGAGGAGGCGTCTATGGTCTCGACCCGCGAGGCAGCACTGTTGATCGAGCTGGCCGACAAGGCATGCGCGCTAAAGCTCGCTTTTGTAGGTGACGAAAAGCAGATCGACCCGGTGCGGGCAGGGCGCGCCTTCAGCCTGATGCAACAGCACGGCGTGCCGACAGCGACGTTGACGGAGAATCGACGCCAACTCGATTCCTGTCTCTTATACACATCTCCGAGCCCACGAGACCGTACTAGATCTCGTA
>OJBU01000172.1_pt1 | contig 12243 bp, 9 predicted proteins | sample 1591241 | NCBI WGS metagenome assembly OJBU01 (sample SAMN05416770, study PRJEB24817) | seawater metagenome | isolation source: Sea water | place: Canada:Atlantic | collected 2013-07 | reverse complement strand
ATCTACACACTGCATATCGTCGGCAGCGTCAGATGTGTATAAGAGACAGGATTAATGCCACCGATTATTTTTCCAGCGTCAGCGTCAAGCCAGACACCGCACCGTCAACTTTAGCGTCGCTCAGGTACAGGCGAGACGGCTCAATATTAAACTGTTTCACCAGCCTCGCCTTAGCGTTTTCCGAACGTAACCGCGCCAGCGCTATCAATTGCTCCTGGTCCACTAACTCAATCTCTGTAGCGAGCATGGCATCCCAGGCACTGCGCGCCAGCAAGCTATCGCGCTGTTCGTCATCTTCAGGCAAAGGGGCACTGATCAAGGTTTCCACATCGCGATCAGAGCCAGACTCGTAACGGCGAATCAGCTTACGGCGCCATTTCTTTTCCTGCACGGCCGCATCAATACCCAGCCAATCATCACCCGCCACATCCTCAGCAATGGCCCGCCCGGCAATAGCGGCACGGTCTTCTGCATTGGTGGTCCCAACCAGCCCAATATGTAAATGCGGCTTCTCCGTTAGCACCTTGGCCAGTGCCTGCAAAGAACCGGTTGTTTGCACACCGGCCTGCGCACTGCCCGGCTCGAAGGCGATGGTTTCCAAATTCTCGCCACCGGCCAAGCCGGCCAGTACAGAAAACGGTGCCGTAGCCGCTTTGACCACAATATTAGTCAGCACCTTCAAGATCATGCCACTGACACTAAAACTGGGATCATCCAGATCCCCGGACATTTTCACCGGCAGGGTAATTTCACCGGAACGACTGCGCAGAACAGACAAGCCCAGTTTCACCGGCGCTCTCACCGCGTTCTCACTGGCGACTTTTTCACCCAAATAAAACTGATCCGCAAGAATATCGGCAGCGCTATTGAGGTGATTTTTCTCAACGCTGACCTCGGTATCCACCCCCAACTGCCCCTTCTCTACCAAGTATCCCAAGTACAGGCCGGTGTAAGGCGAAAGGCTCGTCATTTCATAGTTATGCAGAGACACCTGCATGTCCGTGGAGAACGGCTCCGAAGACAGCCGGCCCTTAACAGAGAAGGGCGCATACCGATCAACTTGCGCACTCAGATTCACGTTGGCAGTGCGCCCAGAACGGGTATCCAAGTTACTCACCGTGCCCGCCAGTTGATATAGCCCAATGCGAAAATGGGGGCTCAGCGATAAATCTTCATGGCGCACTTGGCTGCCCACTAAACGGAGTTTATCTACCGTTACCTGCCAGGGCTTGGACGATGACGATGCAGAAGGAGAACCGCCCGAGGACGCCGGCGCCGGCATACCGGCCTGGATGCGCGATGCCACATCGCGGCCTTGAGCATCCACCCGGTGCAGCATATCTATACCGGTGAGCAGGATCTCTCCCACGCGAACCTGCTGGGTTGCGGTCGCCAATGACACATTTTTAACCTGCCCTTTATTCACCTTAATCAAGGGACGGCCGCCCTCCTGCAGGTTAAGGTTAATCACGCCAGCACTGCCATTCACCGTAATATCTGGCGTGTCACCTTTCACCGTGGACTGCAAATCCACGCTAAGCTGCCCACTGGTCATTTTCAGTGGTGCCTCGCGCTCCAGCCACGGGGACAACGGCGCCAAGGGCAAAGCAGTCAACGCCCCCTTCGCACTGATCGACAACGGCGCCAATTGACCCTCACCGGAATGAGTCAACGAGCCTTGCTCCTGAAGGGTTGCCTTGCCTTGCCAGGTAAACGTGGCCTCTTCACCTATAATAAGGTTGCTCAGGGTCAGGCCACCGTCGGTAAGCGTCATTGTTTGCGCCGGGTTCAGGGTCCGGTCCGTGAGGCGCAAGGTATTCCCTTCTATTGCCAAATTATCCAGCCGAGTAACCCAGACCGTCTCAGCCTCGGCAATACGCTCAGCCGCCTCTTGGGCCTTTTCTTTCACATCTTGCTTGCGTTGCTCCGCCTCTTGCGGATCCACTGGCAGGAACAATGTGGCGAGATCCAACCCATCTTCCGCCAGTACCGCATTCACTTGAGGCTGCTCCAAGGCAACGTTAGGCAGCTGTATCTCTTTCTTGGCGCTATCCACGGAAATACCTGTCACGGTCAACGCTGGCACCTCAACGCTCGGCGCTTGCTCACCAGGCTTCTGGATCTGCAAATCCCGCAATGTGAGCTCACCATTATTGACCATCACCCGCGGCCCCTGTTCAGTACTGAACAGGTAGTCCGTTTGCAAATCCAGTTCGCCGGAGGGCACCGTGAATCTCACCTCGCCCTCGGCCAGTTTAGCCAGCGACACCAGGTCAACTTTTTCTATGCTTAGATGGCCATGGGCCAGAAACGGTGAAAACGCAAAATGGCCATTCCAATCAAAAGCGCCACCCTCTGGCCCCTCTAAATGAATAGCGTAACCATTCTGGTCTTCCCCTTTTGCAACCGTGGAAAAGTTTGTCACCGTGAACGCCACAGGCAAAATTAGCTGGTGGGGTTCCTTGCCCGTAGCTTCGGTATAACGCAGTTCTCCGTGACTGAGCGACAACTCATCTACGGAGATGTTCGGCAACGACGACTCCGCATCAGAGACGGGTTCCACTTTTGGGTCACTGTCTGCCTGTTGCGTTTCCATATGGGCGATGATGTCGTCGAAATTAAAAACCGACCCAGGGTTACGCTGAGCTCTAACGTTCAGCCCCTCAACACCGATTTGCTTGAAATGCCAGCGCCAACGGAACAACGACGAAACCTCGAAATTCACATAAAGCTGGTTAAAACCCAATAAGACTTGCGTTTGCTCATCGTTGATAGCGAAACCGTTCACCGTGGCACTCAACGCCAGCGGATTAATTTTTACCTCGCTAATCACCACCTCACGGCCAGTCAATTCAGCAAGGGCATCTCGGGCGTTATCGCGCACCAAGCCGGGAGCAACAAAAAAGCCCAGCAACACGTACAATAAATAGAAGCCAGCCAGAATCACCAACGCTTTGGTCTTCCAGCTGCTGCCCTTCAACGCCTGTGTAACTTTCACGCCGTTCTCTCCGCTGAGATTAAAATTTTGACACTATGGTAACAGTTGGGCCGGGCAATGGCGCCCCAAACCCATTGCTACACCGCCGCGGCTGTGGAGAATGAGCTCATTGATTTCAGGAGCCCGTCCCATGAGTAATAACTACCTGCTAAACCTGTACGAAAAAGCCTTAAAACTGCCGGCCGGGCGCAAGATTTTCTCTATGGTATTCAGCCGAAAAGCCCCTTACTTCGCGACCATCACCCCGACCATCGCTGAACTGCGCCCTAATTTCTGCAAGGTCACATTCAAGAAGCGTAAAGGGGTGGAAAACCACATCCAAACCGTTCACGTCATCGCTATCTGCAATGCGATGGAGTGCGCCATGGGCGCCATGGCGGAAGCCTCTGTACCCAAGCATTTACGGTGGATTCCCAAAGGCATGGACGTGACCTACACCGCCAAAGCCACCACCGACATCACCGCCACCGCCGAAGCCAACCCGGAAGACTGGAAACCCGGCAACCTGCCTGTCACGGTTAAAGCCACACGGGACGATGGCACCGTAGTGGTAGAAGGCACCATTAATCTGTGGATCAGTGAAAAATCACAGAAGTAAAACCGCCCAGAGAACCGCTGAATACAGCGCAGGAAAAAGAGAAAACCCCGATAGTCATGGTACAACCAGGCCGGCAAACGCATCACCTGCCTGACACAACATCAGGTTTAGGGCGGGCCGCCTAACGCTTAATGGCAGGCACGCCCTTCAGCATAAACGCCGCCGACGCCCTCGCGGATTCTTGAATCAAATCCTGCTGTTTTAACCCACTGCGTTTGAGCGGTTTAAAATCATGATCCCCAACCGGCAGCCAGTGCATGTGCACCTGCTCTGACAAACCATAGCCTGCCACCTCATCCGGCTTACCAAAGGGGTCCCGCTCGCCCTGGCAAATCAACATAGGCACCGCCAGATCTGGCAGATGGGCAATCCGTGTTTTCTCGGGTTTGCCAACCGGATGAAAAGGATACCCCAGCGCAACCACGCCATCGATATCCGCACCCTCGGCTGCCAGCATAGAAGCCATTCGCCCCCCCATGGACTTGCCACCGATCCACAGTGGTAGTGATTCATTAACCGCACCACACAACTCACCGGCCAAGGAGTGTGCTTGCTCAACGCGCGCGGCAAAGGCGCTCAGCAGTTTGGGTGCTCGGTCCGGTGGAAATTGGCGCTGTTCGTAGCGCCGCCGTTGCATATACGGGAATTCAAAACGCAGCACGGCCACGGACTGTGAAGCCAACGCCGCAGCCATAGCATTCATAAAATCACTGTCCATGGCGGCCCCAGCCCCATGTGCCAGCAGCAGCAATGCTAGCGGCTCCTGCGCCGCGTCATACAAACAATCCGTGCCCAACCACTCACTCATAAGCAGGCCTTACCGTCATAGCGCAGCCTGCAACGCACGTAACTGGCTTCGTAGGGCATCAGCGAACACCACCTGAAATACATCCAGCGGTGGAGCGTCAATCACGGCAGCTACAACCGGCGCAGGCTGACTCACCGCCCAACAACCGATTACCGACTGTTGGGTTTGCATCAGGAAACGAATTGCTTGATCCCCCTCCAAACCAAATTCATTCTCTAACCGTCCGGCTAAATGGACAAACTGGGCCAATAAGGCCTGCTTGAACTCCCGTGCCTGGGGTTCATCCAAATTGTGCTCCAACACGGTATGCAGAATAGAGGTTAAGCGGCAAAATAAAGGCCGCCCGATTAACAACTCACTGATTGCCGCCCACAGCGGCTCCCCCTGAGCTAATGGCGCCACCACCATATCATCCAGCTCATTTAGATAGAGCGCCAAAAAAAGGGCTTCTTTGGAGGGGAAATACCGGTATAGCGCAGCTTTGGTAACACCGGACTGGCGAGCAATCGCCGCCAAACTAATGGCGTCGAACCGTTGTTCAGCAAAGAACATCGCCGCCGCCTCAAGAATTTGTGCACGCCGCTCCGCTTTCTGTTCCGGGGAGCGGGCACGTTGAAAGGGACAAGAATTCACGCCTGTAACAATCCAGCCAGTCGGTGCTTAATCATACGGCGTGCGAGCTTGCCGAGCCAGACCATCAGCACGTTGCTTAACCGGGGAAGCATGATGGTGCGATAGCGCCCGGCCAACGCCTTACTAACCCCGCATCGGTTCGCATGGTATACGCCTTGAAGAGCAAGGAATGAGCCGCTCTGGAACGCCGTAATAGACGCCACATTGATGAGGAAAACACCCCTCCCTGCCGACTTCCACACCTTGATTAACCGCATTCAATTGCGGCACCAACCGCCAAGTCAAATCCATCAACACAGTCACCGTTACCTGAACCATATCGAGCCCGTACTACAGCGCCGGCTCGCAAAATTTACCAATCGCTGAAATACGCCTTTTGACTAAACCCATCGGAAAAATAAAGAACCCTAGCCAACTAAACCGTGCCCCACAGGCTCAACTGCCCATGGGGCCCCGGCGGCACAAACCCACTGGTATCCAGCGACAGCGATTCGCGCGCGGCCAGCCCAGCACTGCGACAGGCGGAATCAAAACGCTGACGGAGTAAGTGTGACCAAGCACCTTGCCCACTCTGACGGTGATGCCAACGGCTATCGTAAATCGCTCCGCCGTGTAGATCCCGCATCACGGACATGACCTTATCCGCACGGTCTGGATAGTGCTCCTCTAGCCATTGCTGCCACAACGGCCCCACTTCGTGGGGCAAGCGCAGCACCACATAGCTCGCCTGCTGGGCACCGGCCATGGCCACCTGATGAACAATATCTTCCAGTTCGTGATCATTAATAAAAGGAATCACCGGCGCCACCAATACCGTCACCGGTACGCCGGCTCGGCTCAGTTCGCGCACCACTTTAAGTCGTTCCTTTCCCCCGCTGGCGCGAGGCTCCAGCTGGCCCTTAAGGCGGTTATCCAACGTGGTAACCGAGACAGCGACGCAAGCACGCCCTGCCCGCGCCATGGGCGCAATCAAGTCTAAATCTCGCAGCACTAAGGTGCTTTTGGTAATCAGGCTGAAAGGGTGCTGACAATCCACCAGCACCTGCATCAACTCGCGCGTAATGCGTCGCTCACGCTCAATGGGCTGGTAAGGGTCGGTCACGGAACCCAGTACAATCGGCCGGCAACGGTAGCTTGCCTTACGCAAACTATCGCGCAGCACTTCGGGGGCATTGTCCTTACAGAAAATTTCGCTCTCAAAATCCTGGCCGGGGGATAGGTCCACATAGGCATGATTGGGACGCGCATAGCAGTAGATGCAACCGTGCTCACACCCCCGATAAGGGTTGATACTCTGCTCAAAAGGCAGGTCCGGGCTGCGGTTGGTCATGATAATGCTGCTGGCTTTCTCACGGTGATAGCGAGTGGGCCGATTCACAGGCGGACTATTAGATTCAGAATGACTGACGGCAAAACGCCCTGGTCGCTGGCTGAGGGTTCCCCTATTCATTGCACGCATACACTTCACCTCTGCATGTACTGTCTTTTTGTACAGTATATGCAGAGGCCTACCAACTCAAGTGCAATCCGTGCGTTCCTCGACAAAAGGCCTACAAACTGCGCAACTTACGCAGCTCGCGCACACCCACCGCCAGCGTCATAAAGTCGTAGGGGCCTTCCGCTTGCAGGCTTTGCAAGCGATGTACGCCAAAGGCTACTTTTTGGCGCGACTTCTCCTCCCAAGCAGCAAATCTTGCCGCCGCTGTCTCGCCTGCGCACTCCAGTACTTTAGCGGCCACTTGCCGATGCAAACGGTAAGAGTCTTCTCGTAGATTAGCCCGGGCCAAGGCTTGCCAGCGATCCTGAACAGACAGATCGATAATCGATGACAATAGCCACAAAATATGCAGTTTATCGCCGACGAAGAAGTACACTTGCGCTGCAAGTTTCAACGGCACCTGAGCCTGAGAGGCAAGCTCTACAATATCCAGAGCACAGCCTAGCACCATGGTATTGGCTAGCATTTTCGCTTCTTTCTCGGGCACGCCATCGTCTTTCATGCCCTCCACAGCCTGATCCCATTCCTGCCGGTAACTGCCCGGCAGCACCTCGGGCAACATACTTTCCAGTTCAGCAATGGCCTGCCGGTAACGGGCCACAGCTTCCGCCACCGGACGGCGCCCCCACTTGTAATGAATCAGCCAAGTGGTCACGTGCTTCATCAGCCCGATTACGCGACCATAAAGCCGTAATTGCACCTGACTATCCACCCGCCCATCCAGCTCATCCACCGGCGCCCAATAAAGGTCCCCGTCAAAAACGGCATGAGCCATGACATAGGCCTTCACCAGCCGATGCAATGACAAACCATGCTCATCTGCGTAACGATGAACAAAAGCAAAGCCCACGCGATTAACCACTGCATTAGCCAGCACGGTGGCGATCAACTCCCGGCGCAAACCGTGATTAAGAAGATCATCACCAAACGACTCCACCAGTTCCCGCGGGAAGTAATGCAGCACATCTTGATCAAAAAAGGCATCGTCAGGCACATCCGATGCTAGCAAGGCATCGAACAAGGCATTCTTCGTATAGGACAACAGCACCGACAGCTCCGGGCGAGTCAGCCCTTTACCTCGGGTACGGCGCTCACTTAACCCTTCATCATCTGGCAAAAATTCCACCGCACGCACCAGCATCACCTGGCGCTCTAGTGTCCGCAGATGGTTAGCATGTTCATCCAGCCGCGACGCAGCGTTATATTCCAACAGGCTGAGCGCCAAGCTTTGCACGTAATTGTCACGCAATACGGCATCGGCTACATCGTCGGTCATGCGCACCAGTAAAGGGTCGCGGGTATCCCGATCCAGGCGCCCATCGCGCAGACGCTGGTTCAATGGAATCTTGATATTCACTTCCCGATCCGAGCTGTGCACGCCGGCGGAATTATCGATGGCGTCGGTATTAATGCGGCCACCTTTGAGAGCAAACTCAATACGGCCCAGCTGAGTGAGCCCCAGGTTGCCACCCTCACCCACAACCTGGCAGCGTAGATCCTTGCCGTTTATACGAATGGCATCGTTGGCTCTGTCGCCCACTTGGCCATGGCTTTCATTACTACCCTTCACATAAGTGCCGATACCGCCATTCCAGAGCAGCTCCACCGGCGCCTTGAGAATCGCCGTAATCAATTCCGCAGGCGTCAGCGTGCGCTCAGTAATCCCCAACGCCTCGCAAGCCCGCTCACTGAGCTCAATACTCTTGGCACGGCGCGACCAGACGCCCCCCCCTTCAGACATAGCCTCGCGATCGAAGTCATCCCAAGTGGCACCTTTGGTTGTAAACAGGCGTTGTCGTTCGACAAAAGTAGCGGCCGGGTCCGGGCTTGGGTCGATGAAAATATGCAGGTGATTGAACGCGGCAACTAGCTGAATCTGGTCTGATAGCAACATACCGTTGCCGAACACGTCCCCACCCATGTCACCAATGCCAACCACAGTGAAAGGCTCAGCCTGAATATCCTTGCCCTGTTCGCGAAAGTGGCGTTTTACGCTTTCCCAAGCACCGCGAGCAGTAATACCCATTTGCTTGTGGTCGTAACCCGCACTGCCACCTGAAGCAAACGCATCGCCCAGCCAGAAACCGTAATCGTCAGCCAGGCCATTGGCGATATCCGAGAACGTCGCAGTGCCTTTATCTGCGGCCACCACCAAATAGGGGTCATCTACGTCATGACGAACCACCTGATTCGGCGCCACGATCGTATCGCCCTCGCGGTTGTCGGTGATATCCAGAAGCCCGCGAATGAAATCTTTGTAACAGGCGATGCCTTGCTGCTGCCACGCCTCCCGGTCACTGGGCGTGCCGCCTTTCACTACAAAGCCACCCTTGGCACCCACCGGCACGATAATAGCGTTCTTAACCATCTGAGCTTTGACTAGGCCCAGCACTTCGGTGCGGAAATCCTCACGGCGGTCGGACCAACGCAGGCCGCCACGGGCCACAGGCCCACCACGCAAATGAATACCTTCCATGGTGGGCGAATAGACAAAGGTTTCGTACATAGGCAGCGGTGGCGGCAACTCGGAAACTTTCGTTGGGTCGAGCTTGAGGCTGACATAAGATTTGTCGTTGCCTCCTGCCGTTCGCTGATAGAAGTTAGTACGCAGCCCTGCTCTCACCACGCTCAAAAACGCCCGCAATACTCGGTCTGCATCCAGTGAAACTACGCTGTCCAGTTCTTGGGCCAAGCTCTGTGACAGTTTCACTCCTTCATGCTCACGGCGACTATCGCTTAACTGCGGGTCAAAACGGTTCTCAAAAAGCTGCACCAATAAATGGGCAATGCGTGCATGTTCCGCCAGTAACTCCTCCATGTAATTTTGAGAGAAGGGTAATCCTGTTTGAATCAGGTATTTTGTCAGCGTACGCAAACACACCACTTGGCGGGCATTTAGCCCTGCCAGCAACACCAGTCGATTAAGACCGTCATTTTCGGTATCGCCATTCCAACATTGCAGAAAAGCCTGTTCGAAATAACGTTTCTGTTGCACCGGCCCCAAACAGCAGTCCCCGTTGACTTGCACATCAAAAACCTGAATCCAGCGGGGCTCACCGCCGCGAGGAGTCACCTGGGTGGGGTTCTGGCGCACGACTCGCAGGCCAAAATTCTCCAGCGCCGGCAGCACAGCGGATAATTCAATGGGATTATTCAAACTGTACAGGCGCAAACTGGTTGGACACGCCGCACCATCCGCATCGGAAACAGTCAAACAGGGCAACACAGGCTGGTCCGCTCTCAGCTGAATCAAGTACTGCAAGTCTGCGGCAGCTTCCACAGCGCTGTAGGCTTCCCGATAACTTAAAGGAAAGGCTTCTCTATACTGCAACGCCAACGTAGCACCGTCACCGGCCCGGGGGCCCATCTCCTCGCACTCGTCATTCTGGTCACTGGTTTTGCGTAACACTTCCCCTAGCTGATCAGACCAAGAGCGGGTGATCTCGATCAACCGCTCCTCTACCTGGTTATCGTTCATTGCCAGCTGCATGCCCTGAGGGATGCGCACAATACAATGAATCCGAGCCAGCCCTTCACGGAGAAAATCCACCGTACGTTCCACCGAGCGGCCATTACACAATGTCATCAGCTCAGCCGTCACCTTGTCGCGCAGTTCCGGGGAATAACGCTCGCGGCTTAGGTAAATCATGCAGGAATAAAAACGTCCGTAACGGTCTCGACGCACGAAAACCCGCAAATGGTGACGATCACGCAGGGCACGAATACCCATGCAAATGTCATACAGCTCTTGCTCGCTACACTGAAATAATTCATCACGGGGCAGTTGGTAAATAATGTCGCGCAGGTGCTTGCCGGAGTGCGAGCGACCTGGCAAACGAGAACGCTCCAGCACGTAATTCACCTTGCGGCGAATCAATGGAATATCCCGGGGCCGGTTGATATAGGCATCAAGGGAAAGCAAACCGATATAGCGGTCGGTGCCTTCAACGCAACCGTCTGCAGCCAAACGTTTTACCGAAACCACATCCATGTAGTGAGGATGATGAATATGCGAACGCACATTGGCTTTGGTGACAACCACTAGGCGACCATGGCGGATGTATTTGGCCATTTCTTCATTCGGTGCAATAAATTCATCCGCATTGGCATAGGGGCTATTCGGGCGGGCCAGACCAAGCCCTGCAGCATTATCCAGGTGCAACTGGATGCCCCCCTCCATATCTTTTGCTTCAGAGCGGGCATAACCAAGAAAGGTAAAGTGCTCTTCAGACAACCATTCAATAAACTCTTTTGCTTCCTGTAGCTCCTGTTGGTCTCGATTAGGATAACTGGCCGATAAATTAGCCTGGGTCGCGCTAAGGTTATTGAGCATGGGCTCGAAATCTTCCACCACCACACGCAAGTCATCGAGCACACGTTCAAGAATAGCCTGCAAGTTGGCGTAATCCTTATCCTCGCCCAGCGGTTCGAATTCCACATAGATCATGGATTCAGCGGGCTGCTCACCGTCACCGACACCAACCACCTGGGTGAGATGCCCATGGGCATCGCGGCGCATCTGAATCACCGGATGCACAGTCCAGTCAATAGCCGTACCCGCATCACGCACGGCCATAGCCACGGAATCCACCAAGAACGGCACATCATCGGTAACAGTGCGTAGTGCAGCAAGCCCACCGGGGTGGCAAGGGGGTTTCAAGTGGATAAGGGTTTCGCCGGGGTGGCGTTGGAGTGTCATCAACCAGTGCTGCTGGGCGATTTGAAAAAGCGCCTCAGGGGAGCGAGCGGTCAGTGCAGCAAGGCTGCTCATTTCATAATAGGCAGTGAGAAAACTGCGAAAAAGAGACTGTTGATCAGCGCCGATGTGAGCCGTCACCAGCCCTTCCAGCTGGGCCTGCAATAGCGCTTCGCGTTGAGCGACCTCATACTGCATCAAAACCTCCGGCGTCCTTATACTACGAAACGTATCGAGTAAAACCGAAGCACGTGGCCAACCACGACCTTCAAGCTCTCCTAGGCCCGCCGGGCACACGCACAGGCCTTTTCGCTCACTCTATACCCCCGGTAGCAATGAATGCCAGCCTGGCTTTTCATGTCGTAGAACCACGCTCAAGCTCTCCGCTCATTCTTTAAGGAATGCCAATCTGAGAGCGCCGTCATACTCGACAAACGCCCCGGCCTAATTAAACGAAACGGCGTGGCCGCCCGCTAATAGCGGCCACAGGGGCAGACGGCAAGGCCTAAAAGACCTTAGAAGAAAGGAGGAGAAAAGAGGCGAGAAACTACTGCATCGATTCCTGCTGCACTAACACCCATGGCGGCAGCACCACGGTCCACAGAGCTTTGTCTTCGGCGAACCAGGCTTGTGCCTGCTCATCGCTCACCTTGTCAACCTGCGTCTTGTCACGCCACAGAGCAATCAGTTCTGCCTGATCTTCTGAAAATGCCAGCGCGACCTCAATCAGATCTAACTCTGGCGCCACATAGATCGTCTGGCCACGGGCAAAGAAGGGCTGCAGCTCTTTCCAGCTAGCTTTTGCGGTTTCGTGGTTGAGTTTAGCTTTGAGGATTTCCCGCTGTTCTACTTGCTCAGACATGACCGACTCCTGCAATGAAGCGATGCATTATCGAGGTTCTGCTGCGGGCAATCAAAGGGAGAAAAAAAGACGCCCGCCATTTGGGGGTGGCGGACGTAAGCTGTACCGGGTCGAAATCGAACATCCGTGTTCCTGTCTCTTATACACATC
>OJBU01000166.1_pt1 | contig 12432 bp, 12 predicted proteins | sample 1591241 | NCBI WGS metagenome assembly OJBU01 (sample SAMN05416770, study PRJEB24817) | seawater metagenome | isolation source: Sea water | place: Canada:Atlantic | collected 2013-07 | reverse complement strand
CGAGATCTAGTACGGTCTCGTGGGCTCGGAGATGTGTATAAGAGACAGGATCAGGCGGGACTTGCTGCCCGAAAGCGCGCGCTTTACTGTCACCATGTCCATCACGGGAATGCCCTCGGTGATGGCGATGATCAGTTCGATCTCGGCCTCGATAGCTTCGAGGATTGCGTCGCCAGCAAATGGAGGCGGCACGTAGATGCACGATGCGGTCGCGCCAGTTGCCTCCCTGGCTTCGCGCACGGTGTTGAAGTTGGGCAGTCCGATATGGGTGCTGCCGCCTTTGCCGGGAGTAACACCCGCCACCATCTTGGTGCCGTAGTCCAACGCCTGCTGCGTGTGGAACGTGCCGGTGTCGCCGGTCATGCCTTGGGTGATGACCTTGGTGTTCTTGTCTACGAGAATGGACATAACTGCCGCCCTTCAGAAAAATTTTGCGGCGACATAGATCGCCAGAAAGTTAAGAGCCATCGCAAGCACGAAGGCCGGAAATTTCATCTTGAAACCAGACTTGTTGAATTTCCCGAACACCCAATGGACTATGTCAACAAGCACTACCGTCGCAGCGAGATTTACCGAGAATAACGCAATGACGAAGACAATACTCGCGATGACCGGTGTGAGAACAAGGTTAGACTTGACTTCACGCCAATAGGCGGCGCGCTCAAAGTTGTGGTCAGAGGAGTATATCCGGGTCACGCCAGCGAGCTATCCAGCCCCTTGCATGCTTCGAGAAGTTCCTCGACCGCGTCGGTGCTGACCTTGAGGTTGCCCTTTTCCTCGTCCGACAATTCGATCTCGATCACCTCTTCGGTGCCGCCAGCGCCGAGCACGGTGGGGACGCCGACATACAGCCCGTCGAGTCCGTACTTGCCCTCGACATAGCTGGCGCAAGGCATGATGCGCTTGCTGTCGCCCAGGTACGCCTCGGCCATCGCAATCGCGCTGGTAGCGGGAGCATAATAGGCCGAGCCATTGCCGAGCAAACCGACGATCTCGCCGCCGCCCTTGCGGGTGCGGTCCACGATCTCGTCGAGGCGGCTTTCATCGACGCCCTTGATCTTGGCCATGTCCTTCACGGGGATGCCGTTGATGGTGGAATAGGAGAGCACGGGCACCATCGTGTCGCCGTGGCCGCCCAGCACGAAGGCGTTTACGTCCTTCACGCTGCAATCGAATTCCCATGCCAGGAAAGTGGCGAAACGCGAGGAGTCCAGCACGCCAGCCATGCCGACGACCTTATTATGTGGCAGGCCGGAAAATTCGCGCAGCGCCCACACCATCGCGTCCAGCGGGTTGGTGATGCAGATCACGAAAGCGTCGGGGCAGTTGTTCTTGATGCCTTCGCCGACGGCCTTCATCACCTTCAGGTTGATGCCCAGCAGGTCATCACGGCTCATTCCCGGCTTGCGCGGTACGCCTGCGGTAACGATCACCACGTCTGCGCCGGCAATATCGGCATAGTCGTTGGTGCCGGTGATCTTCGCGTCGAAACCTTCGATGGGGCCGCACTGCGACAGGTCCAGCGCCTTGCCCTGCGGCATGCCTTCGGCAATGTCGAACAGGACGACATCGCCCATTTCTGCCTTGGCTGCCAGATGGGCGAGGGTGCCGCCGATCATGCCGGAGCCGATGAGGGCGATTTTCTTGCGTCCAGTGTTGTGGGACATGAGAGCCTTAGTCCTTACTCGGGCGCGTCAGCCTGCCAATGGTGACAGCCCAGCGCCCACGCAAGGATTGTCACCCGGAATCGATGGGGTCGCACTAGGCCGCGTGCAGTCCTATTGCAACAGTGAATTCAGACAGTTGTTGCAAATAGTTTGCATTAGCAATAGGCTATCCCGTTCGTCTTTAATTCGATACAACAATTGACGCGGGCGCCCGCAATTCGTTCCCCGCCGCCTTGTGGGTAGTGGCAATGGAACCTGCACGGCAATTGTTTTGAGGCGGAAGGGCGCTCAACCGCCTGCCTGCGCGGGATCGTCGATCCGGTGTGCCATACGCCTGTCCAGGGTGCGGCAGATTTCCAGCCACCATTCGAAGGTCTGGTGGTCGCCCTTGTGACTGGCGGCGACTGCCTGCTGCCTTGCATGATCTGCCGCAGCCAGTCCGTGCTGCGCGAAATGACGCAAGGCCGCGTGGAGGTGGGCGCTTTTCACAGCCTTTCCGCGATTGTCGTTCGCCGGGCGAAAGCACTGCGCTCGCACCAGAGGGCGCGGCATCCGGCAATGGGTGCGTTTGAGGGAGGCGGCAAAGCGAATGGGCATGGGGGCGAGGTCCGTCATTTTGTTGTTGGCCGCTGGGTGCGACAGACAGACCTATAGGCAAGGCTCCGCTAAGCGAAGGTTGGAAGGCATGGTTTCCGAAGTGTTTCCATTGGACTTACAGGTTCTTCAACGGCCTGTGGCTGCGAGCAGCGCGTGCCTACGCCAAATCAGGGGCGCTCTATCCACCGACCGCTGTTGGCATATTCGCTGCGGACGCGGCCCGCCGACGGCAGACGGTCATTGGTCGTAGCCTCTCGCGCGGGCGCGTCGATGGCTGGCGAGGGGGTCTCGGCTGCAACCCTTTCTACCACTTCAAGCGACGGTGCATTCGCCAGCGCGACAGGATCTGGCCCGCTGGTGCGTATCGCAGCAGCGCGTCCCGGTTCGGGCTCCCCGCCGTGATGGTTGAACGCAAAGGCCGCGCGCTGTCCTGCCGCGCCCGGCCAGCGATAGAACACGTGCGCGCCGATTACCGTCGTTCGTGCAAGGCTGGGTGCCCAATAGGGGCTGACTGCCAGCGTGTGATAATGGGTCGAAAGACCGACAGGCTCATACACCGCACCTGCCAGGGCCGCGCGGGCAATACGGCTGGCCCGTTCCCATCCGCCGCGCGAAGCACGCCGTGCAAGCGAACCGTCACAAGTAAAGCTGAACTGGCAGCCGGTACGCCGCGCCGAACCCTGGAAAACAACGCCGCACACGGTGTCAGGCCATGCGCTGTGCGCCACGCGGTTCAGCACAACCTGGGCAACAGCGCTTTGTCCGGCGACAGATTCGCTGGCGGCCTCGTAATAGATGGCGGTGGTGAGACATTCCTGCGCGCGCATGATGTCGGTGCCGGTGCCCGCAGCCACAAGCGCGGCAGCAACAGGACCGATGGCGGAGTGCTTTGCGGACGCCAGTTTCGCCAGATCCTCTGCTTTGTCCGGCGCTGCAATCACATCCATCGCGGGCGGGGTATCGGCAAGGTAATAGAAGGCAGAGCCGGGGAAGCTTTCGCCCGGCGTCTCAAATCCCATTGGTTCTATCGTGGCAGCAGGAGCCTGCGCGATTTCGGGTTGGAACGCTGTTTCGGCTGCAATCGCGGGCATGGCCAGCACGGCCGCCAGCATGCCGATGCGCCGAAACCGCGAAAGGCGGCGCGATTTGCGCGCGCGGCGACGCTGGGCAAGCAGTTGTTGCGGTGTAAGGCGGGCGGTCTGGTCCACGCCGGGCCGATAGGGCGAAACGGTTATGCCGGCATCACGAACGGAACAACCGTCTCACAAAGGGACGCCGCTTACCGGCCCGTTAACCATGCTGGAGAATCGCGGCACAGACCATTGCACATCTGCGAATGTGCGCATATTGGGGCGGCGACGTCACGGGTTATCCGGGTAACCGGATCTAAGAGGGAAGCGGGTGAAACGCCTGCGCTGCCCCCGCAACTGTGACCGGGGAGCCATGCACCCACTTGCCACTGCCCGAAAGGGTGGGAAGGCGGGCGCAAGGCAACGATCCGGGAGCCAGGAGACCTGCCTGAGACTGTCGCTTGTGCTGCCGGGCGGGGTGTACCGAAAGCCTGCGGAAGAGCGTAACCACGCTCCCTCCGTCATGAGCGACGCGTTCGTTTATGACTGGAGGTTTTTTGTGATTAAATATCTGTTTCTCGGTGTTTCCCTCGTCGCCATTGGTGCACCTGCCATGGCGCAGGACGAGGCCGCGATTACCGTTACCGCCACCGGCACACGCATCGAGGTGGAGGATACAGGCCAAGCCGTCACCGTCATCGGGCTGGACGAGATCGAGGCCATGCAGGGCGCTGACCTGACGCGTATCCTCGAACGTGCACCCGGCGTTGTTACCACCCGCAACGGCGGCGTGGGCAGCTTCACCGGCGTCCGCCTGCGCGGCAGCGAGGCCGAACAGGTGATGACCGTGATCGACGGCGTACGCGTGGCCGATCCTGCCGCGCCATCGGGCGGTTTCGATTTCGGCACGCTGCTGGCGCTGGACTTGGCCAAGCTGGAGATACTGCGCGGGTCCAATTCCACGATCTGGGGCTCCGACGCGATCGGCGGCGTCGTGGTCGCCTCTACACGCGCGCAAAGCGGGCTGCGCGCCAGCGCCGAATATGGTGCGCGCGATACCGCCAGCGCATCTGTCTCGGGCGGATTGGCCGATGCCGATACCGGTTATCTGGGCCTTTCGGGTACGTGGTTTTCCAGCGACGGTATCTCGGCCGCAGAAGCCGGAACCGAGGAAGACGGGTTCGAGCAATGGGCGCTGAACGGCCACGCACGCTATTATTTCAGCGATCGTTTCGAGGTTTTCGCGCGAAGCCGGTATGCCGAAGGCGAACTGGAGATCGACGGCTTTCCCGCGCCCAGTTTCACGCTGGCGGATACGGATGAAGTGCAGGAAACGCGCCAGCTGACAGGTTCTACCGGTGCGGTGTACGATACAGGCGCACTGTTCGTTTCCGCCGCCTACAGCTTTGCCGATACCGAGCGTGACAATCTGGACGGCGGTGGCACCGAAACCTTCACCAGCCAGGGCCGATCGGACCGGCTGGACGTGCGCGGTGAATGGCGGCCCATCGGCCCGCTGCTGCTGCACTTTGGCGCGGAGAACGAGTGGACCAGCTATGAGACCTTGTTCGACGTGGGCGAAGATACGCGCATTTCCGGCGCCTATGTACAAGGCGGCATCGAATATAATGCCATATCGGGCCATATCGGCGCGCGGGTGGACGACCATGCCGATTTCGGCACCGCTATAAGTTTCGGCGCGGATGCCAGCTATGAAGTCGCCCCCGGCTGGCGACTGCGTGCTAGCGTGGGGGAAGGGTTCAAGGCCCCCAGCCTGTTCCAGTTGCATTCCGATTTCGGCAACATCGCGCTGGAACCCGAGGAAAGCACGAGCTTCGACCTTGGGCTTGCCTACGGTGAGCGTACCATGACCCGGCGCCCAGTCTATGCTGCGATCACGGCTTTCCAGCGCGACACCGACAACCAGATCGCTTTCGTCAGCTGCTTCGGTCAATCGGACGACATTTGCGAAAACCGTCCGTTCGGCACTTATGACAATATTACCCGCACCAGGGCCCGTGGGATCGAAGCCGAGCTATGGGCGCGTCCTGCGACAGACCTGACACTGGGGGCGCTCTACGCCTATACCGATGCGGAAAATCGCGACACCGGCCTGACGCTGGCTCGTCGCCCGCGCCATGCTGCCACGGTAACGGGAGAGTGGCGTCCGCTGGAGAGGGTAACATTGGGCGCGGACCTGCGGATCGTTTCGGGCAGTTTCGATGATGCCTTCAATGCAGTGCGGCTGGATGGTTACGAAACGCTCACCCTGCGCGGAAGTTTGAATGTGACCGAACGAGTCCAGGTCTTCGGCCGCATTGAGAACCTGTGGGACGAGGATTACCAGACTGCTGCGGGCTATGCCACTGCGGGGCGGGGCGCGCATATCGGGGCGCGACTGGCCTTGTGAAGGCCGTGCTGGCCCCCGCGCTGATGCTGCCCCTCATGTCGATGCTAGTGGGGTGCTCGGACACGCCGCTGGGGCTTCCTGCTCAAGACCGTCCGGCGCCAAATAATCCGACCATCGTCAGCCTGAACCCTTGCGCCGACGCCATCCTTGCCGAGATCGCGGCGCCGGGCCAGTTGCTGGCCATCTCGCATTACAGCCACGATCCCGCGGCCAGTTCCTTGCCTGCCGATCAGGCGGCGCAATATGGCGTGACCGGCGGGACGGCCGAAGAAATTCTCGCGCTGGCGCCGGACATGGTGGTGGCCGACCCGTTCATCTCGCCTGCCACCCGCCGCGCGCTGGAACAGGCGGGCATCGTGGTCGAAAGCGTAGGGATGGCAGGATCGCTGGAAGACAGCCTTGCGCAGATCGCCGCATTGGGTGAGGCAACCGGAAATGCGGTTCGCGCCCAGGCTCTATCTCGCGAAATAGCGACGAGCTGGGACGCGCATCGCTGGCAGGGTGAGCCGGTTGCCGCTCTGCTGTGGCAGCAGGGCGGGCTGGTGCCGGGGGAGACCTCGCTTGCCCATGCCATGTTGGAACAGACCGGATTTGCCAGCCATTCGGCCGCGCGGGGAATGGGGCAGGGGGCCTATCTGCCGTTGGAGCGCGTGCTGGCCGATCCGCCGCAGGTGGTGATAGCGACCGGCGACGAACGCGCCGCCGATCATCCGGCCATGCGGGAAATATCGGGGATAGTGCGTTATGATCTCGATCCGGCGCTGCTCTATTGCGGGGGGCCTACCATTCCCCGAGCGATGGAGCGATTGGTCAGCATCAGAAGTGCCACGCGATGACGCGGGCCACGATTATCCTGATCGCCCTGTTGGTGATTGCATTGCCATTATCGCTGCTGGCGGGGCGCGTGTGGGTGGACCCCGGCACAACGCCAAATGCTGTGCCGATCCTTGTCGAACTGCGTCTGCCGCGCGCAGTGCTTGCACTGGTCGTCGGAACCGGTCTGGGCGCTGCAGGGGCGTCGATGCAGGGCTATCTGCGCAACCCGCTGGCCGATCCCGGCCTGTTCGGCATTGCGCCCGGCGCTGCACTTGGCGCGGTGATCGCGTTGTATATCGGAGTGCAAGCCGCGATTCTGCTGCCCCTGTTCGCGCTGGTGGGCGCGGGCGGGGCAATGGCGCTGCTGGCGCTGATCGCGGGCCGCACCAGCAGCCCTGCGAACGGCATCGCGCTGTTCACGCTGGCTGGCATGATGATCGCCAGCCTCGCGGGCGCGCTCACCTCGCTCGCAATCAGCCTTGCGCCCAATGCCTTTGCCATGAGCAGCATCGTCACCTGGCTGATGGGCGCGTTGACCGATCGTAGCTGGGCCGACGTGATGCTGGCCGCGCCTCTCACTCTCGCGGGCCTGGCGCTGCTGTGGCTGGCGGGGCGCGATCTCGATGCAATGACGCTGGGGGAACCTGCCGCACGTTCGCTGGGTGTTTCACCGAGACGGCTGATGGCGCTGCTGGTGCTGGGCACGGGTCTAACCGTGGGCAGCGGCGTGGCAGTGGCTGTCATCATCGGTTTCGTCGGCCTGATCGTGCCCCATCTCGTGCGTCCGCTGACTGACAAGCGCCCGTCCAGCTTGATCCTACCTTCGGCCCTTGCAGGTGCACTGCTGGTGCTGGTGGCGGACGTGGTCTGCCGCATCCTTCCACTGGTGACCGAACTGCGGCTGGGCATCGCGCTATCGCTGATCGGAGCGCCGTTCTTCCTGATGCTGCTACTGCGGATGCGGAAAGGTCTTGCCTGATGCTTTCTGTCCAAAACCTCTTCATCGCCAACCGATTGGAAGATGTGAGCACCGTGCTGCATCCAGGCACTATCACCGCGATTTGCGGACCGAACGGTGCAGGCAAGTCCAGCCTCCTCAGCACAATGGCCGGGCTGCTGGATGCCGATAGTGGCAGTGTTCTGCTGGATAGCGAGCCGCTCTCTGCCTTGCATCCGCGACAGCGCGCGCAGGCAATCGGCTATCTGCCACAATCGGCGGAGGTCGCGTGGGACGTATCGGTCGCCAATCTCGTCGCGCTGGGCCGCCTGCCGCATGGCGACCGGGGTAAATTCGCCGTGGCCAGCGCGATGGCCGCCACCGACCTGTCGGACTATGCCCATCGCCCCATGTCTACACTTTCGGGCGGCGAAAAGGCGCGTGCTTTACTGGCCCGTGTTCTTGCGGGGGAACCGCGCTGGATCCTGGCCGACGAACCGCTTGCCGCGCTGGACATCGCGCATCAGCTCAGCCTGCTGCGGGTATTGCGAAGCGCGGCGGACGAGGGCACCGGTGTGGTGCTGGTGCTACATGATCTGGCTCTGGCAATGAACCATGCGGACCGCGTGATCGTGCTGGATAAAGGTCGCATAAAAGCAGACAGCGCCCCCGAAGAGGCGCTGTCGCTTGAAATCGTCAATGATGTCTGGGGTGTCGAGGCGCACTGGCTGGGAGAACCCGGACAGCGCGCCTTGATCACGCAGCCCTAGAGCGCACCTTCGGCGCCATCAACGCCGGTCACGTCGTCATCCTCTGCAACCAGTCCGCGTGCTTCCAGCAGCGGCTCGACGCGCGGATCACGCCCGGTGAAATCGCGGAACATCTGCTCGTAGGTCTTGGAATGACCCTGGCCGAGGAAGGTGTCCACGATGCGGTCGCCCATTTCGCGGGTCATGCCACCATTGTTCGCCACGTAGCTGTAGGCGTCGTGATGCAGCATTTCCGTCCATGTGTAGGCATAGTAGCCGGCATCATAGCCATGTTCGAAGATATGGCGGAAGTAGGGTGTGCGGTAGCGCGGCGGCACCAGGTCGCTGCGCAGGCCAATACGTTCCAGCGCGGCAGCTTCGAAGGCCATCACGTCGTCAGGAGCTGACGTGGCAGGATCCATCGAATGCCATTCCATGTCCAGCAGCGATGCGGCGATCACTTCGCCGAAGCTATGGCCCTGGTTGAACTTGCTGGAACGGTCGATAGCCGTGATCAGCTCGTCCGGAATGACTTCGCCTGTTTCGTGGTGGCGGGCATAGCGTTGCAGCACTTCAGGTACAGCGGCGAAGTTCTCGTGGAACTGGCTGGGAAATTCCACCCAGTCGCGCGCGGTGTTGGTGCCCGAAAGCGAGGGGTACTGCTGGTCGGCAAAGATGCCGTGCAGCGCATGGCCGAATTCATGGAACATCGTAGTCACATCGTCCCAGGTTGCCAGGGCCGGCTGGCCCTCGGCAGGCGGGGCGATGTTCTGGGTGTTGGTTACGACCGGCTTCAGCCCCAGCAGGTGGCTCTGTTCGATGAAATTGCTCATCCACGCACCGCCACGCTTGGAATCGCGGCTGAAGGGATCGAAGTAGAACAATGCCTGTTCCTCACCGTCGTGGAAGACGGTGTAGACCTTCACGTCGGGGTGATAGGTGGGAATGTCGCTGCGCTCTTCGAAGGTCAGGCCGTAAAGCTGCCCGGCCATGTAAAACACGCCGTCTTCCAGCACGTTATCAACGACGAAGTACTGCTTGATCTCCTCGTTATCGAGGGCGTAACGCTCCTGCCGCACCTTGCTGGCGTAATACTGCCAGTCCCACGGGGCGAGGGTAAAATCGTGGCCATCCTGCTCGATCCGCTCCTGCAAGACGGCGGCCTCGCGTTCCTGGGTTGCGCGAAGGGCAGGCACCATGTCGGACATGAAGCCGATGGCCATCGCCGGGTCCGATACCATGCGATCGTACATCTGCCAGCTGGCATGGCTCGGCTCACCGAACAGCTGCGCGCGGCGATTGCGCAGAGCCACCACTTCGCGGATCAGGGGCAGGGTGGAAGCGTCGCCCGTCCGGTTGCGCTCCACGCTGGAGCGATAGAGTTGTTCGCGAATGTCACGGTTATCGAGCTGGGCCAGTTGCGGCACGCCAGTCGTGTTGCTGACAGAGAGCATATATTCGCCGGGGCGGCCACGCTCTTCGGCAGCGGCAGCGGCGGCTTCGATCTGGCCTTCGGAAAGGCCGGAGAGACCTTCACGCTCGCTCACGAAAATTGCGGCGTTGTTCTGGCCGGTAGTGATCTTTTGCGAGATTTGCGATGAAAGGGAGGACAGCCGCTCGTTGATCTGGCGTAGCTCAGCCTGCTGCTCTGCACCAAGTTCGGCACCGCGATGGACGAACTCGTTATAAGTGGTTTCCAGCAGCATCGCGTCTTCGGGCGTCATCGCCATGGCGGCGCGGTTATCGTAAACCGCTTTCACCCGCGCGAACAGCTCGGGATCCAGATAGATGCTGTCTATCATGCTGGCAACCTGCGGGGCCAAGGCCTCGTCCGTGGCAGCAATCGTGTCATTGATATTGGCGGAAACGACCTGGCTGAAGGCGCCATATGCGCGGGAGAAAACCTGGCCCGACCGCTCCATCTCTACCAAGGTGTTGGAGAAGGTGGGCGGATTGGGGTTGCTGGCGATAGCGTCAACCTCGGCCAACTGAATGGCAATCGCCTCTTCCACGATGCCCTGCCATTCCTCGTCCGAAACCCGGTCGAATTGCGGGGCATGCATGTAGAGCGGTGAAAGCTCGGCAAAAATGCTGGCCGCTTCGGGGATTTCCGGATTGTACTCGGCGGTGCCGGGCAATTGTGCGGAAGCATTCATGTCGGCATCCTCCATCGTGGTGCAGGCGCTGGCGAAAGCCGCGATCATGGTGGTGGCAAGTAGGGTCGATTTGCGCATTCGGGCGTCTCTTCCTTGTTGTGATTATTGCTGCGGGCCGCTGACGCGGGCGTATGTCGTTACTAATGATACTTGGCGCATAGTCCTAGTGAAACAAGCTGCCAAGAGCTTGAACGCTTCGATCAGGAGGAGGTTTCCCCATCCTGCGAAACCTTGGCTGCTGCCTCTGCAAGCGCCTGGCGATTGACGGTGACAAGGCGCGGGCGGCCACCCGGTTCCCCAGGGCTGAGCCAGATCGCGCCAAGTTCGAAGAAACCACCCTGGTCGGGCACCACGGTCATCTCATTAAGATCCAGTCCGCGCATCAGCGCCAACATCTCGGGCGAGAACACCTCCTCGAAATCACTGGCCGCAAGTTCGCTATCCGCCAATTCCCGGCGATTGCCGCTGGCATCTATATAGAGCAGCGGAACATTCATCTCGCGCAGCAGGGCACTACGATCGTCCCCCGATGCGGCGTTGCGCAGCGCCGCCAGCGCAGCCTCGTACTGGCTGGCGCTGGTGCCGGTGGCGCAAGAGATAAGCCCGCCTTCGGCTGGATCGTTGGCTCGGTCAAAGTTGTGGTCGGGCGTAGCCTGCTGCTCCCAGACGACCAGCAGGCAGTCGCGTTCCGCCTCTATCGCAGCGGAACCGGCCTGAGCCGGAATGTCCAGTTCTCCCGATGTATCGAGCGGAATTGGCTCTTCGGCGGAGCATCCGACCAGCACCACAAGACCCGCCAGCGCGGCAACGATACGAGCCGGGACGGGTCTTGCGGTTGGTGGTTGCGAAAAGCAGATCATGGTTTGTCAGATGGAGCGGAGCAGGGGTGGGTACAAGAGCCTGCGATCAGGCGCTGACCTGCCCGGAAATCTCGACCTCGACTGCGCGAGGATCGTCGTAAGCGGCTTCCATGAAAATCGCCTGTCGACGTTCGCTGCGGTATTGCAATCCGCGTGCAACCTTCCCGGCTGCGGTCGTGTATTCAAGCTGTTTTGCAATACCGTCATAGTCGGCGCTGTCGATCGCACGGTTCAGTCGCGGGCTTTGGTTGAAGGAGACATTACCTTCTCCGACATTGTAGACAAGATCGACTAGGGCATCAAATTCGTGCTGGTAAATCGGCAGGTTTCCTACGAGACGTTTTACGCCCGCTTCGGCTTTCTCAAGATCCTGCTCCAGGAAAGCGATTGCCTGATCGTAAGAAATACGGTCGCCGACCGACAAGCCATCTTCCGGCGTGATCAGATGGCCGACACCCACCGTGGGGTAGCCGGCGACGTCGCGATATACGACGAGACGCACGCCTTCCTCCTCGGCAAGTGCTTCCTTCATGGTTTCGCTGACCTTCAGGCCGAGCGCGTGGACGCGCTGCTGCGTACCGTCGAGATCGGCAAAGGAAATGGAGAACTTCGGAGCATGCGTCGATATGTCCGATGCGCCGGTGCTCAAGCCCATGACCGCTGCCGACATGGCCAGCGCGGTCTTACGCTTGCGCATCCTTCCACGTAGGCTTGCACCAAGTTCGCTCCGGTGCTGCTTGCGAAGGCGTTTGACAAACTCCTGCACCATCTGACCGCGCATCCAGCGTAAAGCTGGACGCAGTTCTTCGCCGCTTGAGGAAGTTCGTCCTTCCGGGCGAGGCGGGGGACTGGGAGGATGAGTAGAGCCATCGCGCGGATCGGACCGCAAGGCTATGGCTTCTGTCTCTATGGGAGCTTCGATTGTTGCCGCGTTCGACATAAGAATCCTGTTGGTTGTGGAGACCAACACAGATTTCAGGAGCGTTGGTCCGCCATGTATCGTTTCATCTTATCAACGGGCGGCTGCTGGTCTTGGTCCACGCTTCGTCCCGTCATACATTCGTTCTACGGCGCCACAAAATCGCGATTGCGCATACCGTGCGATTTGTGAAACATTCAGAAAGAACGTGGAATCTCACGGAAATTTTGCAACTTCCGAATAAATGGCGC
>OJBU01000164.1_pt1 | contig 12484 bp, 13 predicted proteins | sample 1591241 | NCBI WGS metagenome assembly OJBU01 (sample SAMN05416770, study PRJEB24817) | seawater metagenome | isolation source: Sea water | place: Canada:Atlantic | collected 2013-07 | reverse complement strand
AAAGTGTGTATACCGCAAGGTATCGAGGGTTCGAATCCCTCCCTCACCGCCAAATTTAGTTTTCCCTTTGAAATCAACAAGTTGCCGACATCGTCGACACCCGATGTTGACTAAAATGTTGACTACTTTTTCAGAAGTGAAAACGCAAAAAAAGCCCGACACCAAGTGACTCACAGTCAACTCAGTGTCGGGCTTTTTTTATCTGTCAGACTTGAGATCGCCGGTAGACTCGGAGTCGCTCCTTATCTTTCTCCCGGTAGGCTTCGCGTCGGCTTTCACGGTAGCGCCTAAGGCCCTCTGACAGTTTCTCTGATCGTGGCATGGCTCACCTATTACTCAATAATCAGGATACGCTGTAGGGCCTCTACGGCCTTCTGGTTGCGCTTGGTATCGCTGGACAACAAGTCTTCAATAACCTGCTCACCTTTCCGGCACTGCGTTCGTGACGCCGGGTCATAGATAATCTGATATTCCGTGTCGACCACGCCCATAGGGCGCTTGAACTTGGGGGCCTTATCAATCTCGCCCTCAAGGGCACGCACAATGTCAGGCAGATAGCGCGAACGCTCGTCTTGCTGGATAAGAACCGGGCCACTTGATTCACGCTGCTTGAGCAGCGACCGAATGCGGATACACGCGGTTGTCAGGTCTTGCACATTGTCGACAAGGAAGGCCACTTGTCCGGCCTTCACATAAAGCGGGTCAGCGTCGCCCAACGTCCGCACAGTGCTGCCCACGACTTGCGACGGGTAGTTGTAGTGCAGGCTCTCAAGCACTTCAGGTAAATCATCGCCGGTCACAGGGTATTGGATGTCCCCCAGGACAGTTTTAATTTGATCAACATTCATCGGTCTGACTCCTTAATCCAAGTCGGCAATCTGTTTGCCAATGCTCAGGCTTGATCGTAAGCCCACGTCTACGGCTTGCTGTGCGGTCATCTCAACACCCTCAACAGTCAGCAACGCATCTGGACGCAACTCACCGCCTACCTGTACGCCACCACCGGCCAGACGCTGGGTCGGCAAATCGTTGATGTTGTCCCAGTAATCAATGCGGGCGCTAAAGTCTCGCCTGTTCTGTTCTTGCTTCATGTGGTGGAGATACTCGCCCTTCTCTCCGTCGCTCATGGCTTCCCATGCGGCGACTTGTTTCTGTTCGTCTGGTGTCAGGGCGTAAGGGTTGTGAAAGGTCATTGTGCGGCTTCCTGTGCGGCTGTGTGTGGTGTGGATAGGTTGTCGAGAATGTGGCTTAACGCGACGGCGAGGGAGACGCGAGGAACGCCCCGCTCTTCTGCCAGTTGACGCTGTACGGTCTCGACAACTGACCAGCGTCTGGCGCTGAGTCTGATCTTGTAGTTTCGGGCAGTGGTGTCCTTGGGGAGGTAGGCCCGTGCATTGGATACATACATGATGTGGATTCCTGAAAGGTGGGTATAAAGTCGAAAACAAATAGGAGTAAACGCCCGCTGCCTCGCAGTCATCTGCAAGGTCTTACGCGGGGTCACACAACTTTGAGCGCATTGGGTGCCACACCAATGTGAGCTATTGCCTGCTGAGTGCACTGACATCGAGACTCTCCATCACCCAAGGTGAGCGCAGGTCATTGAATACATGCGATCAGGGTCAATGGATTGTTCCTAAGGTGCGGGGTATCAACTTCGAGGGCTGATGATCGGACGCTTGGTGATCTTCCGGGTAATCCCGTAGTCCAGCCACCATTGGGCGAAAGCCGCGTCAGTTACTTCGTCTTCCTGTAAAGTTTCGGCCATTGGCTTATTCTTTACGCCCTCCTCCAGCTTCGCCACGGTCTTGTCCGCGCCTACAGATAAAAAGGTCATGCAGTTACGCTTGCTGATCTTCCGGGTAATGCCGAAGTCCAGCCACCATTGAGCGAGCGCTGCGTCTGACACTTCGTCTTCCTGGCCGTTTTCAGTCAATGACTGTTTTCGGCCCTCCACCAGCTTCTCCACGGTCTTATCAGCGACTACCTGATAGATGTCAGAGGGTTTCTCAGCGTACGTCAGGTTCACATGCGATCCACCGATCTGGTCTCCCGCGCCTACAGATAGAAAGGTCATGCAGTTGCGCTTGGTCTCCTTGCGGCTGATACCGTATTCCAGCCACCATTGGGCGAGCGCTGCGTCGGGCACTTCATCTTCGTGGCCTATTTGCGACAGTGTCGTTTTTGAGGCAATGCTCTCCAGCTTCGCCACGGTCTTGTCAGCGACCACCGATGAGGGAAGGTCATACAGTTACGCTTGGTGATCTTCCGGGTAATCCCGAAGTCCAGCCACCACTGGGCGAGCTGTGCGTCGGACACTTCGTCCTGAGTACTTTCCGCCACTGGCGGCTTTTTCTCAAAGTTCTCCTCCAGCTTCGCCACGGTCTTGTCAGCGACTACAAAGCCACCGGCTTACGCCAGTGCTGATAGATGTCAGCGGGCTTCTCTGCAAACGTCAGGTTCACATGCTGTCCACCTACGACACTAATCCCACGCCTGACCACATGCCCACAGATGGGAATGTAACCCATTGTTTACATTGAAATAATTTGCTGAGAGACTCTCCCGCAACAACAACAAGGAGCAGTAGAATGATTGACCAATCCCAGCTAGTACATGACGTCCTGAGCCTTCGGTCTGACTTTGACGTGTGGGGTTTACCTGAAGACTGCACAACGCTGGACTATGCGTGGGCGCTGGTGCCCTCTGCGACAGACCGAGTGCCGGAGACATTGGCAACATGGGAAGGGCCTGTAGCTGCGTGGGGCGGTCAGACGTGGGTGGGCCTAGCCGCCTAAACGATCCCTTATGAGCGCAAGGAGGCTGGGAGTTATGACCACTGAAGAACTGTGTCAGCTATCAGCCTTCATTCATCATTGTCATTATCTATAAAAGGAAGCGCAGGGCCTTGGGTCACTCTGGCCATGGCTACCCAAGGTAGGACACTGTGTCTATAGACTATATTGATAGATACCACTGAAGGGCTGTGTCTGACGCTGAGTATATCTAAGTGTTTCCCGAACGAGACTCTTTGCTAAGGTGTGGGTTATCAACCACTAACTCCGTGACCCGCATTCTGTCGTTGCGTCTGACTGGGTGCTGGCGGGTGTCGGCTTGGTGTGGACGCAGGGTCGACTCGGAGAAAACTACAGGGCAAGAGACACGAACGAGAACACTTGCTCACAAACCCTAGGGCGTGGGCTTTCACTACGCCGACACCCTGTCACACAGCGCCCTCCTCAGGCTCCATCAAGCGCATTGTACAGCGTCTGACGGCTGACTTTGTACTCTGCCGCCACGTCTTTCTTAGTCGCACCCTGAGCCAACCTAGCGCGTATCTCAGCGACCTGCTCAGCGTTCAACTTAGGCTTGGCACCGATCTGCTTTCCCTTCGCCTTGGCCGCTGCAATCCCTTCCTTCTGTCGCTCCTTGATCATGGCCCGCTCGAACTCGGCAAAGGCTCCCATCATCTGAAGTTGAAGCGTCTGCATGGCGTTCACCTCCCCAGTGAATGACAACGCCTCCTTGTGAAAGCGCACAGCCACACCGCGCTCCGTCAATTCGCTGACCAGTGCGAGGAGGTCGCTCATATCACGGGCCAGACGGTCGATGCTGTGGACGTGCAGGGTGTCGCCCTTGCGGAGGTGGCGTAGGCACTCGGTGAGCCCAGGACGATTCCGATCCTTGCCGCTCGCCTTATCAGTGAAGGTCTCATCAAAGGTCATGTCAGCAAGCTGGCGGTCAGTCTTCTGGTCGACGCTGCTTACTCGGAGGTATGCGACATTGTGGCCGGTCATGATGTGTTCCCTGCTGTGCTCGTGACTGTTCGGGAAACTCTAGAGTCAACTGGACGATGTGTCAATAAATTAAAATGCAATTCATGTGGACACGAAAGAATGCGGCCTGTAGCGGGACGGCCAACCTGTCCAACAGGTTTACTCAGGTGGACACTGGGTCGGCGCTGGGTGCGCTGGGATGGCACTTAGCTGGCCTGTGTGGTGCCGTGCTCTGGTGTGGTCGAAAGGTGAGCGACTCTCACGCCCGCGCAAGGGAAGGAATGCGCAGGCGTGGCGCTGGGTGGACGCAGGGCACCCCCACGGGGGGAAACGCAGGGAGTCAAAGATATAAATGCACCAACAGATTTCTGTTCGATATTTGATCTGGCCCCGAGGGGCTCAGCATAAGCCTCAATGGCCGTAATGCCACATACGGCGCCTTGCTGGTCGATGCAATCTATGCATACTTCATTGGTTGATTGATAAAAATATAAACTATGGGGAGTCATTCAGAATGGATTTGATTGATCGACTGCAAGACCTGTCCGCAAGGATCAAGCGACAGAAGGACAGTGTCTCAACTGAAGAAGCCGCCAAAACAGCATTTGTACTACCCTTTATCCAGTCCCTTGGCTACGACGTATTTAACCCGTCTGAAGTCGTCCCCGAATTAACAGCCGATCATGGGGTTAAAAAAGGGGAAAAGGTTGATTACGGCATCAAACAAGACAACCAGATTGTAATGTTGGTTGAGTGCAAGCCGGTAGGCGCGGACCTCGCAGCCAAACATGCAGGCCAATTATTCCGTTATTTCTCGGTTACAGATGCTCGCTTCGGGGTACTCACCGACGGAGTGAAGTATCTTTTCTTCACAGACCTGGACCGTCCAAACCAGATGGACCAGAGACCCTTCTTCGAGTTTGACCTACTAAACTTCGAAGCTCAGGAGATCGGAGAGCTCAAGAAGTTCACGAAGACAAGTTTCGATATTGATACGATTGTCAGCACTGCAAGTAACCTAAAGTATCACCGGGCCTTGATGGTTGAGATCGGCAAAGAATTCGACTCCCCTTCTGAAGACTTCGTAAAAGTGCTTACAAGCCGAGTCTACTCAGGCCGATTTACTCAGCAGATTAAAGAGCAATTCTCCGAGCTTGCCCAGCGTGCCTTTGAGGATTTTGTCCGAGAAAAAGTGAATGCTCGCCTAAAGTCTGCACTTGAAACCGGGTCAGGGGGAAAAGCCGAACCTCACGCGCCCAAAGTTTATGATGCGCCACCAGAAACAGAGCAACCCGAGCCAGACGATGGCATTGTGACTACCGAGGAAGAGATCGCCGGTCACCGGATTATTCAAGCCATTGGCGCGGGATGTGTTGATGTTGAGCGTATCGTGATGCGTGACGCCAAGAGCTATTGCGCGATTCTTCTGGATGACAACAATCGAAAGTCCATCTGCCGTCTCATCTTCCTGAAGACGAAAATGTCTATCCTAGTATTCGCTCCTGATGGAGAAAAGAGAAAAGATATCGAGAAGGTTTCAGACATCTACTCTATGAAAGAGGATATTCTCGCAGCCATCCAGCAATACGAAAAGTAGCCCTCTGCCAAAGCATGAGGTTCACGGTACTTGAACCTCATGCCCCCCTCTTTCCAACAAGCCAAAGTCGAAATTCGACCACATGCTCAATGAAAGTTCGCGTGATTACCGTTCATCAGGCGAGAACCGTTCTCGCTTGTTACATAAAAACAACAATGTTAACCTTGCTTTATCAAATAAAGGCTGCGCCATGCTTGCTGCCAACAACTGCTTATTCATTTCTGGAGGAAGTCTTTTAACTTAACGCAAAAAAAGGAAACAAAGATGCTGCAGGTTAACAAGAAACTTCTTACGAAGAATGAGCGTGGCAGCTCATGCGAACTAAGAGCCTCACAGAACCCTCCCCCCGGCACCACATCGCGACGGCGTGGAGCTAACTCTCCACTGTGGCAGACGACATTTGCGCTTTGCCTGCTAATGCCCGCACAACTTGGTAGCCAGCCCCTTGGCTGCACACAAAGTTGCTCTAACACTGATCGCTGCACCGCGGAATCGCAACCGTCAGAACCCAACCGGTTCCAATTCGAATATCAAGATGAACGCTTCAAGGCTGCCATTGAGTACACATGGAAAAGCTAGATAGATCATGAGCTCATCAAGGCCGTGGGGCAAAGTTCTCACATCAATCTTGAGCGATAACTTACAACTTCGCTCCTGGAATTGTGAGAATACGGGCTTCCCGTTGCCGGTAATTTTGCCAGCAACATCAATGCCAGCGCTCTGCAACGGGCTCGTTAAATCATCGCAAACTAGAATTTAGCCGCGACAGGAGCGGGAATCGTGTCTATGGCTTCCTTGAGCTGCCTCAGGTCCAGTCCCTTGGAATACAGGCCGTAGGAGAGACTCAAGTTCCGAGTGTGCCCCATAATCCACACAGCCGTGGATTCCTCAATGCCGCCACGTTCTAGATTGGTCGCCATGTGGACACGGAAGGAATGAAACGAGCGCTGACGGCCAGTAATGCCCAGCTTGGTCTTGAGTCTGCCGAACCACTTCGAAGCCCTGTCGCCATGCTTGCCGTCATTCCGCTGTGATTTCAATGACGGGAACAACAAGCCACTGCCTACGCGCCCCTTCTGTGCCAGAACGTCATCCTTGATCCAGTCATGCAGAGGAATGCGACGTTTGGCGTTCTCGGTCTTACCGTCCTCAATTTCAAAGTAAGCAATCCCGCTCTTGGGGTCAGTGATAATCTGCTCACAACGCAGGCTGCACAATTCCTCAATACGACATCCCGTCATGTATCCAAAGCGTGGGAGCAGGAATTTGTAATAGTCGTCTGTCGAGTCTCTGTACTGCTCCGTTTCCTTGAAGATGGCCTGTAGCTGCTCAGGGGAAAACTCTTGATAACTCTGCGTTCCCTTCTCGATCTTGTGCCCACTGAAGGGATTGCCACCGCTCACCTCTTCCAAGTCGACAGCGTGCTGCCAAATTGAGGAAAGGAAGGAAAGATAGTTGGCAACGGTCGAGCCTGAGCGGGCCACCATGCTCGCGGTGATGAACTCCTTTACTTGCTTCCTGCCAATGGAAGCCAGGGCGACATCATCCTTCTTCAGGAACGTCAGCAATCGCTCCACAGCCTTCTTCGTTTGGGTCTGGGTATTGACCTTCAGTCGTGGCCCGTTGTCCTTTAGATGCTGCTTCAGCGCTTCCTTCAGCGTGTGCTGTGCCATGTCGTGCTGTAGCCCAAGATAGGCATGTTGCACAGCCTTGGCGTGTAGCCTCTCCGCTGGATCATCCAGCACCTCAGCGTACGCCTTGATCGTGGCGTGCGTCTTCAGGTCTTCTCGTTCCTCGACTGAAGCGTCTACCAGTCTGTCGGTCAGGTCTTTGGGCAATTCGACTTTCGCGCCTGCATGTAGCTTGGTCGTGATCTTGCCCATGACTGACATGAACTCAGCTTTGAGTGCCGCAGAGTCGCCACTAACTAATGTCCTGACCATTTGACGGTATGACGTTGCACTGGTGCTTCCTTGGCGGTGGGCTTGCACCTGCTCTTCAATCTCAGCCAGCATCTGGTTACGACGGAACCGAGCCTCCTTGAGGGAGTGAGTCTGAAGTGACTTGGTGATGAATGACTTGCCGTTGAACAGCTCTTTGCAGTCCTTGGGTACTCGCCAGTTGAGCAGCCAAGTATTGCCCCTGAGGGTCAGGTATTTGGTGTCGGACATAGAAGGATTAGAGTGAAATGTTGACCATAATGTTGACATCGTACACGCCTGAAACCCTTATGTCGCGTGGCTTCTGGACTTTGCATGGTTTAGGAACAGTCTCCCTCCCTCACCGCCAAACATGAAAAGCCCCGCAAACGCGGGGCTTTTTTTATGCCGCTTTCGCGGCCGCAACACGGTTCACGCAGCAAGCAACATGTCCGGCTCCGTGGATGGTTTTGATCGCATCAAGTTATCCCGCCCCTCCTATTACCGTTACTTGCCCGGGATTCCCCCCAGTCGCTAAAGTAGAGGGTTCATTTTCAGGGGAAACCTTCATGACCCGCACCCATGGCTGGCTGGCTCGGCTGGAGCAACTGGGCAACCGACTGCCCCACCCCACCTTGCTGTTTGTCTGGCTTTGCCTGCTGCTGCTTCCCCTCACCGCATTTCTGGGCGCACTGAATATCACCGCCGTCCACCCCCTGACCGACGACACCATCACCGCCCGCTCGCTGCTCGACGGAGATGGCCTGCGCTACCTGTTCACCACCCTGGTGGGCAACTTCACCAGCTTTGCTCCATTGGGCGTGGTGCTCGTCGCCATGCTGGGCTTGGGGGTGGCAGAACAATCAGGCCTGCTTTCCGTGAGCCTGGCCAGCCTGGTAAGGCGCGCCTCCGGCAGCCCCCTGGTGTTCACCGTTGCGTTTGCCGGCGTGCTCTCCAGCCTGACCGTGGACGCCGGTTATGTGGTACTCATTCCCCTGGCCGGGCTGGTATTCCAGCTGGCTGGACGCTCTCCCATCGCCGGTATCGCCACCGCCTTTGCCGCCGTCTCCGGCGGCTTCAGCGCCAACCTGCTGGTGGGGCCGGTGGACGCGACCCTGGCCGGGCTGTCCACGGAAGCGGCGCATATTATTGCCCCGGAACGCACCGTGGATGCCACCGGCAATTACTGGTTCATCATCGCCTCCACCTTTCTTGTGACCGGGCTGGTGACACTGGTCACAAGAAAACTGACCGAACCCCGGCTGGCGCATTCCGCTGCAGCGACGGCCGCCTCCCCGGAGGTGCCACATACTCATCCCCGCGCCATGCGGTGGACGGGTCTGACCCTAGTGGTGCTGCTCGCCGGGCTGGCGTTACTGGTACTGCCAGGTGACGCGCCACTGCGCCACCCGGAGACCGGCGATGTGCTGGGCTCGCCATTCATTCATGGCCTGGTGGTGATCGTGGCATTGATTGCGGGGATCTGCGGAGCGGTGTACGGCCGGGTCAGTGGGCAATTTCGCAGCAGTGGCGACATTATTACCGCCATGGAAACCACCATGGCCTCCATGGCCGGGTATCTGGTGCTGATGTTCTTTGCAGCGCAGTTCGTGGCCTGGTTTAACTACAGCCAGCTGGGCCTGCTGCTGGCGGTGAAAGGCGCGGCCTGGCTTGGCGCGCTGTCGGTCCCCAAGGTCGTTCTGCTATTGCTGTTTGTCATGCTCACTGCGCTGATCAACCTGATGATTGGCAGCGCCTCTGCCAAATGGTCCATCCTTGCCCCGGTCTTCATTCCCATGCTGATGCTGCTGGGCATTTCCCCCGAGGCCAGCCAGGCGGCCTACCGGGTTGGCGATTCCAGTACCAATATCATCACCCCGTTAATGCCCTACTTCGTGCTGGTCCTGGGCTTCGCCCGGCGCTATCAACCGGACACCGGCATCGGCACCTTGATCGCCCTGATGCTGCCCTACAGCCTGACATTGCTGCTGGGGTGGTCGGTACTGTTGGGCGTGTGGATCGGGTTTGGCTGGCCGCTGGGGCCGTAAAAGCAGCCACGAGCTTCGAGCTACTAGCCGCAAAGCGAAGAAAAGCCAGCGACAGACTTCAAATTGAGTGCCCGCGCAGCAATTCCAAAAAAAACGCGCCAAAAGGCGCGTTTTTTACTCGTAGCTAGCAGCTAAAAGCTTGCAGCTATTATTTGATCAATCGAATCGTCAGCGGATAACGGTAGTGCTCTCCACCATTGGCCTTTACGGCAGCCACGATGGTCATCACCAACCAGAAGATACCAATAATCGGCAGCAGGATGGCGCCAATAACCACGAAGGTGAGCAGGAAGGCGACAAAACCTGCGATGGAAATAGTGATATTGAAATTCAACGCTTCCTTGCCCTGATCGTCCACAAAAGCACTATCGTCTTTTTTAACCAGCCAGATCACCAGTGGCCCCAGAATATTGCCGAACGGAAATACCATACCGACAAAGGCCAACAGGTGGCATGCCAGACCCAGGCTCCGCTCTTCCTGCTTCGCCAGACCATTGCTGTTATTTTCTTCGCTCATTCAAAGGTTCCTTGTTGAAAAATAAAACCCGCCACCATCCTTGCTACTGACGAATGGTGCGACGGTTGGGGAGGGGTTGTTCGCTGTTGGAGCGGAACGGGTTGATATCAATGCCGCCCCGGCGAGTAAACCGGCCGTACACGGTCAGGTGACGGGGCGAACACTGGGCCATCAGGTCCACGAAGATTTGTTCGATAATCTGTTCGTGAAACCCCTGGTGATTACGCAGTGACACCACATAACGCAAGAAGCTGGCCGGGCTGATGGCACGGCCGGTATAGCGGATCACCACGGTAGCCCAGTCCGGCTGATCGGTGACCGGACAATGACTGCGCAGCAAGTGCGAATAGAGCTGGCCAGTCTGCTCGGAGCCCTGATCGCACAGCAACAGATCCGGACGGTACTCATAATGCTCAAAGGACAGATCGATATTGTCCACACAGTCACCACGGTCTTCCCAGACGGGGAAACCGGCAGACTCTTGCAACGAATACAGCAGCACCTCGATATCGCCACCCACGGTGTGAGCCACATCTTTTTCGATGGCTGCACGCACTGCATCGCGGCTTTCAAAGCGGGTATTGGCAAACGAATTCAGGTACAGCTTGAGCGACTTGGACTCGACAATATTGGGGGTGGTGCAGGGCACACGCAGCTCGCACATGGCCACCAGGGGCTTGCCCTTCTCGTTGAGCCAGGACAATTCGTACGCATTCCAGATATCGGTACCGTGGAACGGCAGTGTGGTGTCTTCCAGCTCCAGGGACTCGCGGGCATCCCAGCGCGGCACCGGACACAACAGCGAAGGCATGTACTCGTCAACATACTCGCTGGAGCGACCCAGCGGCGTTTCCTTCAGATAGCTCATGATAACCTCTTGGCACTCCCGTCCATGGGACTGACTTTAATCATAGCCGGATTTAACCGGTTTCGTTAGTGCCGAATACCGGTACCACGATGCAGCAACCACAGCGCGAATAAGTAGAAAGCGATCACAAACGCCAGAATGACGCCCAGCGAGGCATAAACATTCACGTCACTCACGCCCAGCACCCCGTACCGGAAGGCGTTCACCATATACACGATGGGGTTTGCCAGGCTCACGGTGCGCCAGAACTCTGGCAGCAGATCAATGGAATAAAACACCCCGCCCAGATACGTCAGCGGCGTCAGGATAAACGTGGGCACGATGGCGATATCATCAAATTTGGTGGCGAAGGTGGCATTGATGAAACCGCCCAATGCAAACAACGCTGCGGTGAGCACCACCACCGTGATGGTGATAAAGACATGCTGCATGGACAGGTGAGTAAAGAACAGGCTGAGCAGGCTGACAATCAGCCCCACCAGCATGCCACGCACCATGCCGCCAACCACATAGCCATTGAGAATCACATGGGACGGCATCGGCGAGACCAGCATTTCCTCAATGGAATGCTGGAACTTGGTGGAAAAGAATGAGCTCACCACGTTGCCGTAACTGTTCTGGATTACGCTCATCATGATCAGCCCGGGCACGATGTACTGCATGTAATCGAACCCGCCCATCTCTCCGATACGGCTGCCTATGAGATTGCCGAAAATCACGAAATATAACGTCATGGTGATTGCCGGTGGCAGCAGAGTCTGCGGCCAGATACGGGTGAAACGGCGAATTTCCTTGGTCACCAGGGTCAGGAACGCCACCCATTGCTCGCGTGCACTCATGAGGCTTGCTCTCCTGGCAGATTTTGCTCGACCAACCGCACAAACAATTCTTCCAGCCGGTTTGCCTTGTTACGCATGCTCATGACCTCAAAATTGAGTCGGGCCAGCTCCACAAACAGGGTATTGAGGCTTTCGCTTTTCGGCACCGCCACTTCCAGGGTCTTGGCATCGCGCAGCCATACCTCAAAACCTTCCAGCTGCGGAGCCTCGGTCACCGGCCGGGCCAGGTCCAGAACAAAGGTCTCCACCTGCAACTGTTCCAGCAGGGATTTCATGTCCGTATTTTCCGCGATTATGCCGTGATCAATAATGGCGATATGCCGACACAGCGACTCGGCTTCTTCCAGGTAGTGCGTGGTCAAAATGATGGTTTTGCCTTGCTCATTCAGGCGGGTAAGAAAATCCCACATGGAGCGACGCAGTTCGATATCCACGCCGGCGGTGGGCTCGTCCAGAATCAGCAGTTCCGGCTCGTGAACCAGCGCTCGGGCAATCATCAGCCGGCGCTTCATGCCCCCGGACAAGGTCCGCGATTGTTTGTCCCGCTTGTCCCACAGGCCCAGTTGGCGCAGATACTTTTCCGCCCGCTCACGGGCCAGCGGCGCGGGAATGCCATAGAAACCAGCCTGGGTCACCACGATATCAAACACTTTTTCGAACTGGTTGAAGTTGAACTCCTGTGGCACCACACCAATCTGCTTCTTGGCCAGAGACCGCTGGGTATCCAGAGAGTAACCGAAGATACTGACGTCCCCGCCGGTTTTGTTCACCAGCGAGCTAATCACACCAATGGTGGTGGATTTGCCAGCGCCGTTGGGGCCCAGCAAGGCAAAAAAGTCGCCCTTCTTCACCTCCAGATCAATGCCTTTAAGCGCTTGCACGCCATTGGCATAGGTTTTGGTCAAATTGCGAATTGTCAG
>OJBU01000161.1_pt1 | contig 12643 bp, 18 predicted proteins | sample 1591241 | NCBI WGS metagenome assembly OJBU01 (sample SAMN05416770, study PRJEB24817) | seawater metagenome | isolation source: Sea water | place: Canada:Atlantic | collected 2013-07 | reverse complement strand
GAGATCTAGTACGGTCTCGTGGGCTCGGAGATGTGTATAAGAGACAGATCCACAAGCGATGCCATCGTGTTGACCTGCGGGTGAACGCCCGAGCCGTCGAAACGACCCGTAACTTCTTGGGGCGTGGCGGGGTCAATCGCCGGAGGTCCATCGAAATCCTGCAGATAGGCTTCCTCGGCAAGCAGGTTGCGCAAGGTGGAATACTGGATCTGCATGTAAATGCGATAGGTCCGGTTGTCGGCACCGCGCATCAGGCGACCGATGCAAAAATCCACGCCCAGATCATCGAAAAGGGTTTCCGGCTCCTGTTCGATGGCATCGAACTGGATCGAATAGAAATTGCTGTTCGCCAGGATTTCGCGCGCTTCTTCCTTGTTGCGGTTGAAAACACAGTTCGCCACGCGCTTCTGCATCCATCGCGCCTGCGCTGCATCTGCCGTTTCGGCTTCGCGCTCGAAACGCGTACCCGTCTGCAGACCGTTGTTGTTCTCGCCAGGATCCTGCGCGCGTACCGATTGCGTTCCCAGACACCAGGTTAGGGCCGCCATAGCTATAGCTAGATGCCTCATTCTGCCGCCTCCGGCATTGCGTTCTCACGCTCCGCAATTCGGCGCTCCAGTTCGGGGCGGAAGTGCTTGAGCAGACCCTGGATCGGCCAAGCGGCGGCATCGCCCAGCGCGCAGATCGTGTGGCCTTCCACCTGCTTGGTGACTTCGTACAGCATATCGATCTCGGCAGGTGTGCTTTCACCCACGCGCAGCCGTTCCATCACGCGCCACATCCAGCCCGTACCTTCGCGGCACGGCGTGCACTGGCCGCAGCTTTCGTGCTTGTAGAAATAGGAGATGCGGCTGATGGCGCGCACGATATCGGTGGATTTGTCCATCACGATAACGGCGGCGGTACCAAGGCCGGAGCCCAGTTCCTTCAACCCATCGAAATCCATCGGCGCGTCCATGATCTGCTCGGCAGGCACCAGTGGCACCGATGATCCACCGGGAATTACCGCCAGCAGGTTGTCCCAACCGCCGCGAATACCCCCGGCATGTTTCTCGATCAGTTCGCGGAAAGGAATGCTCATTGCTTCCTCCACCACGCATGGCTTCTCCACGTGGCCGCTAATCTGGAACAGCTTGGTGCCGGCATTGCCTTCGCGTCCGAAGCTGGCGAACCATTCGCCGCCACGCCGCAGGATAGTGGGCACCACGGCAATCGATTCCACGTTGTTTACCGTGGTCGGACAGCCGTAGAGGCCCGCGCCTGCCGGGAAAGGCGGTTTCAGGCGGGGCTGACCCTTTTTGCCTTCGAGACTCTCGATCATCGCGGTTTCCTCACCGCAGATATAGGCGCCTGCACCGCGGTGCATGAAGACATCGAAATGGTAACCGGAGCCGCTGGCATTCTTGCCGATCAGTCCGGCGTCGTAGGCCTCGTCGATGGCGGCCTGCAAAGTCTCGGCCTCGCGGATATATTCGCCGCGAATGTAAATGTAGGCTGCTCTTGCCCGCATGGCGAAACCGGCAACCAGCGCGCCTTCGATCAGTTTGTGCGGATCGTGACGGATGATCTCGCGGTCCTTGCACGAACCGGGCTCGCTCTCGTCGGCATTGATGACCAGGAAGGACGGACGGCCATCCTTGCTTTCCTTGGGCATGAAAGACCATTTCATGCCGGTGGGGAAGCCGGCACCGCCGCGGCCGCGCAGGCCGGATGCCTTCATCTCGTCGATAATGGAATCGTTTCCGCGTGCGATCAGATCCTTGGTGTTGTCCCAATCGCCGCGCTTTTGCGCAGCCTTCAGGCCCCAATCCTGGAACCCGTAGAGATTGGTAAAGATGCGATCCTTGTCAGCTAGGCTCATGCCAGCCCTCCACCGAAAAATACCCAGATTGCAACCGCTGCCAGGATGGCCACCAGCGCGACGGTTTTGAAGATGCCTTTCAGCACCTTCCACGCGATGAAGATGAGCACGACGGCCAGCAGGATGGGAATGAATTGTTCCATCAGTGGTCGTCCTCCCCGCCCTTCTTGCGGCCCTGACCTGCGCTTAGCGCGAGGAACACGACGCCAAGTGCGAGGAAGGTCGCGCCTATCGATCCGTTGTCAGCCACGAAATAGCCGACTGCCGCGATGATGAAGAGGATGCCCGCGAGAATGAAAAGCTTCTTGGCCATGCTCACCATTCGCTCCGGTAATCGTGATTGGCGTCGACCATTTCCTTAAGGGTCGTCGGCCCGCCCGAAGGTTCCGACGTATGACGTCCCGGCTCCTGCGTGCCAGCCTTCGGGCTCTCACCTGAAGCGAGTGCGTCCAGCACCTTGTCGAAGCGCTCTGTCGTCAGGTCTTCGAAATTGTCATCGTTGATCTGGACCATGGGCGCGGTGGCGCAATTGCCCATGCATTCCACTTCGGTAAGGGTCCAAAGACCATCATTCGTGGTGTGGCCCTTACGCATTCCACGCTTCGCGCAGGCTGCAAGAATGTCATCCGAGCCACGCAACATGCAGGGCGTTGTGCCGCATACCTGGACGTGGAATTTGCCCACGGGCACAAGGTTGTACATGGTATAGAAGGTCGCCACCTCCAGCACACGGATTACCGGCATGGAGAGATAGCCGGCGACATATTCCACCACCGGCAGGGGCAACCAGCCTTGCGTGCCGGTTTCCTCCCCAACCTGACGCTGCGCCAGATCCAGCAGCGGCATGACCGCGCTTTTCTGCCGGCCTTCCGGGTACTTCTTGATATGCCAGTCGGCCTTCTCACGGTTTGCGTCCGTGAAAACCCAACCATCGTACTGCGCGCGCAGTTCGGGCGTATCAGGGGCGATATTACGCGCGGCCATCAGCCAGCCTCCGTTCGATATAGCGGCCCACATACAGGCCGATCACCGCGGCAAAGGCGGTGGAAAGCACTTCCTTGAGGCTCGCCGCGCCGTGGAACACCGCGAGATAGGCGGCGACTACCGAGGCGAAGACCGCAAAGGCTGCGATAAGGATGAGGAGTTCGCGGAGGATCATGAATGAAACTCCTTTTCCGAAGCGATGAACCGAAACACCCAGACTGCGAAAAACACTGCAAAGGCGGCAAGGCCCCAAATGGGCATTGGCATACCTTGCCACGTTCGCAGAATGGCAAACGCCATTACCATCCAGGCAGGGATGCCTACATAGACTTCGAGACGGCGTGCAAAGCTCACCGGTCACACTCCCCGAACACCACGTCGATCGCGCCAAGGATGGCAGTCGCATCCGGCAACATGTGGCCCCTGGACATGAAATCCATTGCCTGCAGGTGCGAGAACGCGGTTGGCCTGATCTTGCAGCGATAGGGTTTGTTCGAACCGTCGCTGACCAGATAGACGCCGAATTCGCCCTTGGGACTTTCGGTCGCGACGTAAACTTCGCCCGCTGGCACGTGAAAGCCTTCGGTATAAAGCTTGAAGTGATGGATCAGCGCTTCCATCGATTGCTTCATCTCGGCACGCTTGGGCGGCGCGACCTTGCGGTCTTCGGAGACGACAGGGCCTTCGGGCATTTCCGCCAGGCACTGCTTGATAATCTTCGCGCTCTCGTAAACTTCCTTCACGCGCACCACGAAACGATCATAGCAGTCCGAGTTGGTGCCGACGGGTATCTCGAACTCCATCCGATCATACACATCATAGGGCTGCGATTTGCGCAGGTCCCACGGGATGCCAGCGGCACGGATCAGCGGACCGGAGAAACCCCACTTCACCGCGTCATCCTTCGACACGACAGCGATATCGACGTTGCGCTGCTTGAAGATGCGGTTGTCGAGCACAAGGCTCATCGCATCGCCGAACAGGTCGGGCAGACGTCCGTCCACCCAGTCACCGATGTCGGTCAGCAGCTTGAGCGGTACGTCCTGATGCACGCCGCCGGGGCGGAACCACGCAGCATGCATACGTGCACCGGATGCCCGCTCGAAGAAGTTCAAGCAATCTTCGCGCAGTTCGAAGACCCACAGGTTGGGCGTCATCGCGCCCACGTCCATCACGTGCGCACCGATGTTGAGCATGTGATTGCAGATGCGGGTCAGTTCCGCGAACAGCACGCGAAGGTACTGACCGCGGATCGGCACCTCGACATTCAGCAGCTTCTCGATAGCGAGGACGTAGCTGTATTCCTGCGCTAGCGGAGAGCAGTAATCGAGACGGTCGAAATACGGCAGCGCCTGCAGGTATGTCTTGTACTCGATCAGCTTCTCGGTGCCGCGATGCAGCAGTCCGACGTGCGGATCGATGCGTTCGATGATCTCCCCGTCCAGCTCCATCACCATGCGCAAGACCCCGTGCGCGGCGGGATGCTGCGGACCGAAATTGATGGTGTAGTTGGAAATCTCCTCACCATCGGTTGTGGGCGACTGTTCGTAGGTAAGGCTCATACCGAACACTCCCAGGTACCGGGGCCATAGACCACTTCGCTCATCCCGTCCTTGCGCAGGGTAAGCGTGGCGTCATAGCTCGTGCTTTCCATCTCGGCTTCGCTGCCGGTTTCGGAGCGGTCGATTTCCACGGTGTAATCTCCGCTGAACATCATCGGCCCAGGTCCAAGCGCGTCGGGACCGCCGAGCTCGCTGCCCTCCAGAACCATATCCTGACCGTTCATTTTTACGACGCCGATGCCGTCCGATCCCTCCTCGCCGGTGGAGCCTGCAACCAGCAGCACCTCGCCGTTGGAATCGAACGTACAGATGCCGAGCGTCGGATCGAACTCGATATCGACGCCGTCCTGGTTGATACTCTCCAGCACGGGAAGCAGAGCAACGTCGCCTGTCTCCGCGGCCGTGGACATGTCATCCTCAACCACCTGTTGCGAATCACCGCAGGCAGACAGCGTCAACGCGGCAGCGGACAAAAGAGCAAACTTGCGGATCATTTCTCGTCCTCCGGCTTCGTGGCGCCCTTTGTGTCATGCACGTCGCCCTCACTCGCCTCGCGGTCGGGCTGGTTTTCGGTGGTTTCCGGCGCGCCTGCGTCGTCCTTCCCGGTATCCTCTTCGGCAGGGGAGCCTGCGCTCACCGTTTCGGCAGCCTTTTCGTCAGCTTTGGTCCCGGCCCCGGTCTCTTTGGTGCTTTCGGTCGTCTTGGGATCGTCGACAGGCGGCGCGTCGGCCTTCTCGTCACCCGGCAGCACGTAATCTGCACCTTCCCAGGGAGAGGTGAAGTCGAAGCTGCGGAAATCCTGCGCCAGTTCCACCGGCTCGTAAACGACGCGCTTTTCCTCTTCGGAATAGCGCAGTTCAGTATAGCCCGTCAGGGGGAAATCCTTGCGGAAAGGATGCCCTTCGAAACCGTAATCGGTAAGGATGCGGCGCAGGTCGGTATTGCCGTCAAAGGTGACGCCATACATGTCGAAGACCTCGCGCTCCAGCCAGCCTGCCACCGGCCACAGGGTGGTAACTGTAGGAACGGGCGTTGCCTCGTCGGTAGAGAGTTTCACCATGATACGGTGGTTCTTCGTTAGGCTGAGCAGCATGTAGACGACTTCGAACCGTTCCGGGCGGCCGGGATAGTCGGCCCCGGCGATTTCCATCAACTGCTGATACTCATGATCGTCACGCAGCAGACGCAGCACATCCTCGATGCTCTCGCGTTTGACCGTAATCGAGATCTCGCCAAAATCCTCGCGGGCGTCGAGAGCCATGTCGCCCAGGGCGGCGACAAGCGTATCGCGCACACCATCGTTGGACGCGAACCGGGGAGCGGGATGAAGGACTTTTGCCATCGGCTTCTCGCTCCTCAACGCTCGATCGTGCCGACGCGGCGTATTTTGCGCTGCAACTGCATCACGCCGTACAGCAAGGCTTCTGCCGTGGGCGGACAGCCGGGGATGTAGATATCGACGGGCACGATGCGGTCGCAGCCGCGCACAACGGAATAGCTGTAATGATAGTAGCCACCGCCATTGGCGCAACTGCCCATTGAAATTACGTATTTGGGATCGGACATCTGATCGTATACGCGGCGCAAGGCCGGGGCCATCTTGTTGCACAGCGTGCCGGCGACGATCATCACGTCAGACTGACGCGGGCTGGCGCGCGGGGCCACGCCAAAACGCTCCATGTCATAGCGCGGCATGTTGACGTGAATCATCTCCACCGCACAGCACGCGAGGCCGAAGGTCATCCACCAGAGGCTGCCGGTACGCGCCCACTGGAACAGGTCCTCGGTGCTGGTGACGAGGAAACCCTTGTCGTTCACCTCCGTCTGCATGGCGTTGAAGTATTCCGCATCGGGCTGCTTCACCTCGCCGCCCTTTGCGGTAGGCGCATCTGCCAACGCGGGGTTCGACGAATCTGCAATGCCATCCTGGTAAGGCGGGTACAGCGCGGGTTCGGGCTTGTCGGTCACTCCCATTCCAGAGCTCCCTTCTTCCATTCGTAAGCGAGGCCAATCGCGAGGATACCGAGGAAGATCATCATACCGATCCAGCCCGACCAGCCAGTGTGATCCAGGCTGACGGCCCAGGGAAACAGAAACGCCGCTTCCAGGTCGAACAGCAGGAAGCTGATCGCGACAAGATAGAATTTCACGTCAAACTGGCTGCGCGGATCCTCGAACGCGGGGAAACCGCACTCGTATTCCGTCAGCTTTTCAGCCTGCGGGTTGTGCGCGCCGGTGAGACGCGAGACGCCCATCGGCAGGAAAACGAATGCTGCCGAAAGCCCCGCCGCAATGACGAGGAAGAGCAGGATCGGAAAATATTGTTCGAGATCGACCAAAACAGACTCGGATAGTTGCTGCGGGGGTTCGTGGCGCGTCTAGGCAATGCCATGGCGCGATGCAAGGCAGTCCGAAGGGCCAGGGTCGGCTAATCCCTGACTTTTCCCGCAAGTTTGCGAAGGATGGCAGGGTCAATGCTCTTTCTCAGGTGCAATTGATCCACTGTAGCTGCAACCCGCATTCGCTGCAGCGTGGTGCGGTGCACAATGTTGCGTACGGGTGGATCAGGACCTAGATAGGCAGCCAGATCACACCTGTAACGTCCAATAGAGGCAAACACGTCATGGCAACTTTCAACGAATCCGATCCGATCGTCATCCTTTCATACGCCCGCACGCCCATGGGCGCGATGCAGGGTTCCTTGTCCGATGTTGCCGCGACCGATCTTGGCGCAACTGCCGTCAAGGCTGCGATGGAGCGTGCAGGCGTGGCTGGCGACGAGATCGATCGCGTATACATGGGCTGCGTATTGCCCGCGGGCCTCGGCCAGGCCCCGGCGCGCCAAGTGGCAGTAAAGTCCGGCCTTCCGCTCAGCGCGCAGGCAACCACGGTCAACAAGGTCTGCGGTAGCGGCATGCAGACCGTTATCATGGGTGCAGAAGCCCTTGCGTGTGGCAACGTGGACTATGTCGTCGCGGGCGGGATGGAGAGCATGTCGGGCGCGCCTTACCTGCTCAAGAAGCATCGCGGCGGCGCGCGCCTCGGTCACGACACGGCCTATGACCACATGTTCCTCGACGGCCTCGAAGACGCTTACGAGGAAGGCCGCGCCATGGGCACCTTCGCGCAGGACATGGCCGACAAGTACCAGCTCACGCGCGAAGACATGGACAAGTATTCGATCACTTCGCTGGACCGCGCCAACAAGGCGATCGAAAGCGGTGCCTTTGCCGATGAAGTCGTGCCGGTCACCATCAAGACCCGCAAGGGTGAAGTCACGGTGGATACCGACGAGTCGCCCAGCAAGGGCCGCCCGGACAAGATCCCCACCCTGCGTCCGGCATTTGCCAAGGATGGTACGATAACCGCCGCCACATCTTCCTCGATCTCTGACGGTGCTGCTGCTGTGGTGCTCACGCGCAAGAGCGTCGCCGAAGCCAAGGGCCTGAAACCCATCGCGACGATCACCGGACTTACCGCTCACGCGCAGGCTCCGGCGGAGTTTACGATCGCCCCTGTTGGCGCGATCGAGAAGCTTCTCGAGACGACCGGCTGGAGCGTCGACGACGTGGATCTATGGGAAGTGAACGAGGCTTTCGCCTGCGTTGCCATGTTCGCGATGCGCGACATTGGCATCGATCATGACAAGATCAACGTGAACGGCGGCGGCACGGCGCTCGGCCATCCGATCGGCGCGAGTGGCACCCGGATCATCGTCACCCTGCTCAACGCCATGAAGCAGCAGGGCAAAAAGCGTGGTATCGCCAGCCTTTGCATCGGCGGCGGCGAGGCGACAGCCGTGGCGGTGGAACTGGCCTGAACTTGACTGCCTGCCGGGCGGGCAGCGATGCCCGCTTTTTGCCCAAGTTCTTTGCGTTAGTCGGTCCAACTGCTGTCGATTGGAACCCTTCTCCCTTTCGCGAGATTGATTGCAAAAGACGGCGGGACGCAAGCAGTCCGTCCGGTTATCACCAACAGGGGATTTTGTTATGAAGAAGCTTATCGCAGTTGCCGCCCTCGCTACCCTTGCCGCATGCGGTGGCGATGCCGAGGACGCCAGCGAAGCCGAGATCGATGGCACAATCGCTACGCAGCCCATGTCCGCCACCAATGCCGGTACTTACACCTCCACCGCCGAGGATGGCAGCGAGGTATCGGTGACCCTGGCCGAAAACGGCACATATACCCTGATGCAGGCTGGCAACATGGTCGAAGCCGGGACCTGGGAAGACAATGATCGTGGCACCTGCCTGACGGCCGAAGGCGGCGATGGCGAAGATTGCTGGAGCATTCAGCCCGGCGTCGATGGCATGATGGACGTTACCGATTCCACTGGTGAGACCATGAGCTACAGTTACGAAGGCTGATTGCAGTCCGCTTCTTCCAAGAAAAAGGGCGGTCCGCGCGGACCGCCCTTTTTCTTTGCTGGGCCGAACTCACGGTTCCCCGGCGCCCCAAAGCCTGGATTCTTTCACCCACCCCACGTGGTTGTCGATGTCCAGCTCGCACCAGCCATTGTCGCAGTCACCAAGATTGCCGACGACGCCGGTTTCAAGGTTCCAGCGCAGCTCGGCATCGTCTGACGGTTCGGCCCGCATGGGTACCAGTCCTTCCCCGATCACCATGGCCGTGCGTTGCCGGCTGAGCAAACCGCTGGAAATCCATCCCATGGTTCCATCCGGCTCCTCCACATAACGCCAGCCCTGGATCAGGCGCACTACCCGCACCGGCAGGCCTTCGCGCTTGTACACCCAGACGATGGGATACTGCATCGCCGGACCTGCACGCATGTAGGCCTCCTCGGCATCGATGCTCGCCCAGTAGGGTAATTCCACCTCCTGCGCGCCGACAGGCGTGTTGAGGGCAGCGGCGAGCGAAATGATTGCGAGTCGGATGAATTGGCGCATGCGCGACAGATAGCCGTCCACACCTGAAAGCCGCAACACACAACACGGGCCTTGCCGAGTTGGAATACTCTGCCCTAACAGACGCTCCGGACCAAAACCCGCCAGCAAAGCGGGCGTGGGGGAAAAATCTATGTTTCGCAAACTCGCTGCCGCATTGGCGCTCTTTGCCGCGCCGCACACTGCAACGGCGCAGGAACTCACCAACATCGCGCAAAATGAAACCGGCGATACAGCCTGGGTTCTGACGGCAACTGCGCTTGTGCTGCTCATGACATTGCCGGGGCTCGGGCTGTTCTACGGCGGACTGGTGAGAGCGAAGAATTTTCTTTCGGTGCTGCTTCAGGTTGCTGCGGTCGCAGGCGTCGCCTCTGTCCTGTGGATCGTTGTTGGCTACACCCTGGCGTTTGGCAGCACGACGGGGGGCTACCTGGGTGATGGCAGCAAGTGGATGCTCATCAATCTTGATAACCTGCGCGAAGGCATCACCTTGCCCGAAAGCACTTTCGTCATGTTCCAGATGACCTTTGCGGCCATCACGCCCGCACTGATGGTGGGCGCATGGGTTGATCGCGCACGGTTTGGCTGGGTGATTGCCTTCACGGCCATCTGGGGCCTGCTGGTCTATGCCCCTGTAACGCACTGGGTCTGGGGTGGAGGCTGGATGAGCGATCTGGGCGTACTGGATTTTGCGGGCGGTATCGTGGTCCACACGACGGCGGGCGTTTCTGCGCTGGTCGTTGCGCTCTTGCTGGGGAAACGGCAGGGCTTTCCTGGTTCTACTCTGCTTCCCCATGCGCCGGGTATGACGATGCTGGGCGCAATGCTGCTGTGGGTCGGCTGGTTCGGCTTCAACGGCGGCAGCGCACTGACCGCGACCGACGATGCTTCCATGGCTATCATCAACACCCACGTCGCCGCAGCCACCGCCGCGCTTGTCTGGGTAATGGTGGAGAAAATCGTATTCGGCAAAGCAACCACGGTGGGCTTCGCTACCGGCGCGATTGCCGGCCTTGCCACAATTACGCCCGCAGCCGGCTTTATCTCACCGGGCGCGGCAATCCTGTTCGGCATCCTCGCCGCGCTGGTGTGCTATTATGCGATCCAGCTGGTGAAGAACAAGCTGGGTATCGACGACTCGCTTGATGTCTTCGCGGTGCACGGCGTGGGCGGCATGCTGGGCACCTTGCTGCTGGGTATCTTCCTGTCAGCTGATCTTGGTGGCACGGGTTATGCCGAAGGCATGAGGATGGGAGGCATGCTCGGCGTGCAGGCGCTCGGCATCGGGGCAGTCGCCATCTTCTCAGCCGTCATGACCGCCGTGATCGCGCTTGGCGTGTCGCTGTTCATTCCCATGCGGGTGAGCGAGGAGGAGGAGATCCAGGGCCTCGATCAGACAAGCCATGGCGAACGTAGCTGGCAGTTCGACTGAGCAGCCTTAGAAGCTTGTACGAAAGGCGGTTGGGCAAGCCTTGCGCAGCCTTCCTATTCGGTTAGATGACAAACGGTATGGATACCTTCGCAGCCCGCCTCGAAACGCTTGAACACCAGTGGATGCGCGCGTGGATGCGCGGGGATCGTAAGCTGATGAAGGACGTCGCCGCGCGCGATTTCGTGTTCCTGCTTGGCGGCGCCAAGGCGACCATCCTCGATCGCGTAAGCTGGCTGGAAGCAGCCACCACGTGCCTGCGGCTGCAATCATACCGCTTCGGCGACATTTATGTTCGGCGGCACGGCAATGTCGGCATCTTCACCTGCCAGCTGGAGATGGAAGCCTCCCTGGGCGATCACGAATGGAAAGGCCAGACGTGGGTCTGTGATCTTTGGCGCAAATCGCGGCTGCGCAACAACTGGAAACTCGTCGAGCGGGTAGTTTCTCGTCCGGACGGGGACGATGCCCTGGGTAGTGAACTGACGAAGCTGCAGCTGTGGACGTAACGGTCTAACCGGCGCTTGCTGCGTCCACTTCCGCCATTTTGGCGAGTATTTTCTCAATACAGGTGGCCGACGTACCAATCGCAAAATGCGGTGCGTCTATTCGCAGCGTATGATCGGTTTCGCCCTCCTTGCCCCGGCAGCATTGCGGAGCGACAATGCCATCGGTGGCGGACCATATGGCAATGGTCGGCACCGGCGGCTTGGTCGACACATCCTCATCAAAAGGAGGGTTGTCGACGGTGTGATTGTTGATCGCTTCGTAAAGCTTCCATGCATGGTTGGCATGACGATCGCCAGAGAACGGGCTGGCGACCGTTACCACCATGTCGATATCCGTTGCACAGCGTTGGGCCAGCACTCGGGCATAAAGGCCGCCAAGGCTCCACCCTATCAGCACGATGCGCTTGCCTGTTTCGTCGCGAAGTTGCGCAATGCGTGTTTCCAGCTTCTTCAGCTTGGCGGGATCGGCCCCGGTATTGATTCTCTGTCGCCAGCCTTCGGGCCTGAAACCGCGCGTGCGCAGGGTTCGGCGCAGCAATGTCGTGGAAATGTCGCCCGTGGTCAGGCCGGGAATGACAAGCGCTGCCCTGCCCCGCCCGAATTGCCTGCCGCTCCTGGGTAAGCGAAGCGGATTAAACAAAACGCGCGGAACGGCCAGCCCCTCGCGCAACGTGTTGCGCCAAGGGGGTGGTTGTTCACGCTCGTGCGCCAGCGTCAGTCGCCTGTCAGGATACGGTCGACCAACTGCTTCACCGTGGGAAGGAAATTGTTGGAATAGAACGGATCCTGCTTGAAGCGGTAGGCCGCATGGCCGGCGAACGCGAGATTTTCGTCCGGGTCGCCGCCGTGGGCGATATCCTGCAAGGTCTTTTGAATGCAGAAACTGCGCGGATCGGCAAGCCGTCCGGTGGTGTGGTTGTCGTGGTCCTTCCAGCTGGAAAACTGGCAATGCGACAGACAGCCCATGCAATTCACCTGATCTGTGCGGATCTGCTCGGCGCTTTCGGGCGTGGCAAAAACTACGGTATCGTCAGGCGTCTTCAAAGCTTCGGTGAAGCCTTCGTGTATCCACGCCAGCGCCTTGCGCTGGTCGCCGGGGTGAACGTAGTAATACTTGGCCTTGCCATGATCCAGCAAGGGAATCGTGCCCTCTTCGGCATCCCGTTTGAAGATCGGGATCTGTCGTTCGGAACGGTGGATCAAGTCATAGAGAAAAGGCGTTTTCACCGCGCTGGAGTAAAAGCCTGTGGGCGAGAACTTGTGCAGCAGAACGTCGCCAGGCTCGACCGTGCGGAGCATTTCTTTCCACACGTTCGGGATCGGACTTTCCTCGGTCAAAAGAGGGCCTGTCTCTTATACACATCTCCGAGCCCACGAGACCGTACTAGATCTCG
>OJBU01000153.1_pt1 | contig 12986 bp, 15 predicted proteins | sample 1591241 | NCBI WGS metagenome assembly OJBU01 (sample SAMN05416770, study PRJEB24817) | seawater metagenome | isolation source: Sea water | place: Canada:Atlantic | collected 2013-07 | reverse complement strand
CGAGATCTAGTACGGTCTCGTGGGCTCGGAGATGTGTATAAGAGACAGGATCTATTGCTTGCAAGGCTTGAGCAATGCCCAGCTTTTTTTCAATGACAGTTTCGAGAATTGCTATATCGGGTTGGGATAGCGCCGCTCTTTCCTCGCTGAGTACGTCGAGCAGTTCGAGGGTGAGAGAGGTGGCTTTGTCTAACAGGCTGGTGAGGTTATCCACGCGTTAATACCGGCTTGATTAATTGAGTTGGTAGTCGTGTCGATCACGGCGCAAAACGTGTTTGCGCTTGTGTCGATTATTATAGGATAGCTTAAGCCAAGTCCTGCTCAAAATTAATCAGTTTTTCAGCAATGCGATCTGTGTTGATGGTATAGGAGCCGTCGCTTAACGCTTGCTTAATGCTTTCGACCTTTTTAGCATCGAAGCTAGGTAATTCGGCGAGAGTCTTTTCGATTTGCAGTAGCTTAAGGGCTGAGTCGGTGACGGTAACAGTGCTCGACTCGCTCGTTGGCGGCTGCGTGCTGGCTTTTTCGGGGGCGACACCTTGATTAGCGTCAGCTTTTTTCCCAGTATTGGTGCTGAGCCCTGCATTGTTTGCTGGTTGTCTAATTTCCATGGTACCTGTCCTTCCCATTTTACAATGCCAGAACACTGGCAATTAGTGTATCGGCATTTTTGTCAGAAACTTTAGTGTATTGGCCAATTAAAAGTAAATGGCCGGTTTGTGTTTCAGTCAGCTCTCACGACACCAGAAGCCAATATGGCGCCTTCGACAATTTTACCGGATGACACATTCTTCACGCGAATTCTGTCTCCCACGGCCCCGCCCATTAAAGCAATAGCAGGAGCACTGACATTTAACCCGCCCAGACCGGCCCGTAGGTCAACGTGCTGGCCTTTGTGGATGATATGGGGTTCCGTTAATACGGCGGGAGTTAAGAGAGCTTTATTAGCCAGGTTTTTTTTCAACACTTTGCCAACGACCTGATCGGGGTTACTTAGATAGGCCGCGTTAAGCTGGCTGGTATTTTTAGAGTGTAGGCTAATATCCCCCGCGGTCATGACGTGCCCGCGACGCAGAGGCGTGCTGGTCACCAGCACCTGTGTGATCGTCGTGACGTTGGCGGGGACGTACAGCGTCCAGGGTTTTGGGCTTTGACAGCGCACACCGACCGTTGTTTTTCCTTGTACTTTAGCGCCAGAAGGCAGAAAGGTATCGAGCGTAGTGCCGCAAGCTGGCAAGGTTAACCGGTTGTCGATATTTTCAATACTGATGGTGGTATTCGCTCGACCTTCGACATTGCTGTGAGTGCTCAAGAATGTTTGGGCTGCCGCCTTGATCGAGTCAATTGACTGATATTGATTGTCTTTTGCCTGGGCTAAGGGCGTGATGATGAGTGCGCTGATAACTGTCAATGCCAATGCCAATGCCACGAGCGTTAAGGGAAAGGCTGGTTGAGGCGGGCGACGGGATACGCTGAGGGAAAATGTCATTTTTTTGGCGTTTCTTTGTTTAATAGTCATCGTTAACTGGCGTTTATGGTCTTTGGTCTTCCTTCTTCTTAGTTTGAAGCAAAAATTGGGCCGCTTGCTTTTTTTGGTGTCGTGTCTTTGATTTAAATAACCTTCAATTGGCAAAGCTCTTGCCGTTAACCGGCAGGTCATTGCCGTTGAGTCGTCCCCGCGGCGCGGCTTTATTTGCAACTCGTTGAAAAATAAAGATAATTTTTTTGGCATAAGGGTTGCTATGTCTATGGCATAGCAGTCTTCTACCAAGAACGGGAAAAAGCTTATGTCTACTCAATGGGGTTCCATACTCGGCAAACAGGCCCAGGGCCTTTATTTCCATGCCCAGAGGGCCGAACTGCTGGCGGCCAATATCGCCAATGCTGAAACTCCAGGTTACAGGGCGCGAGATGTCGATTTTCGCGCCGCACTTCGTGACGCCAGTACGGGTCATTTAGTACAGAGCCACGCGCAACATATACCTTCAGATGGCCGTTTTAATAGCAGTGTGACGTATCGCAAGCCGGCTCAGGCGTCGATCAATATCAATACGGTCGACATGGCCAAGGAGCAAGCAGCCTATGCTGAAAACGCTGTGCGTTACCAGGTCAATTTACGTTTTCTTGATGGCACGATTAAAGGCCTGATGCTGGCCTTAAGGGGAGATTAAGCGATGAGTTTAGAAGGGGTAATGCGCGTTTCGGGCTCAGCATTAGCGGCACATACCACATGGCTCGACACTGTCGCCAGTAATTTGGCCAATTCAGAAGTGGTTAGCGGGAATGCCGGTGATGTTTATCGCTCACGCCAGCCAATTTTCGCCACCGTGACAAGGCCCTTCGGTGATCGTAAAGATGCCGTCGGTGTCACTGTTGCAGGCGTAGTGGAGATGGGGCCGCCCGGTAGAAAAGAGTACGCGCCCAACCATTCTCTAGCAGACGACGATGGCTATATTTATCACAGTAACGTTAATACCGTTGAGGAGATGGCCAACATGATTGCCGCCTCCCGAGCTTATCAAAATAGTGTTGAAGCTATGAATACGGCAAAACAATTATTGGTGCAGACCTTAAGTATGGGTCGCTGAGGAGAAGGATTATGACAACAGATATAGCGAATATTTTAGGTGTCGAACCAAGCGGTGGTCTGGATTCTGTCCCTAAAAAGAAAGAAGAGTTGGGTCAGGAAGAGTTTATGCGTCTGCTGGTGGCCCAGCTGAATAACCAAGACCCCACCAAGCCAATGGAAAATGCGGAGTTCTTAACGCAAATCGCTCAATTCAGTACGGTGGATGGCATTCAAGGTATGGAAACCTCTCTATCAGATCTGGGCGCGTCAATGGTCTCTACGCGCGCCATTCAAGCCTCATCTCTGGTAGGTCGTGATGTGATCAGCGCGTCCAACCAGGCAGCCTTTACCCCAGGAGAAGAAATTGAAGGCGTTGTCGCCATGCCGGTCAGTGCGTCGGGCGTTCAGATACAGGTGTCGGATAGTAGTGGACAGTTGGTCAAGGTCCTTGATATCGGCAATGTGGACGCGGGGATTCACACTTTTTCCTGGGATGGCTTGCTTGATGACGGGGCTTCCATCCCTCAAGGCAACTATCAAGTGACGGCCAGCGGCCTGATCGACGGGGCGGTAGAGGCGGTGCCGGCCTTTGCTTCGGCTCAAGTCACCAGTGTTTCAATTGGCGCCGGCGGGTCGGACATTAGTTTAAATCTGGATGGTGGAGATTCGGTGTCCTACGCCGATGTTCTCCAGTACTTATAACAGCAAGGGGAATTAATCATGGGTTTTGAAACGGCAGTATCAGGTATTCGAGCGGCGTCATCGCAGCTCGGAATCATTGGCAACAACATTGCCAACAGTTCCACATCGGGATTTAAACAAGCACGGGGCGAGTTCTCCGATGTGTTTGCCTCGAGCGCTCTAGGCGTGGCGTCTAACTCCGTCGGTCGTGGCGTCGAGATGACCGCGATTGCCCAACAGTTTACTCAGGGCAATATCAGTTTTACCGATAGTTCTTTGGATCTGGCCATTAGCGGTAGTGGTTTCTTTATGCTCGACGATGGAGGCTCTACACGCTTTACACGCTCCGGCGCTTTTACCGTGGATTCGGAAGGTTTTGTGACCAATAACGAGGGCCTGCGCTTACAAGCCTTTGAAGCGGATGCAGCGGGGCAAATTACCGGTCTGGTCGACGATGTGCGCTTGACGACCTCGCAAATCGAGCCGATTCCCACCTCCGAGATTGATATCACCGCTAATCTCGACTCCAGAGAAGAGGTGCCCTTGTTAGCTTTTGCTGCCCCTTTTGATGCCTTTGCTTCTCCGCCGACAGCACCTAGTGCCGATATGTTTAACGGCTCTACCTCACTGACGATTTACGATAGCCTCGGTAACCCCCACGCTTTGACCACTTATTTTGTTAAAACGGCAACGCCCAATGAGTGGGAAGCCCATGTCACTGTTGACGGTGTTACGCCTGGTGGTGTGGCGGCACCTCAGACCCTGACTTTCGATAGCACCGGGCAATTTCCTACGGCTTCACTGCCGGTACAGGTCTCTGTCGCGAATTATGATCCGCTCGATGCAAGTGGTAACCCAACGGGTGCCGTTACGCCTCAGTCTTTCTCCGTTGATCTTTCAACGACCACTCAGTTTGGTAGTGACTACGGCGTTAGCTTTATTTCACAAAACGGATTCTCTTCGGGGCAGCTACGCGGGGTTGAGATTTCCGACACCGGGGTCATCTTCGCCCGTTATACCAACGGCCAGTCCTTTGCTCTGGGGCAAGTGGCTCTGGCTAATTTTGCCAACCAGCAGGGTTTGCAGCCCCTGGGTAGCACAGCCTGGGCAGAGACCTTTGCCTCTGGCGTGGCGACAGTGAGTGAGCCGGGTACGGCAGGTTTGGGTTTGATTCAATCCGGTGCGCTGGAGGATTCCAACGTCGATATTACCCAGCAGTTGGTCAATATGATTACGGCCCAGCGTAACTTTCAGGCCAACGCCCAGGTGATTCAGACCGAAGATACGGTTACTCAAACCGTGATCAATTTACGTTAAACGCAAAAAGGTTAAAGAGTCATGGGTAACTATCTTTACACATCAATGGTTAGCGCCAGTCAGATTATGCGCGGCATGGCCGATGTCACGCACAACTTGGCTAATGCCAGCACTACCGGTTTTCGGGCAGATCTGTCGATGTTTAGATCGCTGTCAGTACCTGGTGCCGTTAACGGCGGTGACCTGCCGCTGTTTGAGCGCACGGGTGTCGACACGAGCTTTGGGGCTCTGCAAAACACCGGTAATGACCTGGATGTTGCTGTCAGTGGTGATGGCTGGATAGCAGTACAGGCCGGCAATGGTGAAGCCTATACCCGCCGTGGTGACCTGCGTCTCGATTCCCTTGGCCAGCTGAGCAACGGAGCGGGTCAGTTGATCATCGGCGACGGTGGGCCTATCGCCATACCGCCTCATACCAAGATGGAAATTGCCGCCGATGGGACTATTTCTATTCAACCCCTGGGACAGGGCCCTGACACCGTTGCTGTGGTGGGTCGCATCAAACTGGTGAGTCTTGACGGTGACAACCTCTATAAAGGCAAGGATGGACTGTTACGTCTCAATGGCGGCGCCATTGCTGAAGAGGACGCCAATATTTCACTGGTGTCGGGTGCTTTGGAAGCTAGCAATGTCAACACCATCTCTACCATGGTGAAGATGATAGAGCTGCAGAGAAGTTATGAAACGCAGATCAAAATGATGAAAACCGCCGCGGACAATGATCGCGCGTCGGCGGCCTTGATGAAAATGAATTGATGGTTCGCCAGACGATTGACCATTCAATAAAGACGCAACTGGGGAAGTAAAATGCAAGAATCACTGTGGATAGCAAAGACGGGGTTGGACGCGCAACAAACCCGCATGGCGACCATCTCCAACAACCTCGCCAACGTGAGTACAGCGGGTTACAAGCGCGGTCGAGCGGTGTTTGAAGACTTGCTCTATCAAAATTTGCGTCAGGTGGGTGCCCAGACCTCCCAGGATACTGAGTCGCCCTCCGGCTTAATGCAGGGCACTGGCGTGCGTGTGGTCGCCACCGAGAAACTCTTCACCCAGGGCAATCTCGAGACCACGGAAAATGCTCTTGATGTGGCCATTGAAGGCAAGGGCTTTCTTCAGGTACTGATGCCCGATGGCACTATCTCTTACACCCGTGATGGTTCAATGGCTCTCGACTCCGATGGCCAACTGGTCACTTCCAATGGCTATCCCGTCGAGCCGTCGATCACTATTCCCCAGGATGCCCAAACCATCACTATTGGCACTGACGGTATCGTTTCGGTGTTGGCGCCGGGTGATACGACGCCCTCTCAGGTTGGCACATTACAGTTGGCAGATTTCGTCAACCCCGCGGGTCTACAGGCCATCGGCAAGAACCTTTATCTGGAATCTGGTTCGAGCGGCAATCCGCAAATCGGCAACCCGGGACTCAATGGTTTGGGTTCGATTATGCAGGGTTACATCGAAAGTTCTAACGTGAATGTGGTGGAGGAGCTGGTGTCGATGATCGAAACTCAGAGAGCCTATGAGATGAACTCCAAGGCGATCTCCACGACCGACCAAATGCTTCAATACATCAGCAACAACCTGTAAGTCACGATGAAACGTAACGGGACAGCGCTATGAAAACACGATTCCCCCAAGCCCTTCGCCTACTTAGCCTGTTCGGTGCAGTGACTATTTTAAGTGCCTGTACGGTTATCCCTGAGCAAAGCGAACCTGGTTATGAAACCGTCGCGCCGATCGCTTTGGTGCCCCCAGTACAAAACACGGGGGGCTTGTACCAGGCCGGTTATGACCTCGTTCTGTTTGAAGATCTGCGGGCCAGCCGCGTGGGTGACATTATTCAAGTTCTGCTGGTTGAGCAAATGGATGCGGCCAAAACCTCGAAAACAGAAATCGATAAAGACAGTAAAACCAGCTTGCCGGCACCAACCGTGTTTGGCCATCTGATGAATGACCTTGGCCTAAATGCGGATTCCAGTTCCGAATTCGAAGGGGAGGGGAAAAGTAATCAGAGTAATCACCTCAGCGGCAGTATTGCTGTCACCGTTTCTCAGGTGTTACCCAATGGCAATTTGATGGTGCAGGGTGAAAAGTGGATACAGATTAATCAGGGTGGTGAATTTGTTCGTCTCAAGGGTATTGTCCGACCCTCCGACGTGAGCGCCAGTAATACAGTGCTTTCTACCCATGTTGCGGATGCAAAAATTTCCTACGGTGGCAAGGGTACTCTGGATGAGGCCAATGTCACCGGCTGGATGGTGCGCTTCTTCATGAGCCCTCTCTGGCCTTTTTGATCGACAGTTTGTCAGCGGTTAGACCACTGGCAGGAGGTAGAAATAATGATGAATTTACAGACAGGAAAGGTGATGCTGAGCATTAAACGTTTACAGGGCCTGATGGCGGTGTTGATGCTGTGCGCGGCGCTACCCGCTGCTGCTGAACGGTTGAAAGATATCACCTCCATTGCCGGTGTGCGCTCAAACCACCTGGTGGGCTATGGTCTGGTCATTGGCCTCGATGGCAGCGGTGATTCCACTAACTCGGCGCCATTCACGGTGCAAAGTTTAAAAAGTATGCTCGCCAAATTTGGTGTCGTCGTGCCGCCAAATATTAACCCCTCGCTGAAAAATGTGGCAGCAGTCATGATTCATGCCGAGCTTCCGCCCTTTGCCAAACCGGGCCAGACCATTGATATCACCGTGTCTTCCATTGCCAATGCGAAAAGTCTGCGAGGCGGCAGTTTGTTGATGGCGCCATTGAAGGGGGTTGATGGTCAGACGTATGCCATCGCCCAGGGCAATATGGTCGTTGGCGGTTTTGGTGCCGAGGGTGGTGATGGCACGAGTGTCACGGTTAATATTCCCAGCGTGGGTCGTATTCCCAATGGTGCGACGGTTGAGCGAGAAGTACCGACACCGTTTTCGCAGGCTGGTCCTCTGGTGCTAAATTTAAAAACGCCAGATTTCACCACAGCAATGCGCGTGGCGGAGAAAATTAATACAGTCGTTGGTGATGGCACGGCCCTCCCCATCGACAGCTCGTCAGTGCAGGTACAGTCGCCTGCCAATCCGGGCCAAAAAGTGGCTTTTCTGGCTATGTTGCAAGCCATTGAGGTGACCCCCGGAGAGGCGCCAGCACGGGTTATTGTTAACGCCCGTACCGGCACAATTGTTATAGACAGCCATGTGCGGGTTATGCCGGTTGCTGTGTCCCACGGCAGTATCACCGTCTCTGTTACCGAGTCTTTTGATGTGAGTCAGCCCAGGGCTTTTACGCGTAGTCGGGGTGCTCAAACCGTGGTTACCCCCAGTTCTGAGGTGGCGATTACCCAGGAGAACAACCCGATGTTCTTGATGGGCGGAGAATCAGGTGTCGCGCTGAAAGATGTCGTCAGGGCGGTCAATAAAATTGGTGCTGCCCCGGGGGACCTTGCGTCCATCCTTCAAGCGTTAAAACAGGCCGGCGCCTTGCGTGCCGACTTGATCGTGATATAGGGGCTGAGCCATGGTTATGTCAGTACTATCCAGTCAGCAAGCCCCCGCGCAGCAGGTGTACCACAGCTTTGCTGGCTTTGAGCAGATGCGCGCTCAGGCCCGTGGAGGGGATAGCGAAGCGCTATCGGGCGCCGCCAAGCAGTTTGAATCTGTGTTTGTACAGATGATGCTTAAAGCGATGCGTGACACCGTGCCCGAAGGTGGTTTGTTTGACAGCGAGACATCTGATTTTTACGAAGGTATGTTCGACCAGCAAATTTCCCTCAACATCGCCAATGGCAAAGGTATCGGCCTTGCTGAAGTTATTGAGCGCCAGATGCAGGGTATGCCAGGTGGTGCGCCTGTGGATCAAGCGCTGCTGGGAGATGGGTCGCGGGCGCCTTTATCAGTGCCCGAGCGTTCGCCCTTTGCGGCATTAACATCGGTGAGTCGTCCTTTGGCTATTGACCCGCACCGCGCCAGTTCCGTATTGCTGAAGGGCGCCGATGAACAGCAAGTTAGCGCGTCAAAGGCTGACTATTGGGCACCGGCCACCCCCGAAGCCTTTGCTGATGAATTGCGCCCCTACGCACAGCGCGCTGCAAAAAGCCTGGGTGTGAGTGAAAATCTGCTCATCGCCCAGGCCGCCCTGGAAACTGGCTGGGGGCAGAAAGTGATGCCGCGCAACGATGGCGGTAGTAGTTTTAATCTTTTCGGTATTAAGGCGAATGCTAGCTGGCAGGGTGACAAGGCCAGCACCGCGACCCTCGAATACCGTGATGGTATCGCCCGGCGCGAGCGTGCTGATTTTCGTGCCTATGCCTCCGTTGAGCAAGCTTTTGACGATTATGTTGCTTTCCTCAGCGAGCAACCGCGCTACAGCGAAGCCTTGAAAACGACCGGCGATAAAGCCTTTGCCGAGGCTTTGCAGAGCAGTGGTTATGCGACCGACCCGGCTTATGCAGAAAAAATTCTCGCCGTAAAGCAGCGTCTCGATCGTATTGAGCCGCCAGTGTTGGCTAAGGGTTCGATGACCCCCGCAGACAGGAGTTAATTCAATGGCTAATTTATTAGGTATAGCGTCATCGGGCCTGGGGGCTATACAGCAAGCGCTCACCACTACCGGGCACAACATTGCGAATGTGAATACCGAGGGCTACAGCCGCCAGATCGCCGACTTCTCGACGCTGCCCTCTCAGCGTGTCGGCGACTCTTATGCAGGTAGTGGCGTTGAAATTGGCGCTGTGCGACGCGGTTACGACAGCTTCGTGGTTGAAGAGCTGCGCACCCGGGGCAGTAAACTCGGCATGGCAAGCGCGTTTGAATCACTGGCCTCGGGTCTCGATAGCTTAGTGGGGGATAGTGACAATGGTCTGGCCTCGGCCCTCGAAGGGTTTTTTAACGCAGTACAAGATGTTGCCAGTGATCCGGGCAGTATATCTGCACGTCAAATTGTGCTGTCCGAAGCAAAAATTCTCACCGACCGCTTCACTCAACTCAATGAAAATTTGCAGGGTTTCGAACGTGATGCCAACAACCGTATTGACTCGGCTGTGGGAGAGATTAACGGCCTGGCTGCCAATATTGCCGAACTTAATGCCGATATCACTCTGGCTTTAGGGGGGGGTGGCGAGCCCAATGATTTACTCGACCAGCGCGACGCCCTGTTAATGCAGTTGTCGAGTAAGGTCGGCATTATTAGCCTTGAGCAGACCGACGGTGCTGTCAATGTTTTTGTTGGTAAAGGACAGCAATTAGTGGTTGGTGGTGAAGCCAGGCAGTTGGAGGTGGTTAATAATCCGGTTTACCCCAACCGTCTTGAAGTGGGGGTCTCTCAGCCGGGTGGAACGACGCAAATTATTTCGCAACAAATTAGCGGCGGCGAATTACAGGGGGTACTCGATTTCCGTTCGCGGGTGCTCGATCCGGCGATCTCCGAATTGGGTCGCGTCGCCGTCGCCATGACGGATCTTGTTAATGCCCAGCATCACCTGGGTATGGATTTAAACGGCCAGCTCGGCGGTGACTTTTTTAGCGCCCTTTCCCCCGCTGTTATCGCCTCGGCTAACAACAGCACGACAGTGCCTGTGGCGACCGCCAGTTTAACCATCGACAACACCTCCGATCTTGAAGCCACTGACTACCTGTTGATGTACGACGGTGCCCAATGGGGGCTAACGCGAACCTCTGACGGCGCTTTCTTCAGTGACCCTGCGGGCAACTTTGCCCTCGATGGCCTTACAGTGAGTGTTGGTGGTACGCCAGCGGCGGGAGATGGTTTTTTACTACGTCCCGTCTACGGTGCTGCTGGGCAGTTTGGCTTGGAATTGACGGCCCCCGACCAATTCGCGGCGGCGGCTCCGGTGGTGTCTTCGCAGGCTTTAACTAATAGCGGTTCTGCCAGTATGAGCGCACTCAGTGTGAGCTCAACCGCTGGCCTGCCTCTTGCCGGCAATATTACCCTGAGCTTTAATCCCGATGCCCTGGGTGTCGGGGTGCCGGGTTTTGATGTGGTCGGTGGCCCCGGTGGCCCCGGTGGCACCATTGCTTTTGACCCCGCCACCGAAAGCGGTGGTAAAACCTTTACCTTTGCCGGTTCTGGCGGTCTCAGTTTTACTCTGAGTGGTATTCCCGATACGGGTGATGTTTTTACGCTCTCGGCCAACGCTGGTGCCCCTGGCGATAACCGCAATGCGCTGTTGTTGGGGGCGATGCAAAGCCAGAGTCTGGTCGATGGCAGTACGGCAACCTTTGGCGAGGCCTACAGCGGGATGATTGGCGGTGTGGGTGTGGCCACGCGTCAAGCTCAGGCCAATTTGCAGGCTGAAGATAGTTTAATGAATAACGCCGTTGCCGCCCGTGAGCGGGTATCGGGTGTCAACCTCGAACAAGAAGCCGCCGAGCTGGTTCGCTTGCAGCAAGCTTATCAGGCCGCGGCTCAGTTAGTGGCCATTGCCGATACGCTGTTTCAAACCCTTCTCGGGGCCACGCAGCGTTAACCCGCCAGCGCGCCCGCAGTGAGTACGCTATGACAATTTCAACCGCACAAATTTTCCGCCAGGGTATTAACGCCATTCTCAGCCAGCAGGAGGGGCTGTCGCGCACTCAGGCCGAAATCGCCAGTGGCAAGCGTATACAAACGCCCTCTGACGATCCCTCGGGGGCGGCTAAAATTCTCGATATTGAAGAGCAAATTGCTACTGCCGAGCAACATTTGCGCAATGGCGAGTTTGCCCTCACCGAGCTCTATCTTGAAGAGGGTGCAATGACCGGGGCGCAAAATGTTCTGCAACGGGTGCGTGAGTTAATGATTCAGGCCAATAATGACAGCCAGTCGGAGAGTACTCGTCAGGGCATTGCCACCGAAGTGCGCGCTCTGCGCGACGAGCTACTGGCCCTGGCCAATACGCGCAATGCCAGCGGTGACTACCTTTTTGCCGGTTTTCAAACCGACAGTCTGCCTTTTAGCATAAACGGTGGTAACGTGGTTTATCACGGTGACCAGGGTCAGCGACGTATTCAGGCTGGCCCCTCATCGCTGGTACCTATTAACGACTCCGGGATCGATGTTTTTCAGTTAATTAAAAATGGTAATGGTACCTTGAGCGTGGACAACGCGAGCTCCAATACCGGTTCAGGCATAGTGCAATCATTGAGCCAGGATAATAGTTTGGTCAGTGATACTTATAGCCTCAATTTCATTCAGCTCACCCCTGGCGACCCTGTTACCTATGAAGTGCGCGACTCGTCTGCAGCACTGGTGAGCTCGGGCAGCTACGTCAGTGGTGAGTCCATTGACTTTAATGGCGCGGTGCTTGTGCTTAATGGCGTGCCTGCCAACGGTGACAGTTTTACAGTTAGCCCCTCGGTCAATCAGGATGTCTTTGCCACCCTCAATAACATTATTACCGCTCTGGAAGCACCCTCCACCGAGCTTGCCGATAATGCCAATTTTCACAACGACATGGCTGAGGGCTTGAATGATATTGATCAGGCTCTGGATAATTTTTTGCGTATTCGATCCAATATTGGTTCGCGGCTCAATAACCTGGACAGACAGGCCGAGGTGAATGAAAACTTCCTGCTACGTATGCAAGAAGCCGCTTCACAAGTGCAAGATCTTGACTACGCCGAGGCGATTAGCCGGCTCAGTGCGCAGTCGATTTCGTTGGAGGCCGCGCAAAAAGTCTTCATCGAAGTGCAGGGGCTCTCCCTGTTTAATTATCTGTAATCTCTCTTGTTTTCCTCTATTATTCTTGTGTGCAAAACTAACTAGTAGTGCGCCGCTGATTACGTGAGACACATGTTGATGACTTCCTCCGGACGTCTTGTTTCTTATTGCAGGTTTGTTGTCAGCAGTGATGGTGGCGTCTATTGAGCTTAAATGGGCGTCAAATCTGAACTGCGTCACAAAAATTCTTGTCTTGCGACATTTCTCGAAAAAAGCCTAAAGATTCTCTCGCCCCTGTCGATAACTATTGTGGAGGCAGCACTTACCTACGTTATTGGCAATAAGCCGCGACAACGTAAAAATACTAGTAAGGTGTTCAATTGGGTAAGCGCCGCCGTATTTGGCAAAGTAGATACGTCAACAAGACAAGCAAACAAGAGTTTGCGCAGGAGCTAAGAATGCCTCAGTTTATTAACAGTAATATCCCCTCACTCACCGCTCAGCGAAACCTCAATACTTCGCAGAGCGACTTGAATACTTCTCTGCAACGTTTGTCATCAGGTTTGCGCATTAACAGTGCGAAAGACGATGCGGCGGGTCTTGCGATTTCCGAGCGTTTCACCACACAGATTCGTGGTCTTAACCAGGCCGCTCGAAATGCTAACGACGGTATTTCTCTAGCGCAAACTGCTGAAGGCGACCTCGCCGCTATTACCAACAACCTGCAACGTCTGTCTCTTATACACATCTGACGCTGCCGACGATATGC
>OJBU01000151.1_pt1 | contig 13078 bp, 13 predicted proteins | sample 1591241 | NCBI WGS metagenome assembly OJBU01 (sample SAMN05416770, study PRJEB24817) | seawater metagenome | isolation source: Sea water | place: Canada:Atlantic | collected 2013-07 | reverse complement strand
TGCATATCGTCGGCAGCGTCAGATGTGTATAAGAGACAGATATTGCGGATACATCTTCCAGGCCGAGACGCCGTAGGCTTGCGCCTTCTCGTCCATGCTCTCGATCTGGCCGGGCTCCTGCGGAAAGACGCCGCCGTGGATCAGCGCTCGTGCATCCTCGCCGCCGATGGCGGACACGACTTCGCGCGCCTCGGCGGCATAGTGGATCGGCGTTGGCGAAGGTTCGCCCCACAGCGCGGAAACCACGGCCACATCGGTATCGGAATCGAGAAATACCTCCTTCGCCAGCACCTGGGCGGAGAAGCAGTCGAACTCGCCCGGCTCGCACTCGGCCGCCTGGCCGAACACCTCGGTCAGGTTGCGGCGCCAGCGCTCGCCCGCCGTTCCATCGACCCAGCTTCCGTTCGGATCGACGCAATGCGTTTGGACGTCGAAGATGAATTCGCGCTTCGCCAGGGCGTCCTCGGCCATCGCATTGTCGAGCGCAGCTTCCCGATCGACCGCGAAGCGGCCGCCACGCTCGCCCAGCGCATCCGCCGCGCGGTTGCAGGCCGCCAGAGTGGATGCAGCGCCCGCTGCGGACACGAGGAAAGCACGCCGGCCCACATTCAGCTTCTTCGCATTCTTGCTCGCAGCTTCCTGCGCCATGTCGTTGGACAGGCGCTGGGTGGCCGTAAGGGGCGGCGGGAAATACTCGCCGTTCGACGTCCGGTCTATCTTGACCGGCAGCCGGCCACCGTCGGGATCGAAATCGTACGGTCGGCTCACAAACACCTCCTTCTGATTGCACCGATCGGGGCCAAGTGCTCGTTCGATGCCATTCACTGGCGAGAGCTTCGTCGCCGTTCGGGCTCGAGCTTCAGCCGATCAGCCCAGGTCGGCGCGGCCGGCATACTGATCGATCGCTCCGGCCATCTCCGCCAACGTATCCTCCATGGACTTCGAGCCATAGGGCCAGAATCGATCCTTTTCGTCCCGGCCCCATTCCTCAAGCAGCGCCGGATCGGTGATGTCCCAGTCCTCGCGCACCTCCCGTGTCGCCTCGCGCAGGTCCTGGTGGAGCTCCGCCACCGAGGGGCGGCCCCAATAGTAATAGCCGTTATAGATCTTGTGGATCACCAGATCGGGTTTGAGCACGATCGTGTGCGGGATCATCACGTCGTGCTCGGGGTCGGTATATTCCTTGATATCCAGATCCTGCTGCACCCTCCGGTCCTCGTCGAGCAGGAACGGGAAATGGGCATCGAGTTGCTGACGCATGTTGTTGGCGGTGTGCCAGTCGTCAGTGGTGATCGCCACCAGATGGGTGAAGCCGACCACCAGCTGCGGATAGAACTGCACCAGTTCCTGAAAATGATGTCGATCCTTGGGACAAAAGGCACCGCGCGTCAGCACGACCACCATCGTCTGGTCGCTCTGCAGGTCCGACAGGCGGCGCGACACGTTCGTATGATCGGGCAGGACGTAATCGGGAAACCTTGCGCCGGGGGCGATGTCGCTGCGCATGCGCTTTCTCCTCGTTACTTCGTTGGCGGCTCTGGTTGTGAATAGGTTCCGACCAGCTCGCCGCTGGCGAGAACGTGCCCCTCCATCGCCGCCAGCAAGTCCTCGCGGTTCGATCCGGGCACGAGGTTCAGCACGGTATCGAGTGCGAAGAACTGGAAATGATAGTGGTGGGGCGCATCGCCGACCGGAGGGCGAGGACCGAAATAGCCGATGGAGCCGCGCGTATTGCGGCCCTGCCGAAGGTTCATCAGGTCCGGCACCTGGGGCACCGGCGGCACGGCTTCGGGCAGCCCATCCAGATCGGGCGAAATGTTCCAGGCAACCCAATGGACAAAGGGTTGCACCGATGCGGCATCGGGATCTTCCATCAACAGCGCCAGCGTTCGCGTACCGGCGGGAAGTTCGCTCCACGCGATGCGGGGAGATATGTCCTGGCCATAGGCGCTGAAGATCATCGGTATTGCGGCGCCCGGCTGGATATCGCCCGAGGTCATGGTGAGCCCGCCTTGACCGTCGGTTTCCGGCCGTGCCATGGCAAGCGCGTTGCCATGCGGCCTCTGCTCGGGCGGCATGGCCCGCGCGGCGGGCTTCGGCAACGATGCGGCGGCGGCACCGGCGCCTTCGTAGCTGACGCGATAGATCACGCCATTGACATCGTCCGAGAACAGCAAGGCTCCGTCGCCGGCGACGGCTACGCCTACGGGACGGCCGCTCTGCGCCGGTTCGCGGCCAGCATCCTGCAGGAACCCGGTCACGAACGGCTCGATCGCGGCAGGCGCGCCGTCTTCACCGAACCGTACGCGCACGACTTCGTATCCCACCGGATCCGATCGGTTCCACGATCCGCGCATCGCCACAAAGGCATTGCCCTGCTCGCCTGCCGGGAACATGGCCGCGCGATAGAATGCCATCTGCATGGGCGCCGCGTGGGGATCATAACCCAGCACCGGGCGCGTGCTCATCCGATCCCAGTCCTCCATCGTCAGCCCGCCCGGCGGTTCGTCCTGCGGATTGCGGCCGCCCATGCCGTAGATATAGGGCCAGCCATAGGCCCTGCCCTGCTCGATCCGGTTCAGTTCCTCGATCTGCTGTTCGTCGCCCAGCCAGTCTATCCCGTGGTCGAACCCCCACATCTCGCCCGTTCGGGGATGCCAGCCGAAGCCGACCGTGTGGCGCAGGCCTGAGGCGAAGATCGTCCGTTCGCTCCCGTCTGCCGCCATGCGCAGGATGGCTGCATTCTCCGGGCTGGATTCGTTGCATGCGTTGCAGGTCGAACCGATGGACACATAGAACATGCCGTCCGGGCCCTTGTTGATCTCGCGCGCGCTATGCTGTCCGGTGACGGGCAAGTCGCCGACGATCTCCTCCAGCGGGCCGAAGCCGCCATCGTTCAGGATAGGCGCACGAAACAGGCTTGATCCTGCGACCATGTAGGCGGTCTTGCCATCCAGCTCCAGCCCGTGCATCAACGGCCGCCGTGCGACCGTTCGCCGGATTTCCGCCACTCCGTCGCCATCCGCATCGCGCAGCATCTGCACGTCGCCCTCACTGCGGCGGGTGAGATAGACCGTGCCATCGTCCGCCACCTCGATCATGCGGGCATTACCCAGCCCCTCGGCGAAAATGTCGATGCGATAGCCATCCGGCACGCGAAGCGAGCGTATGTCCGCCGGAATGCTTCGCGGCTCAACAATAGCGCCATTGATGCGGACATTGTTCGAGGTGGCCAGCCTTTCCTGCGCCAGCGCCGGTGCCGCAAAAGCGAGGGCAGGAGCAAGCGCAGTCATCGCAACAGACATCGTCTTCATCTACATTTCCCTTCTATCGTGCCGCGCCTTCCATGCGGACGCCGCGTCAGCCACCGCGCGGCGTACGGAGGGATTGCTTCCCCACCTCCAACGCCTTCGGCGCTATTTCGCCGGCTCGAGTTCGACCTTCAGCCAGCCTGGTTCGCGCCGGTCGAAAGTCTCGTAGGCGCTGACGGCCTCGGTTAGCTCGTCCGTTTGCGTCAGCAGGTTCACCGGATCGATCACGCTCGCCCGAACCAGATCGATAAGGTGCGGGATGTATTTGCGGTGGTTGCAATTGCCCATTTTGATCGTCAGGTTCTTGTTCATGGCCTGCCCGATGGGGAAGGTCTCGACGTTCGGCGGATAGACACCGATGATAGAGAGCGTTCCAGCCTTGGCGAGCGCCTCTATGGCCCATTCGAGCACTTGGGGGGGCGCATCCCCGGGTTTGAACGGGGGCTGCTCGGGGCCTTCGGGTGCGATCTTTCTCGCCTGCTCCTCGAATTGCTCGGCCTCGTCTCGATCTGCAGCGGGACCGCCATGCGGATGTTCCGCATCCACGCCCACGGCGTCGATTGCACGGTCGACGCCGATCCCGCCGGTCAGCTTGACGATTGTCTCGACCGGATCTTCCTTTTCGAAGTTCACCACTTCGGCGCCCTGCCGCCGTGCAATGGACAGGCGGTCTTCCTTGCTGTCGACCGCGATGACCCGCGCGCCCATCAGCAGGGCCGAGGCGATGGCGAACTGCCCCACCGGACCGCAGCCGAATACCGCGACGCTGTGCCCTTCCTCAATATCAGCGATGTCAGCGCCGAAATAGCCCGTCGGAAAGATGTCGGAAATCAGGATGGCCTGTTCGTCGCTTACTTCATCGGGCAGTTTCACCAGTCCGATATGGGCGAAGGGGATGCGCGCCTTTTCCGCCTGCAATCCGTCGACGCCGCCGGCCGCTTCGGGTCCGCCAAAAAAAGTCGTTCCCGCGCGCTTCCCGCCGGGATTGGCGTTGTCGCACTGCGCATAGTAGCCCTTGCGACAGTAGGAGCAGGTGCCGCAGGCGATCGTGGAGGGGATCACCACGCGGTCGCCCGGCTCGAGATTGCGGATCATGTCACCTACCCGCTCGACGATGCCGACGCCCTCGTGGCCAAGGATGATTCCCTCGCGCATGCCCGAAAACGTGCCGCGAACGAAGTGCAGGTCGGTACCGCATATGGCCGATGAGGTCAGGCGGACTATCGCGTCCGTCGGCTCCTGAATTGAAGGCTCGGGCACATCTTCGACCCGGATATCGCCCACGCCACGCCAGACCACTGCCTTCATTTCATTTCTCCGAATACTTGGCTTTTCGAAAGAGCGAGCGAAATGGCCGCTCGTTCCAGCAGTTCCCTTTTTCTTGTTTCCGTCATTGCCATCGGCGGCGCCACCCGTTCGTCTCTGCGCAATTGTCATTGCCCGGAACTGCACGCGCCACCCTTCGTGATGAGCCTGCAGGCCCAGATATCCCTCTCGGTTGCGGGAGCCCCCGACCAGCCGTGAAACGCGTGTGCCGTTGACGATGGTGGTGATCTCGTCCCCGCAAGCTTCGATACGGAAGCTGTTCCATGCGCCCACCGGGTGAGATGCGGTCGCGCTCGCGGGTGCGAGCTTGTATATCGCGCCTGTCAGCCGGTCCGGGACATTCGCTTTCCCCTCTTCGGGGTTTATTCCCCGCTCATCGATCTGGATCTCGTATCCGCGTTCGATGGCCGGTCCGAGATCATCTTCCAGCGGCGGAGTGCGCAGAAAGACACCAGAATTGTCATGCGCGTCGTGAACGCGCCACTGCACCGCCAGATCGAAGTCCGCATAGGCTTTTGCGGTATACCAGAAAATGCCGGAGCCGCCGTAGCTCTCGATCGTTCCCGGCTCCACTTCGCGGAAGCCGCCAGCATCAGCCATGCGCCAGCCCGGCAGTCCCGGTTCGAGCAGTGGCTCCGGCCGGATCATCAGCGGCGCGGCGCATCGTTTTCTGCGGAGATCTCAGCCAGGGCCACCCCTGCGCTGTCATCGTCATCTTGGCTGATATCACCGAGCGAGACGATCCCCACGAGCCGCTTGTCGCGATTCATGACCGGTAGGCGGCGCACCTGGTGCTCGGCCATGAGAGTGGCGGCGCGCTCCACATCCTCATCCTCGAAGCAGTAATAGATATTCTCCGACAGGACATCTCCCACGGTCGCATCAAAGCGACCGGCCGCCACTGCGCGCACCGTGACGTCGCGATCGGTGATCATGCCAATCAGCCGGTCGTCGGTGCCCACGGGCAAGGCGCCGGCATCCTCGTTGCGCATTTGCCGCGCCGCTTCCTCTATCGAGGTGTCGGGCGACACCAGTTCGACATCGCGGGTCATCAATTGCTGAACTTGCATAGATCTGTCTCCTTGGCTGAGCAGAAACGATCCGGACGAAGGTCGGCCTTCGTGCCGCATTTCTGCTTTGGACGAGAAGGCAACGCGGACAGCCAACGGAAGGTTGCGCTCATGGAGCGCAATTCGACGGGTGGCCCTGAAATCAGGGCGGCTCGATTGGCGGCTGCGCGCGAACGGCTCCGCTGGTGAGATACATCAAGCCTGCGTGCGCATCGCAGAACGTCCCGAAAGGAACCGGACGATGAGAACCTTTGTTTGGCACATATGATTTATAGAACCTCGGTAGCCGCAGCTTTGCTCTCGATGACCGCTTGCGGACAGGTATCGGAACCTGCGCCGGAGTACCGGCCGGGCGAAGCTGGAACGGTGGATCATGCGCTGTGCCTGCTCGGCTTCGCGGCCATCCCGTTGGAGGAAGTGTCGACAGGCCATCACCTGGTCGAAACCAGTATCAACGGCGTGAGCGGGCGCTTCGTGCTGGACACCGGCGCGAACGTAACGGTGATCAGCGAATCCTCCGCAGAGAGATTCCGGGTTTCGGAAGCAAATAGCGGGTTTGCCGGAATCGGTGCCGGACTGCCTTCCGCAGCGGGAAGGAGAGCCAGCCAGGCGTCAATCGATAGCTTCGAAATCGGTTCGGTGCCGATCAGACAGGATCGGATCGTGATTGCCGATCTCGGCCAGCTCTTGACCTCCCTCGGCCAGGTCGCCGACCAGGACGTCGCGGGTATAGTCGGCCAGGATGCGCTGACCGAGCATCGCGCGATCATCGATGTGGCGCGGCCGATGCTTTATCTGATGGAAGACGACACTGACCCGGCGCCTGTCGCCGCGGCAAACTGCCGTCAGTCCGAGCAGGAATAATCCGCACACATGGCTGCGGAAGAAGACCGGAGAAGAAATGGCCGATTGGATCAGGAGCTTGGTGGATGGAGGAGGTTATCTCACGATAGCCTTTCTCATGTTCCTCGAAAACGTCTTTCCTCCCATTCCCTCGGAAGTGATCATGCCGCTTGCCGGCAGTTCGGCGACGGACGGGCGACTGAGTATTATCGGCGTCATTGCCGCAGGGTCCGCCGGTTCGCTCGCCGGAGCTCTGCTTTGGTATGTGATTGGTAGGAAACTCGGAGACGAAAAGATCAAACGCTGGAGCGCGAAACATGGCCGCTGGCTGACACTCGCGCCCGGTGACATCGAAAAAGCCGAGAACTGGTTCGGGAAACACGGCACAAAGGCCGTCTTCCTTGCCCGGCTCGTGCCGACGCTTCGAACGCTGATCGCGATCCCGGCAGGTATCTTCGCCATGCCGCTCGCAAAATTCATCCCCTTAACCTTCGCAGGCACTCTCCTATGGGAAGGTGCGCTGGCCTTCGCGGGCTACAAACTGGGCGACCAGTACCAACAGATCGAGAAATACCTCAATCCGATCACGACGGGAATTTTCGTAATCCTCGTCCTCTACTACCTTTATCGCATAATCACATTTCGATCGGACAAGGCCTGACACGTCTGACCGCGCCATGCGGAAATATCTGAGGCAGATATGTCATTTCAAAACATTACAGGTATGGACAATGAGAACTTTATCAGTTGGTGTTTCGATTGGTAATCTGAAGAAAAATCTTCTGTTATACTACGTCATCTTCAATGTGGGCCTTACGATTAAATAGTCTGAATTTTGGAAATCGATTCAAGCCGCTGCATGGTCAATGCTGTAGCTTTTTCGGGACTCGAAACTCATTTTCATTTTTCGCCGCTTGGCTCCTCGAGGCGAAGCATCCAAGCTCGCGTCCCTCGGCATGTGCTGACCGAAAAAGCTGTGCAGCGCCCGACATTCACAGGGAGGATCGTCAATCGCTTGCTACAGGAGCCACACGCCAAACCGTATTGCTCAGATCATCGGCGACATAAACTACCTGATGTGCGGGATCATAGGTTACTCCCACCGGGCGACCGCGGGCTTGGCCGTCCTCAATGAAGCCAGTGAGGAAATCGATAGGATCGCCAACAGGACGTCCGTTACGATACGGAATAAACACCACCCGATAGCCGGCAAGATCAGAGCGATTCCAACTGCCATGCTGCCCGACCAGCGCGCCGTCGGTAAAATTTCTGCCTAATCCACCATCGGCCACGAAGCTCAGGCCCAGCGGGGCAACGTGCGAGCCGAGAGCGTAATCGGGAACCACGGCCCGACGAACGAGCTCAGGTCGCTGAGGGCGGATGCGGGGATCGATCGTCTGGCCCCAATAGCTGTAGGGCCAGCCATAAAAGGCCCCGTCCTGCACCGAGGTCAGGTAATCGGGCACGAGTTCCGGCCCCAATTCGTCACGCTCGTTGACGACGGCCCATAATTGCTGCGTCCACGGATTGAAGGCCAGGTCAGTCGGATTGCGAATCCCGGATGCGTAAATCCGGCTCGCACCTGTTGCCGGATCGATTTTCCAGATCACCGCGCGGTCTTCCTCTACGTCCATCCCGCGCTCGCCAACATTGCTGTTGGATCCGATACCAACATACAGAAAAGAGCCGTCCGGACTCGCGGTCATCGCCTTGGTCCAGTGGTGATTGATGCGGGCCGGCAGGGCGGTGACTTCCTCACCGGAACCCTCGATCGAGGTTGCGCCTTCGGTATATTCGAAGCGCACCAGATTGCCCTGGTTGGCGACGTAGAGAGTGCTGCCTATCATTGCGAGACCGTAAGGCGCATCGAGCCCGTCGATGAACACTGTTTGGAGATCGGTCTCGCCGTCACCGTCTTCGTCCCGCAACAGGGTTATCCTGTCACCGCCCTCAATGCTCGTCGTGCCGCGCGACTTGATTATCCCTGCAATGACGTCCTTCGGGCGCAGGCTGGGGGCATTGCCGCCGGAACCCTCGGCAACCAGCAGATCGCCATTGGGAAGGACCAGCATCTGACACGGGATTTGCAGGTCCTCTGCAATGGCGGACACGGTAAAGCCTTCGGGAACCGTGGGCAGGTCGTCGCCCCAGCTCTCGGGCGTCGCGATATTCATCGCCGGCAGCAGCGCATCGGACTGTTCGGGCAGAACCGGATCGCTACCGGTCTGGTCTAGGTTGTCGCTTGCCGGGTTACAGGCTGCCAGGGCGATCACAAGCGAAGAGACTGCGAGAGCATATTTCATGCGACCTTCTCCCTGACGAAGAAACGCGTATGCGCCAGAATCCCGAGCAGCAGCGCCACCACCGTGCAAAGAACGGAGAGCGCGACGCCCAACGACCCGACCGAATGCCAGCCGTCGCGCGCGTGCTGCAGCGCATTGACGGTGCCCGCCACGGACATGAGCGCAACCAGCACGATGTAGAGCAAGTGCCTTCCCGTACGTGCGCGCAGGCGACCCAGGAAAAGGCTTCCCAGTGCCCAAAGGAGCAGAAGGCCTGCAACCAGGCTCGCCCCGGCTATCAACCAGGACGAAAAGTTGGACCATTGAATCTCGGCAGTGTTGAGATAGGTGAGGTCGGAAAGCAGGCCCGCCGGAAACAGCGCGACCGGGAATGCGAGCAGGAGCGCATGCACCGGCGACAAGAACGGTTTTACCGTCAGATTGCCCTTGCTCATCGCTGATCTCCTGGTCGCTTGTTCCGCGTAACAGCTTCTCAACGTGCGACACCGGCCAGGTTTCCGGATTTGCGGAAGTTTCCGGATTTGTCGGCAAAAATGGCACTCTTGCGCCGACAGGCCGTTGGTGGGCATGGGTCAGACTAGCCTTCTCGCCATCCTCGCTCTTGCACTGCTGCCGTCGCTGGGCAACCTGATCGGCATTGCCCTTGCCGAATGGCGCAAACCGCCCGGCTGGCTCGTGGGCGGGGCCATGCATGCTGCGGCAGGCATTGCCACCGCAGTGGCCGCAATCGAGCTGATCCCGCGATCGCAAGAGCGGGTGGAGACGTGGATACTGGCCCTCGCGCTGATCGCCGGAGCCGTTTGCTCGGCGGGCATCGCCAAGGCCACTCGCCTGTTGCGCGCGCGCATGGAGGGCCTGGGTGGCCGCGCCACCACTTGGGGAGCCTATGCCGCTGTCGGAGTGGATCTGTTCACGGACGGACTGATGACGGGCGGAGGCGGCGCGGTCGCGACTAGCCTGGGTGTCCTTCTCGCAGTATCGCAGGTGGTGGGCAATTTGCCGGGCGGTTTCGCCATTGCCGCCAATTTCCGCTCGGCGGATATTCCACGAGTGCATCGATGGAGCGCACTCGCACTCTACCCCTTCCTGCCCGTGCTTGGCGCCCTTGCGGGCTATGCCGTGTTGGCCGATGCGGGCGAACTGCTGACCGGCTTCGTGCTCGCGCTGTTTGCCGGGCTGCTGCTGACAGCGACAATCGAGGACATTGTCCCGGAAGCCGACCAGCCGCAGGCGCCCCGGCGCGTGTCGAGCACGGCCTTTGCCCTGGGGTTTGCAGCCCTCCTGCTGACATCCGCCTATCTGGGAGAATGACATGAGCGAGGTTTCTTCAAACGAAGGCGAGAGCGAAAACGTCCATTCGGTCTGCGACATTCTCGGCACTCTGCGGCGGCTGGCCGACAAGCAGGACCGGATCTCGATCGGCGACGTCCTTGATGCCGTGGGCGACCGATCCTACGGACCTGCCCTGATGCTGCCGGCCCTGATCGAGATCACGCCTATCGGCGGCATTCCCGGCGTGCCTACCCTGCTTGCCACGATCATCGCGATCACCGCCGCACAGCTGCTGTTCGGCAAGGAACACCTCTGGCTGCCGCAAATCCTGCAAAGGCGCTCGGTTTCGGGCAGGAAGCTTCACACGGCGGCGGACAAGCTCGATGGCCCGGCCCGGTGGCTGGACAAGTGGTTTCATGGCCGGATGGCGCGCTTCGTGCACGGTCCCTGGCCGCGTATCAGCGCCGCGCTGGTCCTGCTGCTCTGCCTGACGGTGCCGCCGCTCGAACTCCTGCCCTTCGCCAGCACCGCTCCGATGGTGGCCATCATTGCTTTCGGACTGGCGCTGCTGGTCCGCGACGGGCTGCTGATGGTGATCGCCATCGCTGCCGCGGTGGCATCAATGGGACTTGGCCTCGAGCTGGTGGAATCGAGCAACCTGCTGGACGGGGATTAGCCCCTCATGTCGCTGGCCGGTGCACCGCTCCCCCTGTCAGTGGCGCTGTTCGCCGCGGGCGCACTGATGGTCTGGTTCGCCGGTGCGCGGCTGGCTGGCTATGCCGATGCCATTTCGCAGCGCACCGGCATCGGGCAGGCCATGATCGGCGTCCTCCTGTTGGGCGCGGTCACATCCCTGCCGGAGATTACCACCACCAGCGTTGCCGTGGCATCAGGCAACCCGCCCATGGCAGTCAACAATCTGATTGGCGGCGTTGCCTTTCAGGTCGTGGTGATAGCCCTGGCCGATCTGTTCGTGGGCAAGGGCGCGCTGACGAGCATGGTGCCGGGACCGCGCGTGATGCTCAATGCTGCCGTCAGCATCGTGCTGCTCGTCCTCGTCGTGCTTGGCGTAATGGTCGGGGACCGGGAGGTGGCCGGGGCCGGTTTCGGCTTCTTCCCGCTACTGATCGTCAGCACCTATCTGCTGTGCATCTGGCAGCTGGCGCGCAATGCGGCCGCACGCGGCTGGACGCCCGGTTCGCAGTCGCAAGACGATCTGCCAGCGGTCGACAAGCCGGATATATCCACGCGCAAGCTGGCGCTGTTCACCCTCCTTGCGGCAGGCGTCATCTGCCTGGGTGGAACCATCGTCACGCTCGCCACAGAAGGCATTGCGGAGCAGACCGGCACCGACACCGCGATTATGGGCCTGACTTTGCTGGCCTTTGCCACCTCGCTGCCGGAACTCAGCACAGCAATCGCGGCGGTGCGCCTGCGCCGCGCAGAGCTTGCCATCGGGGATATCCTGGGCGGTAACATGTTCGATGTGACGCTGATCCTGCTGATCGACGTTATGGCAGCAGGTCCGCTCGTGTTGCATCAGGTTGAACGAAGCGCCATGGTCTCCGCCCTGCTCGGCATCCTCCTGACAGTGCTGGTCCTGATCGGCCTGCTTGAACGGCGGGACAAGGCGCGGTTTCGCATGGGCTATGATTCCATTGCGGTGCTGATTGTCTATTTCGCAGGAATGGGCGCCATTCTGGGTGGAGTGTTTGCTGACTAGGCTATCCGACGATAGCAGGCAGCATGTCGAAGGCGACACCGCAGGCAGCGATGGCGATACCCAGCCCCGGAACAGAGAGAACCGATCTGATCTTGCCCCTCCGCCAGAGGAAGGCCAGACCAGCCAGGGCGAGGAGCGTAAGTGCAGCAGCGATCCAGCGCGCCTCGGTCTGGTCAGGAAAGATGCTGCTTGCCGCCCAGACCAGCATGAAATGGGCCGCCCAGACGGTGAGCGCGAGCATGGGTGTCAGCCAGTCGACATCGTTGCGATAGTCTCCCACGGTCTCACCCTCCCGGAAACAGTCGCACGACCAGCGTGATCGCGAGCCCCTGAAGGGCGGCATAACCGATGAATCGTACGACCACGTCAAGCGTCACATTGGCAGGCGCGACCAGCAGCCCCCTGCCGCTGCGATAGCCGAGGTAAAGCGCCATGATCCCCGCAATGATTACGGTGCAGGCCTGGAAGGCGAGCAGGGCGAACACGGTGGCCCCTTGCCCGCTGGCGGTCGGCAACAGTCCCGCCTCACTCCAGCCGTTCCAGTCCCACCAGATCGCGCCGCCCAACAAGGCAGCGCCAAGCGCCGCAGTCAGCCACGGCCCCTGCCCGGGGAATTCGCCTTCGGGCTTGCCAGCCAGGATGCGGCGCGAGAGCCATGCGGCAGCGAGCGCCAGCGCAAGCAGAGTTGCGATGCCCAGAGTCTGCGGGAGGTCCGGCGGCGCGATCCAGACTTCGGGATGTATCCCATAAAGGTAGAGATAACTGAACAGGGCCATGAATACGATCATGCCCATCACCACGATCAGCGTGTTGAGCGCCCACCAGCCGTGGCTGGAAGGGCCGGTGATGGCAATCGGCACGACGATTCCCGCGCCGATATCAGCGGTTTTCTGCTGGATCGGCCGATCCGTCTCCCACAGCCAGCGCAACACGCAGAACAGTGCAAGTACGCCGCTGAAGGTCGCGAAGGCATAGGCCTGCACCGTCAGGGCGAGGAAGAAGCCTGCCGTGAACACGGCTGCGCTGACAGGCCATGGCGAAGGGCCGGGCATCAATTGCAGATATTGCGGTTCGGCATTGATGGGGCTGGTTATGATCGTTTCGCGCAGGCCGGTAGCGCTATTGGGCAGGAAATAACGGCCCTTGGCCACATCGTCGCAGATCTCGGCATCGTCCCAAAGCTGTCTCTTATACACATCTCCGAGCCCACGAGACCGTACTAGATCTCGT
>OJBU01000149.1_pt1 | contig 13209 bp, 15 predicted proteins | sample 1591241 | NCBI WGS metagenome assembly OJBU01 (sample SAMN05416770, study PRJEB24817) | seawater metagenome | isolation source: Sea water | place: Canada:Atlantic | collected 2013-07 | reverse complement strand
GAAATCGGCCCAACGCGGCATCCCGTCCATCCCGGCAGTGGGCTTGAAAGCAGGCGTTTCGGTCTGCCAGCCGGAGCCAGGGGCTTGCGCGGCATAGATCTCGTCGGCGTTCATGCCCTCGAACCAGTCGTAGCCGGCGTTGAATTCGCGCACGTGTTCAAGACAGAACCAGCGCCATTCGCCCGGCCCATCGAACGAATTGCCGTTTGTGCCGGGGGCACGGAACTCGCCCGCCTCTCGGCAAGTGGGGTGTTCGCACACCCGCCCCTCGCTCTCGTAGCGTCCATGAAATCGCTGACCTCGCATGAACACCCCTTGATGGGGATTGCGCCGCGCGTTGCAAACCCCCAATTGGGGCCGATGAGCGGACCTGTTGCACAAGAGATCGAAACCCTGCTGCGCGGGGCCCTTGCGCCCACGCACCTGGAAGTCATCAACGATAGCGCGAAGCACTATGGTCATGCCGGGGACGACGGCAGCGGCGAATCGCACTTCACCGTAATCGTGGAAAGCCCGCATTTCGAAGGAAAGAACCGCCTCCAGCGTCAGCGCATGGTACTGGGCGCGCTGGGCGATATTCCCGGTGAGCGGGTGCATGCCTTTGCCATGAAGTGCTTCGCACCGGGTGAGGCGCAGGGGGGAGATAACGCGTGAGTATAGAATTGTGGTACTGGCCGCAGATTCCGGGGCGCGGCGAATTTGTACGCCTGTTTTGCGAGGCCTTCGGCGTCGACTACACTGATATGGCGCGCGAACAGAATGCCGATGCACTGGTGGAGCATATGCACGGCCTTGAGGGCATTCGCCCCTTCGCCCCGCCCTACATCGTGGATGACGAGGTGGTGATCGGCCAGACCCCGCTCATCCTCCAGTACCTTTCCGACAAGGAAGGCTTGGGCTCGGGCGAGATGGAAATCGATCTGCAACTCTTCCAGCTGCAAATGGATATCGCCGATTTCGTGGAGGAGGTTCATTCCGTCCACCACCCGGTCGCCAGCGAGTTGTACTACGCGGACCAGATGGATGCCGCCTTCGAGAAGGCTGGATATTTTCGCGCGCAGCGCATTCCCAAGTATCTCATTCACTTCGACAATGCTCTGGCCGCGCGCGGCGGGCCGTTCATGCTGGGTCAGCAGCCCACCCATGTCGATACCAGTCTGTTCCACCTCATGGAGGGACTGGACTATGCCTTCCCCAATTACATGAAGCAGATGCAGGGAACCTGGGTGAACCTGGAAGGCCTGCAGGGCGCCGTGATTGAGATAGAGAGCCTTGCCGACTATCTCGCCAGCGAGCACCGCATGGACTTCAACGAGGACGGTATCTTCCGCCATTACGAGGAACTGGACGAGCAATAGGAACGCGCGAACCATGACCATCGTCAAGACCGTTACCCCCGTCAGCCACGATCTTGGCGGTTTTACCGTGCGCCGCGCCGTGCCGTCGAAGGATTGCCGCATGGTCGGCCCGTTCGTCTTCGTGGACCAGTTCGGACCTGCACAACTCGATCTTGGCTGCGGCATGGACGTGCGCCCGCATCCGCATATCAACCTTGCTACCGTCACTTGGCTGTTCGAAGGCGCGATCGACCATCGCGATAGCCTGGGCACGTTCTCCACCATCCGTCCCGGCTCCGTGAACCTGATGACGGCAGGCAAGGGCATCGTCCATTCCGAACGCAGCCCGATGGCAGAGCGCGAAAAGGGGCCCAGCCTTTATGGTATGCAGACATGGCTCGCCCTGCCCGACGGCAAGGAGGAAATCGAGCCTGCATTCGAGGCGACCAGCAACCTGCCGTGGATCGAAGGCGATGGCGCGCGTGCGCAAGTCATCATGGGCGAACTGTGGGGCCAGCGCGCGAAAACCACCTGCTATGCCGACACTATCTACGCCGAGATCCTGCTTCAGGAAGGCGGTTCCATTCCCATCGATGCCGAGGCGGACGAGCGCGCCGTGATGTTGGTGGGCGGCGATGCGACTATCGATGGAACGCCCTTGCAGCTTTACGACCTTGTCGTGCTGAAACCGGGTGACAACCTTACTCTGACTAGCCGGTACGGCGCTCGCGTGATGCTGCTGGGCGGTGAAGCATTCACCACGAAGCGCCACGTTTGGTGGAATTTCGTCAGCTCCGATCGGGAGCGGATCGAGCAGGCCAAGGCGGATTGGCGCGAAGGACGCTTTGCCGCCGTGCCGGGCGATGATACGGAGTATATACCGCTGCCCGATAGCGCGCCAAAGACTGTCAACTATCCGTAGCGAATATTGCCGGTTAGAAGGGCATTCATGAAGAAGATTCTCATCCCTCTTGCCGCTGTTGCTTTCGCCACCCCTGCCCTTGCGCAGAATGCAGCCGAAGCGCCCGCCCCCGGCGCGCCCGGCAGCATAGAATGGCACAACACGCAGCAATCCGCGCTGCATTCGCTTACCCGCGCAGATGGCTGGCACACGCTGGAAGGCGGCATCAAGTTCCGCCGGACAGCTGGTGACGGCACCGGCCCCGCGCCTACCGTGCGCGATACCGTGCAGGTGAACTACACCGGCACTTTCGCCGATGGCGAGGTGTTCGATTCCAATGCGGACAGCGCGCCGATCGAATTTCCGCTGAACAATCTCGTGCGGGGGTGGCAGATCGCCATTCCCTATATGGGCGTGGGTGACACGGTTGAAATCGCCATTCCGGCAGAGCTTGCCTACGGCCTTGAAGGTCGCGGTCCAATTCCCGGCGGGGCCACGCTCTTCTTCACTATCGAACTGGTCGGCATTCCCAGCAAGGGCGTATGAGATGGGCGATCTCGCGCGCGTAAAGCTGCCGAACGGCATCGAACTGGATGTGTGGGACACCGGCCCGCGAGATGCGCCAGCGCTGCTTCTTCTCCACGGCTTTCCCGAGAACCACCGCACCTGGCGCCACCAGATAAAGCACTTGTCAGACCGCTACCGCTGCATCGCGCCCGACCAGCGCGGTTATGGCAATTCCTCGCGGCCAGAGGGGGCTGAGCACTACGAATCGATGGCGCTTGTTCAGGACATCGCCGGCCTCGCGCAGGCTTTGGAACTAAAAAGCTACACCATCATAGGCCACGATTGGGGCGGCGCTTTGGCGTGGCTGGTTGCCGCGTTCGGCCAAGCGACGGGACAGGTCACCCGCGCCGTGATCGCCAATGCTCCGCATCCCATCATCTTCCAACGCCTGCTGTTGACCGACCACGGCCAGCGCGCTGCCAGCCAGTACATGCGTACTTTTCGTGATCCTGCGCATGACGATGCCGTCAGCCAGCATGGGCTCGGCGCCCTGCTGCAAAGTGCGCTGGACTGGGAAGATCGCCCGCAATACGATCCCGCCGAGCTGGGGCTGCTGATGCAGCAATGGGCCAATCCCGCCAACGCCTTCGCCATGCTGAACTGGTACAGGGCCAGCGGAATTTCGGTGCCTTCGATGGATGATCCTTACGGATTGCCACCTGCATACAGTCCCCCGCCCATACCCAGGATCGAAATACCCACGCTGGTGGTATGGGGCATGAAGGACGAAGCGCTATTGCCCGCTAACTTTAAGGCTTTGGACGAGGTCGTCAGGGATCTCACCGTCGAACAAATCGAGGGCAGCGGTCATTTCGTACCCTGGGAAGCGCCCGCAGCGGTGAACGCGGCGCTGGATGGCTTCCTGAAGCGGACCGCCTAACCCACTCCCTTCCACTCCACCCAGGCCCCGTGCGGGTGGGCCTCTGCCAGTAGCGTCCAATTTTCGCCTGCGGGCCAGTAACGCACCGTCAATTCGTGCTTGAACGTCTCACGATTGGTTTCGACGCGTACCCATGCCAGCGGCTTTTCCGCCGTCGCTTCGGCGCCCGCGGCTTCCATCGCTGCCGCAATCCTGTCTCGTGTAGCTTGCGGCAGGTATTGCCACATCATCGTGTGGAACAGCGTGCGCGTGACGCCTTCCTCCTGCGGAGTGGCCAGTCGTTCTTTCACAAAATCGCCTGCGTCCGACTTTACCAGGTCGGGCGGTGCGCGTTCCGCCATCGCTATGGCAGCATCCATGCGTGCCATCCGGTCCGTTGCTTCGGGCCAGATATAGCTTTTCAGCTTGAGCGCCTGCTTTTCATCGGAAAGGTCGATCGGGGCGATATCGCAGCCCTTGATGCCAACGATCTCAACAGGGTTTCGCGGCGGCGGATCGCCGCGCCATTCAGGGACAATCTTGATCGAGGACAGGCTCGGCCCCACGGTGGTGCCACCAAGATCGTAGTAAAAGCGCGCCATCATCGTATTCACGCCCGCGCTCGCGCCAATTTCGCTCAGCTCGAACTTTGGTCCCAGTTTGCCCGATAGCCATAGCAGCCCCGCCATCACGCTGGCGCTGCGTCCGGCCTCGTTGGTTTGCGGAGGGCTGTCGAGCCAGGGCAGCAGCGTGTGATCGTGGCGTTGGGCAATCTCCACCACAAGCCCGTCAATCTGCTTCTGATCGGTGATGAAGCCGCGATAGATGTCGCCCAGCCGATCCTCTTCGCCGGTCAGGAGCAGATAGTGGAATCCGCCCGCCACGCGCAGTGGCATCGCGTCTTGCAGCGTCAGCCCCTGCCAGTTGGCCATGCGCCTGCCGGTGGCGGTATCGGTTTCCAGCACAGCCAGCAGCGCGCGGATAATGCGGGCGTTATTGCCAGCTCCGGCACGCTCCATATGCTGCGCCTGCCACTCGATGGCGTCGGGCACGCTGGCGATTTCCATGATCTTGCCGGTTTCGTTTTCGCCCGCCATTCGCATTGCCCTTTCTGCCTCGTGCCCCTACATCGCGCGGCCATGACCACCAGTTCCGACGATACGCGGTTCGGCCCGCTGATTTTCGCCCTGCCCAAGGGGCGCATCCTCGACGAGGCGCTGCCCGTGATGGCAGAGGCTGGCGTGGTGCCGGAAAGCGCCTTTCACGACAAGCTCGATCGTTCTCTCAGCTTTGCCGACGCGACGGGCACAATGCGCATCCTGCGCGTGCGCGCCTTCGACGTCGCCACCTTCGTTGCCTTTGGTGCAGCACAGGTAGGCATCGTAGGCTCCGACGTGATCGAGGAATTTGATTATTCGCAGCTATACGCCCCGGTCGATCTGGGCATCGGTGCCTGCCGCCTGTCCACGGCAGAGCCGAAGGAACCCGTCGAATACAAATACGGCAACGCCAGCCATCTGCGCGTGGCCACCAAGTATCCCAATATCACCAGCCGCTATTTCGAGGCGCAGGGCATCCAGGCCGAGTGCATAAAGCTGAACGGCGCGATGGAACTGGCCCCGTCCAGCGGTCTTGCCGGGCGGATCGTCGATCTTGTTTCCACCGGCAGCACGCTGATATCGAACGGTCTGGTGGAGAAGGATGTCATCATGCAGGTCAGCGCACGGCTGATCGTCAATCGCGCCGCATGGAAAACCGATCCGCGCGTTTCTGCCCTGGTAGAGCGGTTTCGCGAATATGCCGAAAAGCAGGCTGCCTGATGCGCCGTATATACGCCAATAGCGATAGCTTCGAAAAGCAGTTCGCCCGTATCGTGAACGACCGGCGCGAAAGCGATTCCGACGTCGCCAGCGACGTGCGCTCGATTATCGAACAGGTCCGCCAGAAGGGCGACGATGCCCTGGTTGACCTGTCCATGCGGTACGACAAACACGCACTGACGGCCGAGCTATCCAGCTGGCGCATCGGCAGGGACCAGTGCAAGGTCGCCTACGACATGCTGCTGCCCGACGTGCGGGCCGCCTTGGACATGGCAGCGCAGCGCATCCGCGCTTACCATGAGGGCCAATTGCCGCAGGACCGCGACTATCGGGACGAAACCAACGTGCGACTTGGCGCGCGGTGGACGGCGGTGGAAGCGGCGGGCCTCTATGTCCCCGGTGGCCGCGCCGCCTATCCTTCCAGCCTGCTGATGAACGCCATTCCTGCCAAGGTTGCAGGGGTTGATCGGTTGGCGGTGGTAACCCCAACGCCGCACGGAAAGATGAACGATCTGGTACTTGCCGCAGCGCATATTTGCGATGTGGACGAGATGTGGCGCATTGGCGGCGCGCAGGCCGTGGCCGCCCTCGCCTATGGCACGCGGCGCATTCAGCCGGTGGATGTCATCACCGGCCCCGGCAATGCCTGGGTGGCAGAAGCCAAGCGCCAGCTTTACGGCGTGGTCGGCATAGACATGGTGGCAGGCCCCAGCGAAATCCTGGTGATCGCGGACGAGAAGAACGATCCCGACTGGATCGCGGCAGACCTGCTGAGCCAAGCGGAGCATGACCCCTCCAGCCAGTCCATTCTTATTACCGATGATGCCAATTACGCGGCCGCGGTGGAAGATGCCGTGGACGTGCTGCTGGCACAACTCGATACCAAGATGGTCGCCCGCGAAAGTTGGGAGAACAATGGCGTGGTGATCGTGGTGGAAGACCTGATGGCCGAAGCCCCCGCCCTTGCCGATCGGCTTGCCGCCGAGCACGTACAACTCGCCATTGACGATCCCGAGGCAATGTTTGCGAAAATCCGTCACGCGGGCAGTGTCTTCCTGGGTCGCCATACGCCAGAGGCCATCGGCGATTACGTGGCCGGACCCAATCACGTTCTGCCCACCGGTCGCCGCGCGCGCTTTTCCAGCGGATTGTCCGTGCTGGATTTCATGAAACGCACCAGCTTCATCTCGCTGGAAGAGAAGGCCCTGGGCGAGATCGGCCCTGCTGCCGTTGCACTGGCCGAGATCGAAGGACTGCCCGCCCACGCGCGCAGCGTAAAGGTAAGACTGTAATGAACACCTCCTCACGTTCCCGCGCCCGTTCCGCCGCGCGACTTGCCGCAGTGCAGGCGCTGTATCAGCGCCACATGGAGAAAACGCCGACCGCAAAGCTGCTCAACGAATTCCACCAGCATCGGCTGGGTGCTGAAATCGAGGACGATCAGTACGAAGATGCCGAGGTCGAGTTCTTTGACGACGTTGTGTCAGGCGTGATCGCGCGGCTGGAAGAGATCGACGCGGCGCTGACAGAGAAGCTGGCCGAAGGCTGGACGCTGGCGCGCCTCGACAAGACGATGCTGCAAATCCTGCGCTGCGGCGCCTACGAATTGCTGGCCCGGCCCGACGTGCCCAAGGCCAGCGCGATCACCGAATATGTCGACGTGGCCCATGCCTTCTTCGATTCCCGAGAAGCGAAATTCGTCAATGGCGTGCTCGACGCCGTGGCGAAGCAGGTTCGGGGCTAGCCTTGGCCCCGTGGGCAAGATGAACGAAGCGGACTTCATCGCAGCCCTTCGCGCCCTTCCCCTGCACGAAGGCGCGCGCAACCTTCAAGACGATGCCGCTATTCTTGAAATAGGTGGCGAGACATTGGTCATTACTCACGATGCCATGATCGAAGGCGTTCATTACCTTCCCGATCAGGACATGGCGGACGTCGCGTGGAAATTGGTCGCTACCAATCTCTCGGACCTTGCCGCCAAGGGCGCGCAGCCTTTGGCTGTATTGCTGGGTTACGCGCTGGGAGAAGGGGACGAGCGGTTCCTTACAGGATTGGACGCAGTGCTTGGCCGCTGTGGCATCGGCCTGCTGGGCGGAGATACCGTAAGCGGCGATGGCCCACGCACATTGGGCCTCACCGCGATCGGTCGCGCGTCGCACTCACCTGTTCCCGCACGATCCGGCGCGCAGATCGGCGACGCGCTTTATGTCACCGGCACGCTGGGCGCTGCCATGCTCGGTTTCGAGGCGCTGCGTGACGGAAACTTGGCTGACCATTCCGCCTATTCCCGCCCCCTCGCTCGTGTGGACGAAGGCCAAGCCCTTGCCCCCCAAGTCACCGCGATGATGGATGTGTCCGACGGTTTGCTGCTGGATACCTTCCGCATGGCAGAGGCCAGCAAGGTGAGCATCGCCGTCAACACGAAGGCCTGCCCGGTGGCCGATCCTGCCAGAGCCATGGAGTGCCTAAGCTGGGGCGATGATTACGAATTGCTCTTTACCCTTCCGGCGGGAGTTCCTTGTCCGGTAAAAGCGCAACGGATCGGCAAGGTGGAACCGCAAGGCTTTGCTCCGCTGTTCGTGGATGGGGAAGCGGTCACCCATGCTCAGGGCCTCGGCTATACCCATCGGTAGGCGTCGAACAGAGCAAGCGCGGGGATAACGCGCTTTCGCACTTGTGAATGGCCCTCTTTGTGTTAGCCCTATGCCCCTTGCGGACCTGGATAACCGGGCCGTCATAACTTAGGGAAGAGGGGAATAGCAGGTCATGGACCTTATACTTATCGCTATTGTCCTGGGACTGCTCGCCGTTGTTTACGGCTTTGTGACCAGTCGCCAGGTTCTCGGCGCCGATCCTGGCAACGAGAAAATGCAGGAAATCGCAGGCGCCATCCAGGAAGGCGCACAAGCCTATCTGAAACGCCAATACACCACCATCGCCATCGTCGGGGTGGTCGTGGCCGTGCTGGTGTTCCTGTTCCTTGGGCCGCTTAGTGCCATTGGCTTTGCCATCGGCGCGATCCTTTCGGGCGTTGCCGGTTTTATCGGCATGAACATATCGGTGAAATCGAACCTGCGCACCGCGGCTGCGGCGATGAAGGGCCTGCAGGAAGGACTGACGCTGGCGTTTCGCGCAGGCGCGATCACCGGCATGCTGGTAGCGGGCCTCGCTCTTCTGGCCATCGCGGTATTCTATTACGTGCTGACCAATGTCGTGGGCCTTTCACTGGCAGAAGCTGGCGAACGGCGCGAAATCGTGGATGCGCTGGTAGCGCTGGCTTTCGGTGCCTCGCTCATCTCCATCTTCGCGCGTCTGGGCGGAGGTATCTTCACCAAGGCGGCAGACGTGGGTGCAGACCTCGTCGGCAAGGTGGAAGCGGGCATTCCGGAAGATGACCCCCGCAATCCCGCCGTAATCGCGGACAACGTGGGCGACAATGTGGGCGACTGCGCCGGCATGGCTGCCGACCTGTTCGAGACCTACGTTGTTACCGTGGGCGCCACCATGGTGCTGACGCTGCTGCTGCTGGCCGATACCAGTGCCGATGTGTTCTCCGGCCTTGTCGCCCTGCCCCTGCTGATCGGCGGTGCCTGCATCGTTACCAGCATCATCGGCACCTATTTCGTGCGCCTTGGCAATAGCACGAATGTGATGGGAGCCATGTACAAGGGCTTCATCGTCACGGCCGTCCTGGCCATTCCGCTGATTTACCTCGTCACGCAATTTGCGCTGGGCGACATGAATGCGGTTATCGGCGGAGAGAACCTCGGCAATATCGATGCAGGCGCACCGCTGGCGGAGGAAGGTACTTCGGCGCTCGCACCGTTTACCGGGATGGACCTGTTCTGGTGCTCGGTGATCGGTCTATTGCTAACCGGCATCATCATCTGGATCACGGAGTATTACACGGGCACCAATTTCCGCCCGGTCCGCTCCATCGCCAAGGCTTCGGAAACGGGCCATGGCACCAACGTGATCCAGGGCCTTGCCATCAGCCTCGAATCCACAGCGCTGCCAACGCTCGCCATCATCGCGGGCATCATTGGCAGTTATCAACTCGCTGGCCTGATGGGCATCGCCTATGCCGCTACTGCAATGCTGGCGCTGGCCGGCATGGTCGTGGCGCTGGATGCCTATGGACCCGTGACCGACAACGCCGGCGGTATTGCCGAAATGGCAGGACTGGACGACAGCGTTCGGGAGAAGACCGATGCGCTGGACGCCGTGGGCAACACCACCAAGGCGGTGACCAAAGGCTATGCCATAGGTTCGGCCGCGTTGGCGGCCCTCGTGCTGTTCGCTGCATACACCACCGATCTGGCAGAGCTGTTCCCGGCGGCCGACGTCGATTTTAGCCTTGAAAATCCATACGTCATCGTCGGGCTGCTGCTGGGCGCATTGTTGCCATACCTGTTCGCCGCCTTGGGCATGACTGCCGTTGGCCGCGCCGCGGGCGACGTGGTGAAGGACGTGCGTGCCCAGTTCAGGGAAAAGCCGGGCATCATGGACTATTCCGAGAAGCCCGATTACGCTCGTACGGTGGACCTTGTTACCAAGGCTGCGATCAAGGAAATGATCATTCCCTCGCTGCTGCCGGTGCTGGCGCCCATCGTGGTGTACTTCGTCATCTTCCTGGTGGCCGGGCAGGAAAACGCCTTCGCTGCGCTGGGGGCATTGCTCCTCGGCGTGATCGTGGGCGGCCTGTTCGTGGCGCTTTCCATGACTGCCGGTGGCGGTGCTTGGGATAACGCCAAGAAATATATCGAGGACGGAAATCACGGCGGCAAGGGCTCCGACGCCCACCATGCCGCTGTTACCGGTGATACCGTGGGCGATCCTTACAAGGATACTGCCGGCCCGGCGGTTAACCCCATGATCAAGATCACGAATATCGTCGCCCTGCTGCTGCTGGCAGCACTGGCGGTCTGATCGAAACATACCTTTATTGGTCACCTTGAACCCTGTCCGGCACCCGCCGGACAGGGTTTTCTTTACCCTGCTGCTTAAAGTTTCCTTGTTGCCTTCTACCCTAGGTGACGACCATGTTCTCCACGTTCCCAAAAGCGCAGAGGTTAACCTTCTTCATTGGCACATGATGCCCCTTTTCCCCTGTCTCATCAGAGGCTTGGCGCTGTAGGCGACGGCTTTACCCCTGCGGCAGACCGGATCTCTGCACCCCGCGTGCTGGTGGAGGAGCACGACTGGCGCGACTTCGAACGGCGAGAAAGGATCGCTGCGTGGGATGCGCTTGCCCAATGCGCCACGGAGCCCAATCCGTTCTATGAAAGCTGGTACCTGCTGCCATCGCTGCGGGCGCTGGATACGAACTGCAATGTCGAATTGCTTGCCATGCAGGCAGACGGGCAACTTGCGGGCCTGATGCCGGTATTGCGTATGCGCGACTATTACGGCCACCCCATACCGCACCTACGCAACTGGCTGCATCCCAACTGCTTTCTTGGCCAGCCGCTGGTAGCCAGAGGCCTTGAGCAGGAGTTCTGGCGCGCGCTGCTGGCGTGGTGTGACAGGAAGCCGGGATTGGCGCTGTTCCTGCATCTCTCGCATGTGCCAGCGGACGGTCCGCTACGGGATGCGCTCAAGACCGTGCTGGCAGAATACAAACGCCCCGCGGCGAAAGTGTTCAGCGAGGAGCGGGCCATGCTCCAGACAGGTCAATCTGCAGAAGATTATTTCGCCGACTCGCTTTCGTCCAAGAAGCGCAAGGAATTGCGCCGCCAGCAACGCCGTCTCGCCGAAGAGGGCGATCTGGTGATAGAACGGCTGACCGATTACACGCATGTTGCCGACTGGACGCGTGACTTCCTCCAACTGGAGGAAAGCGGCTGGAAAGGGGAAGCCGGGTCTGCCCTGCAATCCGACGAAGCCACGCGGGCCATTTTCCACCACGCCCTGGCGGGTGCCGCTGCGCGCGGCAGGCTGGAACGGCTTGCCCTGAGGCTGAATGGCAAGCCAGTCGCAATGCTCGCCAGCTTTGTGACCGGCAACCACGCTTTTTCCTTCAAGACCACCTATGACGAGGACTACGCCCGTTTTTCTCCTGGCGTTCTCCTGCAACGCGAAAACCTTGGCCTGTTGGATAAAGACGGGTTCGCATGGGCAGACAGCTGTGCCTCGCCGGACCACCCCATGATCGACCATGTCTGGCGAGAGCGACGGGTGATCGAACGGCTGTCGATCGGCGTGGGTGGCCGACTGCGGCAAGCAGCCTTTGCAGCAGTGATCCGGTTAGAGACCGGACATGGCGCAGGAGGTATTGTATGAGTCACTATGTCGGCAATCTCCACGGACGGTCCATCGGCGCAAAGCAGGTCTTTCTCATTCGCAGCCGGGCGTATTTCAGTGCATCCTATCCCGAAGGCGCTACCAAACTGACGCACGATCTTGTCGATCACCCTCTGCTGGAACGGGAGGCACTGGCCGCGCTGGCACAGGACCTCTCCCCCAGAAGCGTCGAATACAATCGCGGAGACTTGCCCCTAGGTGTAACCGGCAAGCCGGAAGCCACCGGCCTTTCCATCGGCGACACGATCCGGAATATCGATACGGCGAACAGCTGGGCGGTGCTGAAGAACATAGAGCAGAACCCATCCTATGCCGGCATGCTGCACGAGCTGCTGGATGAAATCCGCGAAGTGATCGAACCCACGACCGGCGAATTGCTGACACCACAGGGTTTCATCTTCATCTCCAGCCCCGGAGCGGTAACGCCCTACCACTTCGATCCGGAACACAATATCCTGCTGCAATTGCGCGGGACCAAGGCGATGACGGTCTTCCAGGCTGGCGACACGCGCATTGCACCAGACAGCGTGCATGAGGCCTATCACACTGGAGGCCCGCGCGAACTGCATTGGGATGAAAGCTTTCACGATTACGGGATGACGTTCAAACTCGAGCCGGGCGATGCGCTGTACGTTCCGGTGATGGCACCGCATTACGTGCGCAACGGGCCGAGTCCCTCGATCTCGCTGTCGATTACCTGGCGATCCCGCTGGAGTTATAACGAAGCGGATGCCCGTGCGTTCAACCACCTGCTGCGCAAATACGGAATGCAGCCGAAACCGCCGCAGCGCTGGCCACGACAAAATCGGCTCAAGGCCCTCGCCTGCCGGGTCGCCCGCCGCATTCCGGGACTTCTCTGAAGGTCTCTTGCTTGACGAATGGAGGCAGGCGCGCGATGGCGCGCAGATGGCTTCGCAATCGTCACACACGCCTGAACAACTTGTCGCAGACCTTGTTCTCCTGCTGGATCTGGAACCCAAGGGAGGAGACCGCTTCATCGGCAGGCGGCGTCCTGACGGAACGGGCCGTGTCTTTGGCGGACAGGCCATCGCACAGGCTCTTGTCGCTGCCCGTCGAACGGTGGACGACGCGCGCGAGGTGCATTCGTTGCACGCCTACTTCCTGCGCGCCGGCAGCGACGATCTGCCGATCGAATACCGCGTAAAGCGCGACCTTGACGGGCGCAGCTTTTCCAACCGCCGGGTGGTGGCCAGCCAGGAAGGCAAGCCGATCCTGAACCTTACCGCGTCGTTCCAGGTTCCGGTGGACGGCCCGGAGCACCAGGCGCCGCAAATGCCCGATGTTCCCGGTCCGGACGAACTCGTTTCGGATGCGGTGTTGCATCGAAAATCGGTGGAAACAATGCCCGATCTGTCTCTTATACACATCTCCGAGCCCACGAGACCGTACTAGATCTCGTAT